>Ga0209367_1007392_pt1 | contig 15147 bp, 4 predicted proteins | sample WorMetLIZISLAND2_FD_187412 | JGI IMG/M metagenome (GOLD analysis project Ga0209367, IMG submission 187412) | Marine gutless worms symbiont microbial communities from Max Planck institute for Marine Microbiology, Germany - Olavius geniculatus... ... | reverse complement strand
GGGAAAGAAGAACAGGCGAAATAGGATAAAAACGCAATATTTCGTTGGCTTTGTTTCCCCAGGTAGTGCAGAAACAGACACTCGGTAAGATGGGAACTAGAATGGTCATTTGACGGCTAGTAGTGACAAAAATATTTGCACCAAAACTTATTAAAATCTGTCAATTTTTCTTCAAGTCACAATCGATAATGTTGTGGATGCTTTTTGACGTATTTTAATTTTTTTCCAATGCATATTTCGTTCATACTGTTTTCTCCAGGAAGTGCAGAAGCAGACATTGGGTGAAGGAGAATGTTAAACTGTCATTTGATGGCTAGTTGTGCCAGGAATATTTTTACCGAAAATTATTAAAATTGGATATCCCTTATTTAAGTGACAATCGATAATGTTCGGAATGTTTTTCGTACACGGTGTAGCTTGCGTTTTTATTCATTTGCATGTCTGTCCACAAACGTAGGCCTATACTTAAAATTGTAATTAACAGACTTGAAAGATATTTTGAAACACGAGACGTGATCGCCAATAACAGAAGATGAAATTTTAAATTTTGATGGCAATCAGGATCAGGATACGGCCTCAAAATTATAGAACTATTAAGCTGATTTGTAATATGTGCAACAGAAACACTTTAGGCTACATCATTCATTCGACCAAAATACAGGACAAAAATAAAACAGTGAGACCGGACAAAACAAGGTTACACTGATTATTGCCAGTAAAAATGTGTTGGTTGTCGGTACAGTAATGTCTACATTATTATTTTTGTGATAAGCCTGAATTCTCAACAACTTCGCCGTTGTTAACTTGTTACAGTGTGAAATAAAACAAGCATCGCAGTCTCTCGACAGATGTTTGCGCTTGCTGAGTGCTTCTGTTTCAATACAAAATTGATTGAAGCTCTTTAGGCATTATTATAAACGATTTTGGCGATGTCGCCTGAGATGTTAATTTTACGCGGATAAATTAACAAGAAATTTGAGCTAATGCTCATGAGACGCGCGAGAGCCTATAGCAGTTTCTGTTTGCAGGTAATCTTGGTTTATCTCTATCCATTTCGTCGCAATTCACGCTTTTGCAGCCAAAAATTGCCAAAAAATCATTAAAAACCAATATTTTTAGGGTTAAGGTAGTTTAAGGTCATCGCTGTTGGCATTCCTAAGAAGCTCGGCGCCAGTGCTTGTTATGATAAGCAGCATGGCTGTGCCTATCTGCAACTATTTTCACGCTAGACAAGCCAACAACAGATAAATAACCACTTTTTAGAAGGGTACCCCTCTTTGATACCCGCTTGCGCAACCCTTTTTGAACCTAGAAAGTTTAAACTTGGACTCCTAAAATCTACATTCAATGCTAAAAATTTTATATGACGCAGGTTGTTTTGGTTTACCTCCAGCCATTTGGGCGCAATTCACTCTTGAAATGCGTGTCGCAGGCCGAAATTGCGAAAAATTTACTAAACCCTTTGTTTTGAAGTTTCAAGGTCATTTAAGGTCATCAATGTTGATATTTATAAGAAGCTCGTCGCCAGCGCTTGTTATGATAAGCAGCATGTCTGTGCCTATCTGCAACCATTTTCACGTTAGCCGAGCCAATAGCGGTAAAATAACGCCTTTTAAAGAGGGGTGCCCCTTTTTCGCCCCCTCGTTTGTGGGGATCCCTTTTACCCAGCGGCATGAAATATTTTTACGAAATACTAGAGCTCTAGGCTATGATATGCTGAAAACCCGAACACTGCCTCACCTGGGCTGTAATTGGTACCGGGTCGTGACGGGCGGACAGACGGGCAGAATTACCGTAGCTAATACGCCCTATAACTGTGCTAGCTCTTGCGCGTAAAAAGTAAATAATGTCTCCGTCCGCTCTTACTGTCACATTGACATGAAAATATTATCGTGTTAAACACGAAACCAATTTTCTTTTATGAAATCAACTACGTGTTTTGGCGAATTATTGAACGGCGTTACTGCAAGAGTGTTTCGTCTATTGCGACACATTTCTTCGTAGCGTGGCCGACTGGCCGTGGTCTGTATATGTCGCTGCCGTTAGACGGATTTGGATGCGTTTGGCAAGTATATTTATAGGGTTTAACTGACACATTGTGTTAGACATGGTCCCTGATTCCCTGTCCTCAGGAAAAGGAAAGATTTAAAAGTCAACTCCATAACCATAAGGTGAAATTGCATTGCACTTAGGCCTACGAAAAAATAATTTATAATTTTCCAGATGGCAGCATGAGCGATGCCACCGTTTGCCAAATTACTTTGGTCTTTGTTTGTGTTTTTTATATTCTATTTATCGCCATGTTATCCTGCATTTTCTTCCCATTTTCTGCTTCTTGATCTTCGCCGGTACGTTGGTTTTCACTGCCTGCTTTTTTTCAATCAATTCCTAAGTCCAAATTGCAGTCGCCGTCGTAGCGTCGTTATCTGTAGAAACTGTGTCGCATGAGTGCAGCGCGTGCTGTGTACGCAGTAGCTTTAATATGACATCTTTGACTATAATTCTGTATCTCTCAGAAGATTAGAGCCATGCTTCGTGTTGCGCCTGTTTTCACCTGCGGCATAAGGTATATCAGCTCTCATTTTAGCGGCGCCAATTCAGGTCTTCGGCATGTAGTCTACACCTGTTACTAGCCTACTGTAGTTATATTACTTAAGTAGGCCTATAGAAGTGTAATCTAGTTCGTGGGCCTGCCTGGCCAAGTTTACTGGCGGGCAGAAAATGTGACACTTTTTAATGTGACGTAGTTGATAGCCCATGACAATATAAAGCCATGTAAAGTGCAAAACATCAAACATCTATATTTTTTGATAATTTTAACATTTGCCATTAATTACTCACAATTTGAATGTGCTTATTCACTTTAAAACATCTCCATTTTTTTATGGAATTTTTTTTCACACGCCGATTGAGAACCAAACAAAGTTTATCGTTAGTTAATTCAACAATCGCGAGGAAACTATACAACTTGTTTTCATCAGCAGACGAAGATCGACGCCATTTAATTAAAGCGATATGCATGAATAACAAAAATTACTAATACGAGTATCATGCATCTAAGAAAGAAGAAACTTAAATACCAAAAGGGTGCTGTACTGCTGTTACATTTTGTCCTACCCCGTTGATTGCAAATACAGCGTGGCTTAAATTTACATTGTAAGGTCAAACGAGTTGTAAAGAACACGAAACATTTTCGCAAGACATTGATTAAAGTTGCTTTTGTCATAGGCCTACATGTAATTGGTTTACAGTTTAACAACAAAAACACGAGTGACACTCGTTTTTTCTGACTTGTTTATTTTTCCTCAAACGTAATAACTGTTAGCATTCTCTGAATTAGGGTCAATTATACTGAGGTTGTGTGACGTGTGACGTCAGCTTTGTTTTGTCAACACTGTTTGCAGCAAGTAAAGCGGTGTCGTGTCGTGCGTTAAAAAGTTGGGGGAGCAAGAAATTGCAAGTTACCGAGCGCTCGCCATTTTCATTTCGATTTCAAATTCTACCAGAACGCTCCAAATTGCGTATTCTGAAAAACATTTTTTGACAAGCTAAAATTTAACGGGGGGGAACAATTGCCCCCTGCCCTCCCCTGCCTTGCCCTGACCTTCTGTTACGACACCACTGTTGCTGCCAGTTAAATTAACGGAGAAACGGTGTTAGACAGTAAATTGCACGCTTCCAGACGTGATAAATGGTAACGAATTTCGCCAGCATTCAACGTCGCGAATGCTTCATTAGGAAAATCTTCCGCTAAGCCGACGGTGTAATCCCGTTACAGGTGACAGTCGTGTATTGTATCTTGCACGCGCCGTTAACGAGTATTAATAGCACTGGTGTATTCCTCCTTACGAAATGAAAGCGAATCTAATCTAACGGTTACCAAAGTGCTAAAATGTCACTGAATCGGCTGTGACTGTGAGTTACGAGATTTGAAGGCAATAAAGTCGTAATGCTGTGAATAGTTTTTCACTGCATTGTTTGGGCGTCAGTAGGCCTAGCAGTGATAAAGATTTCGAATTCTATGAATTTAAAACTGAAGTATTCCGTTAATTCTATGTGAGAAACGTTTCGGCCACGTGTCAACATTTTAATTACAGAATTGCCTGTAAAAACTCAATCGTCCACCACCGAGAGTTGTACTCAGGCTTATATTAGCACAAACCACAGGGTGGGACAAAAAACGTGCCACTTTATTTTTGTCCCTATTTTCACCAATTGTTGGTCGATTTTCAAAATTCTTTCACTGACGCGCTCTTCAGACAATTTGAAATAATGTGATCCCACCACACCAAAAATGCGTCTCTACCCTACCTTGTGAAATATCAATGAAATATGCATACATAAGGATAATAACAGACAAAAATTTTGATAAAATTGTAAAAAAAACCTTAGACCAACATTGCATTGTATGATGCTAAACTGTGTGAGACTGACACAGTCAAGTGTCATACGGATCATTCATCGCAATGTTGGTCTGAAGTGTTTTAGCTGAGTGCAGCGGTTTATGAGTTGTCGTGTTAATAGAAAACAAAACTTAGCTACGACGCTAAAAACAATATTGCCGCCGCTTCTGCCGACATGAAAAATATATTTTCACATTTGTTCAGTCAGCGTTGAAATATAATTGACATACATTGCAGCAAAAAAATCACTAGCAGCGTAGGTCTACAGCTAAGCCAACACACCGGTACTGAATAGTAGTCTAGACTAGCAGACACCAACAAACTATTATAACGGATGAAGCTTGCTCGACTAAAAGGCTCGTTAATTCACGCTGCATATAGCAAATTGAAAGGTAACTAACCTAAGCTGTTTCTGCCGTTATACGGACGCATAAGAAGTCGTGCTGTCGCAAGGAGACCAACCGCGCGATGCCGCAGTAATGAAATTTTACTGGAGTCTGAAAGCAGCCAAAGCCCGTCATACTTTTCGATAAACATAGCACTCACTACCGGGGATATAGACCTACGGTATAAGCCGCATTCTGTTAACAATGCGGCACGGGGAGTTGAGATAATCTTAATCCCGCGTGCCAGCAAACGATGATCTTTTGTCAGTAGTAAATTTGGCTCCCTTTTGCCCTGACTTAGAGATACTGCAACCACTTCCCACTTCTGCACACCATAGCTCCATTGCACCGAAAATTTGGAGAAATTCTCCCGACTAAATTGCCGATGTCGAAATTTGGGACCCACAAAATGAAGACTCTAAGCTGCTTTGCGTACTTACGTTCATAGATTCCTGAACGCTACAAACAGACAGACAACACACGATAGCAATGCTGCATGCACATAGGCCTATATCTGACATCTGTTGCAATAGATAAAAACTATTATGTATTCTATCGGAATATCTATTTGTGTCGACAGAAAACAGTCGGGCGACACTAAACGATCGAATCGCAATCTCAAGTATAATAAATACATGTACAGCTGAAGCAATAAGGTTAAATTATTTATATTGCAAAAAAATAGCAAAACAAAACACCCTAAAAACGCCAATGATAATAGCAATCACGCGATGCAACAGGTATATTTCTACAACGATAATTTTAGACCCTGGTTTCATACACGTAAAATAAAAAATTTCTGCAAAATTAACGTCTCATTCTGAGTATAACTACAGCCTTTTGGTTGGCTTATTAGCAGGCTTGCCGTGGATATGGATATCCATGGATATATCCATGGATATTATGCTGTCGCACCTTCTAATTAAATTGAATACTTATGTGCTTTGTCTCTACAATATTTCCTTGTCTGTCGTTCTTACTTTTCATTTTCTCGTTTATTTATGCTGTTGCGTCAAACGAATAATTGCCATATGACATGAGCACGTCATTATTTACTTAGCCAAAATTAATTAATTAGCAGTATAGCAGTATCAAGTCATAATTTTTAGTGTTTTAGTGCTGTTCGTTCAACAAAATATCTGTCGGTTTGTAAGTTTATTTTTATTTTTGTTATCAATTGGTAAGAAAATTACAAAAGTTTTTTTTTCTTATTAACATTTTGAATGCTCGTAGGAAGTACAAGAGAAATGTGCTTTAAAAGCGTCTACTGTACTATATAGCCTACCCATAGACGTACATGAATGCAACCTGCGTTTTGTAAAACAAGAATCCCAGCTGTTGCTGGGGTTGGCCGACCGTACCGTCTAAACCCGAAAACCAGCGTCCGACTTTAGGTCATGGAAAGAAAACGATTTCCCAGAGTGACTGCAGTCCCATATACGCAATGGTGACGCTGATATATCAAATGTAGGCCTACAGTTAACTTCCGGTATGCCAAAAATTAAGAGCCAAACGTGCATGACTAAAATCAATGCATTGCCTTCGTCGAATTAAAGGAGATTTACGTTTACGGTGGAAAAAATAAGGTGCACGTTAATTTTTCGCGAGTGACATTTTTCGAAATTCGAATGTTGGATATGTTGTACCAAACCTGACTCACGTTGTAAAAGTAGGAAAGGTAAAAGCAAGCTAAATGCCGGCTCAGGAAACGGAGTCCGTTAGTCGCAGAGTTGACACTGAATACAGGGCGTTAGTTGCATACCATTCACGCGGATGCCAACCGATCCCTATGCTGCCACGTCAATGCATCACTTGGTCGACCACCTCGTCACTGATGAAAATATAGACAAGGTCGCCCAACAACTGGCTGGAGCAAATCCGTCGGGACTCCGGCGCTTTTCCAGCTGATCTATGTCGTAAGACCATCAAGCGTGGACACGGAGCGACGCTACACGATGATGATGATGATGATGACGATGCGTGACGGAGAGCACTAGAGAGCGACAGTGCGTCGGCGGCACATCGTGTAGGGAGGCTGCAGCAAGGCGGCAAACGCTCTTCTGAAGTCGACATTGAACACTGTGTATATGAGCGGGTTAAGACTGGAGTTGACGTAGCCCAGCCAGACGACGAAGTTGACAACGCGAGGGTCGGTGCTGCGTTGGCACGCCGGACAGAACGACATGACGACGTACATGAGAAAGAACGGTAACCAACACAGTACGAACGCACCCATCACCACGGACATGGTTCGCGCCGCGCGCCGCTCACGTGACAGCGAGATGCGCTGCTTCTCCGCCAGGAGCTGCTTCAGCTGGTTCTCACCCCCGGCGAGTGGAGCATCGTTAGCCATGTCTTTCTCGCCGGTCAGCGTCAGTCGTCTTTCGCCCAGTAATCCGGTGGCCACAGTGCGCTCCTCTCTTTCACGGAACAGCGAAATGCGCTGTTTCTCTATCAGTTGACTTTCGGTAGGGACCGATCTGGCGACCTGTGTGTTCCTTTCACGGCAGATGCGTCGTTTTCCTACCGCCAGTAACTGCGCGAGTCTGTTCCCGCGAGCAAGAAGCGATCCAGTGTCCACTGCGCAGTCCAACGCGTCGCCATGATCGCAGGACTGTCGCGAGATGCGTTGTTTCTCTGCCAGGAACTGGCTGAGATGACTGCCGCCGCCGGCGTGGGCCTGGGACCCACCGGCGTGGCCGTCGTCCGCCAGCCGGGTGCGCGAGCCGTAGCGACCTCGTGTCGTCTGTGCAATGATGTCGCGCAAGCAGCGCTGACTCGAGCCGTTGGCGAGTGACCGACGCAGTGGTGAGTCTTCTCCAGCATCTGGGTCCGGCGGATCGAGGTCCGGGTGCTCAAGGTCAGACGGGTTGAGGTCAGGAGGGTTGACGGTTTTGAGGCCGGCCGGGCCGCTGCCGTTGCCCGCCGCTGCCGAGGCCGACGCCGGGGCTCCCTCGTCCACACCTTCCTCTTCCGCCTCAAAGTCCGCCATCTCGATCTGCTCGTCGCCGGGCTCCCGCTTGAAAACTGTTTCAATCAATGAACTAACATTTCAGTGAATGAAAGTAAAGATCAATCAATCAATTAGTCAATCAATTAGTCACAAAATAAATCAATCTGTGTTTATTTTACGCCATAGATGTACAAGTAATTTGAGCAAAACTCATGAGACGCGCGACAGCCTTAGCAGTTCCTATTCGCAAGTTGTCTTGATTTAACTCTGAAATCTACGCCGCAGCCACAAATTGCAAAAAAACACTAAAACCCTTATTTTAGAAATTCAAGGTCTTTCAAGGTCATCGATGTTTACACCAATAAAAAGCTTGTCACTATATTGCTTGTTATGATAAGCAGCATGTCTCTGCCGATCTGCAACCGTTTTCAAGCTACACGAGCCAATAGCGGTAAAATAACTGCTTGTAGATTCTTAAAAATGTACGTTCTATGCTAAAAAAAATATCATGCGGAAAATGTTCAGGTCTATCTCCATCCATTTTAGCGCAATTCACTCTTAAAATGTGTGTCGCAGCCAAAAATCGCAGAAAAATTCACTAAAAACCCCTATTTTGAGGGTTCAGGGTCATTCAAGGTCATCGATGTTGACAGCAATAAAAAGCCTGTCACCAGTGCTTGTTATGATAAGCAGCATGTCTGTGCCTATCTGCAATTGTGTTCACGCTACACGAGATAATTGCGCTAAAATAACCACTTTTTAGGGGGGTAGCTGTCTTTGACGCCTGTCTGCGCCGGCCTCCTTGAACCTAGGGGGTCGGGAGTTAAACTGCTAAAATCTACGTTGAATGTTGAAAATTTCATACGCAGGTTGTCTTGGTCTATCTCCGGCCATTTCGTCGCAATTCAGTGTTGAATTGTGCTCTGCATCCAAAAATTGCGAAAAATTCACCAAAAACCTCTTTTTGAGGAGTTCAAGGTCGTTCAAGGTCATCGATGTTGATAAAGCCAAAAAGTCTGTCACCAGTGCTTGTTATGATAAGCAGCATGTTTGTGCCTATCTGCAACCGTTTTCACATTATTCGAGCCAATAAAAGCAAAATGACGTCTTTTTAGGGGGGTACCCCTCTTCGACGCCCTCGCCCACAGCCCACAGTGAAGATTTCGTGATCCTAGCTTGCATCGTATTGATACAGATCACGAGTGTGACAGACAGACAGACAGACGGACAGACAGACGCTCAGACGATGGCAAAGACGCGCGAAGCATTCTGCTGTCGCGCATAAAAAACGATTTTAAATGCTTTTTTGAATAAAACATGTTTTTATGTTTTTAAAATTTTTTACATTTTTGTGCTTTTTAATGTCGTGTTTTGTTGCTGTTTAAACATAAACGTACAAAATTACAAACACGATGCATTTCTGATAGATAAATAGTTGTTTTGTGTGATTCGTATTGACGGTGCTTTATAAATACTGTAGTTTGATGTTTTTAGTCCTCCCGTAAGCGATAGCTTACAGAGCGGACTTAAGTTTTACCGCAGATGTTTTATTTGTTCGCCACGGTATCTCCAAGCTCCGTCGGCCGATCGCCGCGAAATTTTGCACCGTGGTCTGTAGTAAGCTGAATTTTAAAAATTGGGTCCAAAAATTTGAGGGGTCACCCCAAAAAATTTCAAGGGCCAAAAAAATGCAAAATTTGGCCCCATTTCGGACGACCTCAAAGTTCGGCGGCGAATATCTCAGGAAAAGATAAAGATATTCAAAATCGAACAAGTACATTTTGTACCACGATTCCTCCCGCGTTGGGTGAAAAAAGTTGGGTGAACTTTGGTCTACTAATCACGGAAATTAAGCGGTGAAATTGTACCCACTTAAATTAACTTTTCAGGAGACCATATTTCGCCAATAGAAGGTGCTGCGCGCCCAAATTTTTACACGTGCTAGAGAATGACTAAGTCTCATTACAAGGGTCCCTTACAATTTTTAAAGGGGGTCTAAAATTGGCTTAAAATGTAGCGTATTAGCCGCAAAAACTTTGGAGGCAGTGGGAGTAGCTTCATGAAACTTTGCCACGTGACGCGCTGCTGGATGGGGAGTGATAACGCGGGTACAACTTTTTAAAGGGGGGGGCACCGCCCCCTTAAAATTTGGTAGGGCAAAAAACGTTCAAAAGTCTATGCGATTCACGACAACATTCGTGTTTGACCGCAAATATCTTTAGAACGAACAGATATATCGACAAGCGGTAAAAGCGTTATCAAGTACAGTTAATCCGGCATTGAGTAAATAAAAATTGGTGAACTTTGGTCCACTGATACCAGAGATTACGCGGTTAATGTTTACCCACCCTAAGTCAACAGTGCGCGTTTTGCGTACACTGTACGCTAGTGCATTTGAGTGCGGGTCACGTGACTGCTAGTTTTTGCTACCGGCGGAATTTCACCCCCTTAATTCCCCTCCCCCTTCCAATCGCACTTAGGTCGCCGGGCGGACTCACGTTGGGCTTTGCCCCAAATTTCTAGTTATGCATGTTTTTAAAATGTGTTTATAAAAGTGAAAAAACATGTTTTTAAATGTTTTTACTTGCAAATTAATGTTTTAACACTTATGTTTTACGCATAACGTGCTCGTTTTTTTGCTTTTAATTGCTTTATCGTCCTACGTTAGTGTTTGTCTGCTTTGCCGTTCTCTGCTGGTTTCGGTAATAAAGATGCATAGTCCATTACATAAAAAGTACAATTAATGTAACATACCGGAAAGACAGCAAAGAGGCATACAAAGCGACAGAAATAAAAAAAACTAAACTGAAGTAAAGTCAAATAAAATAAAATAAAACCTGCGCGCTCCGGCTTTCATTTTATTTCATTTCTATCGGTCAGTACGCACCTCAAAGCGTAGCATTGAATCTGCTATTAAAACCGCGCATAAAAACCTATTCTGAGTTATTCCGCTACACGTTAAACAGTGTGGCAAACACTTAAATCACACTATTGTAGAAATTATACTGTACACTCTAGGCGTACTTGTTTGCAACGGTCGTGACGGTGTGGCTGTGGCTCTTCTACCGGTGATGGCCGTGGCGAGCGCCACCGTACCGAGGGTTGTGCCGGTCATGACGGACGCCGCAGCGCGTGCACGCAGTCGCGCCCTCACCGCCAGGTAGATCTTGATGTAGACGACCACCATGACGACCAGCGGGATGTAGAACGACCCCGAGGCGCTGTAGACGACGAAGCTCGGGTCGTCGGTGAGCTGGCACTGGTAGGTGGTCGCGTTGAAGAGACTCGAGTTGTTCCAGCCGAGCAGAGGCGGGATCGAGATCAGAGCGCTGACCGACCAGACGACGAAGACAATAAACAGCACACGGCGCACGGTTCTCTTGCGCGCGTAGACAATCGGGTCATGGATTGCTCGGTAGCGGTCGACGGCAATGGCGCACAGATGCAGGATCGATGCAGTGCAGGTCAGGATATCACAGGTCGCCCAGGCGAGGCAAAATGGACCCCCGAACGGCCAGTAGCCAAGCATTGAGTAGACGACATTGTACGGCATGACTAGCAGCGCGACGGCCAGGTCGGCGACCGCCAGCGACACGAGGTAGAAGTTCTGAACGTGCCTCAGAGGACGGTACGTGAACACGGACATTACGACCAACACGTTGCCGACCACCGTCGCTACGATGACGATCGACATCAGGACGGCGAACAGCGCAGACACGGCTGTGATCGGCAGCGAATCGAGGGCCAGGTCCCTGCTCACGTTCCAGACATGGATCTCGGAGTCGTTAGTCGTCGCCATCTCCGACAATGACCTGAACACAAATAGTTTTCACGTGCAGAAATACGAATAAATGTGGCACTGCACTTCACTGGCACTGCAAGAGCGATTCCGCCTAATAATAAGCGCCGTACTGTGTGAATGCCGCTAAGAGTCTAGCTAATATCGGCGGTGCAGACAGAACGTCAGTCACATGGCGCGGTTAATGTCGGCGACGTCTTGCTGATTTTACTGGCAGCTGCCAGTTAACTCACCTCTCTTACCGTGAGAGACTTATCCATTATCTATACTATCTTATTACCCGGGCTGCACACTGCGCAGCTTGTCCTCGCACAGTTACCGGGAATTCATCTGGGCCTGATTGCTACGCGGAAAAATGTCTGAGTGATAAACAACAAACTTCGTTTAGTTTGAACCCTGAATGACGCGTCGCTGCTTTAAAGGTTCCGCGGCGATGCGCAGTCAGCTGAAGCACTTCAGCCAGTTGAAAAAATATTTTTGACAAGGAGTTCCATCTGCTTGGAGTAAAAAAATCCGTACCGTAAGTTTAAAAATCTGCACTCCTGTGCATTGGTGAGTCATGCACCATCATTTAGATCTTCACTGATGTTCTCCAACACCGGGCGCTTGCAACCACGCGCACGGCGTACGCCTATGCTGAGGAGGTGGGACCGTGAGATATAGGCCTACCGGTTCTTATTCCGACATCCGATGCATTTCAGCAGCAACGTTTTAACGACGTGCATCTACTGTAGACTACGCCTGCAGTTCTGGGAATAACGCAATAGTTTGGGTTCGCATACGCTGTCAGAAAATGTGATTTGCATGGTCCTGCTGCTGAACTTTAAATTGCCATATTCTGCGCTTTGGTATTATATTTTTCAGGCCCGTCGAGAGGGTGGGGTAAGGGGGTTAGCTACCCCGGGCCCAGCGAGGTTTGGGGGTCCCGCCGTCGGCCAGAAGTATAAAGTACATTCTGATGTACCATTTTGAAAAGAAAAATTCAGAAATTTTCTCCCCGGATAGGCCTCGTAAAAATGTTTGGGGGTCCCGCGAGAATGTTTCCCCGGGCCCCGCTGTAGCTCTCGACGGGCCTGATATTTTTATCCTGCAAGGATAAACGCAAGGCTAGTACGAGCCATCACACAATTTTATGCGAGTAACGTACGTAAGGCGGTTTTGATTAGAGTTGGGTCGGTGTAGGTACTTTCGGTCGGTATCGGCGTCGATATTTTTGCAGACTTCCCGAATTTCTGTGAACGATGATCATGAGTTCACGCCAACTTGAATATTACCCGAGAGGATGACACAAAAATAATTGAAAACAAACGGCCAAAAAAATGACAGGATAAAAACAAGATGTGTAGTTGTGGTTAATCTATAATGTTGTGGCATTAACTTACTGGTACCAAAGCGAATGCGGCAATGGACAAGCTCTATTATAGTGAGAGGAAATTTACGTTCGCGTGAAGCGCGTACGCCGTACTCTTGGCATAATACAGTTGTATAACTAGAAAGCAGTCATAGCCCGCAGGTACCTCCGCCAAGGCAATGTTATTCGCCAGGTGGCGTCACCATATTCACTTTGCCAGCGGTTCCCTTATGCCCCCTTTAACGCAATGGTAACGAAAATTTCAAAGTGATCCAGAATCCAGGATTCCTGCCGGATCACCCCCAAAATTGAACCACTGGTAGTCTGTGCCATGCCCGAAATATCCTCAAAATTTCAGAAAAATCCGTCCATAACTTTTTGAGTTATCTTGCTCACAGACAAACAAACAAACAAAAACCTGCAAAAACATCACCTCCTTGGCGGAGGTAATTATCACTTGCAGCGCCTAAAAAACTCTAAGGTACTGATGGTTCCGAGCGATATGCGGGAAGCGCCGGAGTGCCGATTGCTGCGGTCTGAAGCTACGCCATGAGAATTTGAAATGCCTCGAAAAAAATTTTTAAATACGTTAAAATTGCACATTTTCGTGCATTTTTGCAAGCTAAAATGGTCTCATCTGCATTGTCGACAAGGCACTCTGACTAATTGATTAGTACTTAGGTCTATAATTCTATACCGCGGGAACGCCAGAAAACCGTCGTTCCTGCCCCAAAATAGTATCGAGCGTTCCTGGACCCCGTATACAAGATTTCCCCGTCGGAACGTTTTGGTCTGAACGCAAGTCCCATCGCGTTCCGAAGGCGCTGGGGAGAGTGCATATCTCCGCCAAGTAAAACCAACTGACAACGAGTTTTCAACCTTCCGCTCGAGAGTCGTGATAATATTTATCGGCAGCGCCTAACGTATATGACTGCGCTTCAGGTTTCCATCCACCTACCACAAGTTTACTCTGATGCGTGACAATTAGCCTCCTGGACCAATTTTGAAGGGAAGGCAAACATATTTGGCCGAAGCACACTAATTTTTGGGAATTATGTCCCTTCGCTTCAAAGTCACGTATGACTTTAAAGAAGTGCTGCTGCTCATGACTAAGCAACGGTGATAATCACTGCTGGGATAAAATGCAGTCAGTCACAGAGTCATGTAGTCGAGTCTACTGAGTTCGATTCCTAATCGAAGTCCAAAGACAGCTGTAGGAACGGAACATTCGCCAAATTCAGTATTCGCAATTTGAGCAATCGGAAAACAACAACAACAGAACAAAACGTTAGAAATAAGTCAGCATTTTCTGTAATTAATTATTTCCAAGTTACACAGCGCTGAGTTTGAATCTAGTAAGTTTGAGTCCGACTCCGAGTCACAAGGGTCATAGTCGAAGTCCTAAAAATAAGAACTCGAGTCTGACTATAACAATCTTTCAGACCCGAGTATTATATCACGGGACATATAGCTGCCTAAGAACTACCACCAACCGAGCTGCCAGACAAGTTACCTACTAATAACCTTATCTTCAGCATCAGTAACTGCCAGACGCGCAGATAGGTGAGAAATTCGCTGTAGGCCTAATTGCCGTTTCCAGCTGTTTACTGAGAGTACGCAGGAACAGTCTGCTGCTTTAGACCTGCCACTTTGGCCTACACAACTTTAGCCAAACTGAATTATTCGTGTTGATTTGTTAGGCATTCGACTGACGCCGTGTGCAACAAGCTGCAAACAAATCAACAACAATCTTATGAACGTTTGAGTCGGCAAACTGCTTAGACTCAGACTCGGGACTGAGTGGACTGGACTCGACCACATCAGTTGATCAGTTGACTTCAACTTATCTGAGCAATGAAATTATCGCTATGTATTTTCGTAGGTGCTATTGTTCGAGTTAGGTCTGGTCTTAAAACATTTATATGTACGTATGTATAATTGGGCAGCTGTAGGCTTAAGTGCCATTGTGACCTTTCTGACCTAAAAACACAAATGACCGATTAAGTGCATATGTGCATGTAAACAGAAAAGAAAGTGTCACAGTGCGACAGTGTTTTGTACACAAGTCAGACTCGCGATAAAAAGCGCTTTACAAACTAGAAAGCAGTCAGAGCCCGCACACTTCCGGCAAGGCAATGTTGTTCGCTAGGTGGCAGCACCATCTTCGGTTTTGCAGCGGTTTCCCTTATGCCCCATTGAAAGCAATGGTAACGAAAATTTCAAAGTGATCCAGAATCCAGGATTCCTTCCAGATC
>Ga0209367_1007391_pt1 | contig 15148 bp, 9 predicted proteins | sample WorMetLIZISLAND2_FD_187412 | JGI IMG/M metagenome (GOLD analysis project Ga0209367, IMG submission 187412) | Marine gutless worms symbiont microbial communities from Max Planck institute for Marine Microbiology, Germany - Olavius geniculatus... ... | reverse complement strand
TTGCCATTTTCCCAAGGTAAGACAGTTGCACTAAATAGATGAGGTGGGAAATAAAACCACCATTCGATGACATATAGTCTCATTAATAAGTGTGCCAAAAATTATTATAATCGGACATTCATTGTTCAAGTTATTGCAAAAAATGTAGTCACATGCTTTTTTTTGAGACACAGTGTATTTTAGTGTGAATACGAAGTATGCTTATGGCAGCATTGTTTGATTTTATCATTTTAGTTTATCATATCTGTCCGAAAATGCTCATTGTATGTACACTGTATAGTATGCCATACTCACTGCATTTTAGAAACGTGATTTATTTTGGTTTGTAATAAGTAATCACATGACATTTGTTGCTTTGTAGAACCGCCTGATGCTGGTGAAGATCCGGAATTTGTCAGAGCAAAGTACTTTTTTCGAGATGAGTTCTTGGTAAGTAATAGGTTTTTTTGATTTCTGGTTAATCCTTGTTTTAGTGCTATTCACGATATTGTCATTCTTTTAATAGTTTCATTTTTTGTGTCTTATAATGTTATTGCAAAGTTGTCAGTTGTTTTTGACAATATTTTAGAGGGCTGGGGCGGAGCTTAGGAAACAAGCTGTAAGTTTAATTTTGTCATTGATCATATGGTTCACCACAGTGACACTTGCCACATTGGGCACTTTAATTCTTACAGAATGCATGAAATCAGTCAAATGGAAATCGCTTTGTATACTTTGCAAAGTGGAATGAACTGCCAGCTTGTTTGTTTAAATGGTATATACAGTGGGCCATGAATAACGTGGCACTTTGCTTATGTCCATATTTTCACCAATTATTGACTGATTTTAAAAATTTTTTCACTGGCACACTGCAGACAATTTGCAATAATGTGATTATTATATATCCCACCACACCATGTATCTTTACACTGCCTTGTGGAACATAAGTGTAAGAAAACCTAAGGATAATAACAAACATTTAAGTGAATGAAAGAAACGCTTCAGAACAACATTGTTGTGAATGATCTGTATGACACGAGACTGTGTTAGACCCACACAGTCTAGCACTATACAGATCATTCACTGCAATGTTGATCAGAAGTGTTTTTTTCAATTTTACCAAAATGTTTGTTTGTTATTATTATTGTGCATGCATATTTCATTCATATTTATATTTCACAAGGTAGTGTAGAGACACATTTACGGTGTGGTGGGATATATAATAATCACATTATTGCAAAATGTGCGCAGAGTGTGTCAGTGAAAGAATTTTGAAAATCGGTCATTAACTGGCGAAGATATGGACAAAAGTAAAGTGCCACATTTTTATGGCCCATCCTGTACAGTTTGTGCAATGCGGGTGATATGATCTGGACTTCATTGAGATTAATGCAGTTCAGCAGTTTGGTTCGTTTTACTTCTGTTGCATTGTACATGCCTTTTTGTGACTTTCTTATTGAAACATTTTGCAGAAAATAGCGATATCAGACGGCCGGCACTACTGCTACCCACACTTCACGTGTGCTGTCGACACGGAAAACATTCGACGAGTCTTCAGCGACTGCCGCGATATCATCCAACGCATGCACCTGCGCCAGTACGAGCTTCTATGATGGGTCTCTCTTGGTTGCTGGACAAATGAATGAGCAAACGATTCTGCACCACGTCGTCATCACACTTCAGTCCGGCATTCGAAGCAGGATGGCTTCTAGTTATTATGAGAGAAACTAGCCGAGAGAAGACACTGCGTCGAACTAGTGCACACCGCCTCTCTCTCTTTCTCTGTGTATATGTTCATACAATGTGAATAGTGTCAGGCTGAGTTTCCCTTGTGCCGTGTGCGCTATTTGGTGGTGCATGTCTGGTTATGTTGTCGATGTTTTGATGATGATTATTTATGTGGTTGGTTGTTTGTGTCCCATAGTCCCACCGAATGACACAGCTGTGTATATACCGTAGATGTTGTTTGCTCGCTGCTGCCACTGTTTTGCAAAGAGAACGTATATGGTCGTTGTTTATTTGTTCATCTGAGGTTTTATTTGAGTTATAGAAGATTTATAGCCCCTAACAGGAAAGCATTTAGTTAACCAGGTGTCCACACCCTGTCACCTCGTGACAATAGTGGTGACCCATTTTACAATTTACTGATGGACCAAAGTCTGCCAGCATTTGCAGTTGTTGGCAATATGTCATCTGCGTAATAATGGTTTGGTCTACAGAGTCATTTTACCTGCAGTGGACTTTAGGCATCTATTGGAACACACACTGTTAGGTGATTAAAACAATAGCGGCTGTTCTTGCTGTGCATTGAGCCGATGTAGTAATTTTAGTTCCATTGTGGCAACATTGGCACTTGTTGCTGCTTGTAATTATTTGCTGCAATGTCGTCAGTGACCTGCTGCATTTGTTTGTCGGTCGGTTGCTGTTTGTTATAATGTAGATTATTAGTCAATCCTGATACTGTACAGGTCTGAGGTCACTGCTTCAAGACATGATCACCGCCGCTAGTCGTTGCTTGCTGTAGTTTGTGCTGTATAGTTGCGGACGATGTTGTGTGCAATTGGGTTCTACTTTTTGAACGTACTGATGTTTATTGACCAGCTGTCATAGCAAAGTTTGCAGTATTATCTGCATCGCAGTAAAAATACTGCATTCAATCTTATCAGTATGCTTCTACTTAGGTTAAATGGACTGATCTAACTATTATTGTTAGAGTGCCCTAGGTTCAGCCTCTTTAGTACTGTACTACTGTGTCATATGTATCAGCTTGCTGCCTTATGTTGGTTTTTTGGCTGTTGTCATTTAATTTGTCATTTGACGTCAACAACTTGCATGTTTTTTATGATAGTTGCTGCAAGAAAGTCAAAGTCAAAGCCAAAATGAACCAGCACCAGTATTGCCATAAGTCTACACTATTTTTGTGTCGCACTTACTGTCTTAATTGCAGTATTTTTTGCAAAGTAACTTACATTTTTGCAAGACAATTAAAAAACCTATCGCAAAATTAATGCCCCAGGAGGACATTGATTAAAGCCTTGACTGTGCTCTTCTGGGGTTCTTTGTTTCTTGCTGGCTCATGAGACTGATTTGTGATTGTTACGTAACCATAGCTGCTTTTTTGATGGCCTAACGCTTTTGGTTAGTTTGTAGATATATGTATTATAAATACGCTTACAACAAAACAAAACTCTTTTGAAGTTTTCATCTGCCATGCCATCAGCAGAAATTATAATGTCTTTTGCTAACAGCTCCTGCACTCAGACCGTGGTAGGCTTGGGCACGAAGTTAGAGTATTCATAATGAAGTAACAAAAACCGTTAGGCCATCAAAAATGCAGCTCATATGATTTGTTTTTCCAAGAATCTGTAATTAATGCATGGGTGTTACAAAAGTTGTGCAAGTTTCCAACCATAGTTGACAACCGTGTCAGTAACTACTCAAGCAGATAAATCATGCGAACTGATAATCGTTTTGACAGCATTTATTTGGCATCTGATTGCTAACTGGAGTGTATATGTATACACAGTTCTACGTATGGACATTGGCTAGCATGTAGTTGGTTTGAGCGGTATGTAGTTTTGTGATGTAACAATGATACTTGTGCACTTGTAGTGCTGTACATAGCGAATTGATCAGCGTGCTGTGGTGATCTTGTTGTCCTAGTAGTACTTAGCAGTTTTGGCTGCACATGCTGCCGGCGTTTTTGCAGTACCCAGCTTGTTTGCTTACGTTTACTGAAAATGGCTGAAAAATGACAAGATGTTTTGTTTTTTTGCACACATTTTGCAGCATCATGTGGACCTAGCGATAGTTTTTAGTACTTTGGGCATTTTGAAAGTTTCTGGTTAATGAACTGATGATGATGAACTTGTCACTTTTGTCACTGCACTGAGAAAGGATGAAAAACGACCGGACAAGCAGTAAAGTAATGAAGCTGTTGCAGAGACTGAGTGTATTCTAAAATATGATTAGGTGATGAACTGAACTGACTAGGTACTGTAAGCGAGCATGCTGTGTGCACTGTTGTGGTGATTGATACTAGTCTATATAGTCTATAGCACATTACTTGCTTTCTTGCTGCCTGATAGTAGCGTTTGCTGGTGGCCTATAGAACTGCAGATTGGAATGAAGCAAGTAGGTGCATTGCCGGTACGTCATTTATTGACAGCTATGTTTTTGCTTGAGTGTTTGTTTGTTTGCAAGATTACTCAAAAGTTGTGGACAGATTTTTATGGAATTTTATGCATGGGTGGGAAAAGTCGATTAGGTTTTGGTGGGATCCAGTTACAATTTGGGTGTATGATTTGAAATTGAAATGTTTGGGCCCTTCGGGGGAGATTTGTGTTCTCACTTAATGCTTTTGTTTTTTTTGTTGGTGATGTGTTTGTGCTGATGAATGTCCATAGTCTATGGTTTGTTTCTGCGTGAGCTGTAGTCCATTTATTTGGTCTGCAGTGTGGATAAGCTGGAAGTATCACCAGAAATGAAGGTATCTTGGTGTTTTCAGTTTTCAGTGAGCGATTTTTTTCGCATTTTGGTCATTTTCTTCTATCACATTTCGGAATGCTAGTTTGTGTTGCGATTTCTGTTATTATGGATATGCTGGCTTTTCACACATTTCTCAAAAGCAGTAGCACTTTTGGCATGGATTTATTACCAATTTAGTATTTGTTGCAAGTGAAGAAACACTAGGCAAACATGTGTACTGTCAATCACATATTGTAATACTGTTTCCCAGATTTTATCAGCAGCTGAATTTAAAATGTTCTTGTTCTTTAGATAGTTTTCGTTGAACCAGTTATCATAAGTTTGAAGGATGGAGCACAGTTTAGACCTTAGAGACTAGTGCGCAGGAGCAATGATACTTGCTTATAGCTGACACAGTTTCACTGCTTTTGTCGTCGTTTTGTTTTATACTCTGCGCAAATGGTTAACTTGCTGTTCACTGTAAACACAAGCATCATGGGCGGCACTAGGAATCTGAAGCGAGGGGGAAAACGAGGCGGGCAAAGGCCAGGGCACAGGGGCAATAAATTTGTTTGGGAGGAATGGGGGGCAAATGTCGACCGTTATTCAGTTGTTATGTGCATCAAAGAGATGTAGCAGGGTCCAGGGGCAGAGCCCCTGGTCAGAGGATCAGGGGGCAAAGCCCCTTGAAGCTGAAACACTTAGCTTTTGGACGTGCCATGGAAGCCACAATTTTTCCTGCTTTTTAGTATTTGGAAACGCAAAAAAATTTACTGATATCTGTCATGTCTTGCAAAAATCCCATTCAATAAGTCACTGCTTGGCACGATAAGTGCAGGCAACTGTATTACCATGGAAATTTTTCTTGGGTGGCAGGTGGGAGGCAAGGGCATGGGGGCAGCTGCCTTTTTTGGTGCCACCCATGACAAGCATTAGGCATTTGGTAGGGAAATTTTTGCATTCATATTTCTCTGATCATGGCTGTATTTGTAGGAAATGTCTGTAATTTATTTGACCTTAGTACAACGTTACTTATGCTGTTGATTTTTTTTGTTGGCGATAGTTTTGTTTATTGTGACTGTTACTTTGCTTAGGACTGTACTTTTATTGGTGCTAAATTGGCAGAAAGATGTTGAATTTGATAGTCCAGATGGTGAAATAGTTTTGTGCAACAGTCGTTGGATCTTGTGGTTGCCTATTTCTGCAATGCCTGTATGTATATACAGCGTGGACCAAAAACGTTCCACTTTACTTTTGTCTATATCTTTGCCAATTACTGGCCAATTTTCAAAATTCTTTCACTGGCACACTCTGCAGACAATTTGCGATAATTTGATTATTATAGATCCACCACATGGTAAATGTGTCTCAACACTACTTGTGAAATATCAATGAAATATGCACACATAACAATAGTGACGAACAAACATTTTGGAAAATTGAAAAAAAAACACTTCAGACCAACACTGCAGTGAATGGTTTGTATGACACTAGAGTGTGTGGGTATAACACAGTCTAGTATCATACATATCATTCATCGCAATGGTGGTCTGAAGCATTTTTTCATTTACCCAAATTTTTGTTATTATCGTTAGTTTTTGCTTACATTTATATTTCACAAAGTAGTGTAGAAACGGATTTACTGTGTGGTGGGATGTATAATAATCACATTATTGAAAATTGTTTGCAGAGTGTGCCAGTGAAAGAATTTTGAAAATCGGTCAATAATTGGCGAAGATATGGACAAAAATACAGTGGCACATTTTTTGGCCCATGGTGTATATTAATAAAGTAAATTAGATGGTATTTATATGTGCTTGTGAATGATGACATTGAAACTGTTGAGAACTTACATGTATTTTATATACCTTTGTGTATACAATGGCATTTTTGCTTTGTGTAGCAGCCCTGTTGCCAGTCGGTTGAAAGTGCTCGCTGCTTAAGAGCCAGCTGTCTGGCTGACTTAGGTCGTATTCTAGCTTAATTGAGTCAGATGTGAACTTTGGACTGTGTGGAATCTCTCTGGTGGTTGCAAAATATAAACGTGCATTAATTTATTAATGCATTAATGCGTTAATTAACGTGTTAATTTGACAGCTCTGTTTATCAGGCATATAAACCTTGCATCAAAATGCTCCGTCGCAAAAGCAGTGATATTTAGATGGCATGAAAATTGGGTTGTTAATTTTAGCTGCACAAATTAGCATCATAGGCCGGTTTAGCTGTTCGTTGACGTTGTTACCTTTGTTTTTATTCTGATTATTGTGTTATTGTTAGCATAGGCCTATGAGTTTTATTGTCTTTTGCACATACCATGCCCATGGTGGTAGTTTGAAATCATGTCTTGTAATACTGAATGGAGTCTGTTATTGTATTATACTGTTACTATTGTTATTATTTGTGTAGTTCTTGCTGGTGTCATTAAATGGCTGGCTGAATATGTATGCTTGCTGTGAATGGATGCAGGTTTGCTATTTGTCCCAATAGGATTATGCTTTCATCTTTGTTTGTGTGCTTGTTTAATCCATCTCTTTGCATGCAAGATTACTGAATAAGTTATGAATGGTTTTTTGGTGAATTTTTTGGGGTACTCAGGAAGTTTATCTTTGATAGCCTGTTTGCAGTGTGTGATATTGATTTTTCCTCTCTCTTTAGGTTCAAGGCTTTTCTTAATCGTACTGATTTGTCTAATTTTCTGTTATATTTTGTTGATTAGGGTAGATGTTAGTGTTCCTTCTGGAGCCTTTCTATCCTTGGCTGGCATTTTGTTGTTTTTATTTGTGTTGCTGGTGTGGTCAATGTCAGTGCTGAAATAAATAAATAAATATAGCTCTGTTTTTCATTTGCTGATATTTGTCAGTTGTCAGTGCTCTATAATCAACGTTTGCAATCGCCCTGATTTCATTTTGAAGTGAAAACTATGGGAGCTTTCTAGTTGGCACCTCCACAGAAGAAAGAGGTTACATTTCGGGTTTGTTGGTCGGTTTATTTGTTGGCTAAATTTCTCTGAATTTGGAAAGTTGTAGAGTGGATTTGTTTTCATGATTTTTGGATGGGTGGAGTATACATAATCTCTAGTAAGCCTATATAGTGATGATCCGGATTGTTTGGCATACATTAATATTTCTAAGGGAAAACACTGAGCCCCCACATGAATTTTATTGTTATTTGTTGTTTATCGGTTTGTTTAGGGCAGTTATTTATACACATTTTTGATGGAATTTTTTGCAGTGTGAAAACAAATGCTGTTGTTTGCGCTAAACTGCTGGCCAAGCATAGTTAATCTTTTTTAATTTTGGGTTTAGGCCTATATTTTGGTTTCTTCAGTCTAGTCAGCTGTTCTGCTGAATTCGTTGCTGCTGCTGTAGCTGCTGTCACATGCGTTTTGCCAACATAGTCACTGATGCTCTGTGTGGCCAGGATCATTTTTACTTTGACACGGCATTTATTTTGTTAGTGGTCACCTGGTCATTAAAAAATGCTCACCAACAACATTCTGTCAGAAAAAGTCCTGTCTTTTGCAGTTATTATATTAATTTAAATGTTGCACTTCTTGTTTGTGCTCACTATTTGGAATTATGCAACAGATTTTTTTTGTGGATCTTAACCCCTTATGTTTCAGCTGTATTGTCGGTGCATTGTGGCTCGGTTTTCATTTATTTTCTCGAGTCATGCCTCCTGACTGCATTCTGAGTAGGTTGTGGTAGGTTGGATGTGGCATGGTTACTGTGTAAGTGATAAAAGCGGTCGCTGATGGTGCAGTTAGCTTTTTGTTCGTGTCAGTGTATCGTGGGAATATCTGATGATAGAAATCTGTTGTCTGTCTCACTCTTTTACTCCGACGATGGAAGGAGGTTGTGTTTACATGTCTGTCTTTGTCTGTCTGTTGGAATGCCCCCAAAAACGAATTCTGATGAAATATTATTGGACAAGTGCAGCCCGTGCCAAGGACGAGACAATTAAATTTTGGTGGCAATCTGGATTGTGGTTTTTATCTGGGAATTTTTAAAAGTGATTCAGTTAATATATACTTGGAGTCGTCAGTCACCCTATTCAAGGCATTCGCCAGCACTGTGCTGACAGCTGTTGCATTGTTATTTAGTTGCATATTTATTTATTATGGCACTGAAAAATGCTGTAGTTTCATTGATTAGATCAGCTGCCATTGAGATCGTTATGGGACGTGTGCCGTGAACAAATCACTGTAGAGATTGGTCGCTGGTTGGAAGTGAAAAGTGTCGGCGAATTTTTGAGTTGTTTGGCACTTCTGTTACTCAGTGCGGTGATGTTAACACTGTCAGCGTTGATTTGAGGTGTGTGTAAATTTGCACTGCACACATACGTCATGATGTTTGTGTCGCCATGCCCAGACACCACTTTCTTTCAGTTGTCGTGGACTCGTACAGCATGATGCACAATACAAAATCGAATATCTACAGATGATCTGGTACCGCAACAAGCTGTACAGAAAGTCCATGGGAAATCGAATTTTTTTCTGATCTATAGGCCTACGACAACTTGATATCGCACACAGCGGCATCGTACGAAAAAAGTCGGGGAAGAAGTTGAATTTTTCTGACAAATGGCTGCAGATATTTGACAGGCAACTATAGGTCCATTTTTGGAAGAAAATTTTCCAACAGGAAAAAATGCCCAACGTGGTTAAATATAAGAGGGGGATAATTGCTTCTTCCTGTCTAGACACCACTGGTTGCAGTTTGTACGATTTGTTGTCTAGCAGGTCCACGACAAGTGAAAGTAGTGGAGTTTGTGCAGGGCAGCCGTTGCTGTACAAAGTAGGGTCTCTCGCTGTAGCTAGCTTCCAGTTGCTTTGTATTTAGTGGGTGCATGTGAGTCGTCGGCATGTAGAGTTGCGCCGTTATGAATATTATGATATTTATAATAATCGGTGGAACTGACGACTCGCCGGCACCACCACGGCTTGTTGTTACGTTGTGTTCTGAGTAGCCATCATTGATAGTTTGTAATATGTCACCACCCAGTCAGTCACAGAACAAATACACATTACGTACACAGACACGTCGCGACGCATAGTTGCTTCGTTTTTGTGCCATCTTTTATTTGCAGTTTTTGTAACTATACAGTTGGACGAAATAAAATATCGCGGAACGCCGTCGTTATATACAGTGCTGAATTAAGATTCTCGATTTGTTTTGCCATGCATTTGTAGCAAGTGGAGCAAAAAACTATATATATACATAATCAGGACAAGAAGCCCAGCTGTCTCCAGGATAGCCGACGGTACTGGTTGGTGGTGACCCTTCAGGGTCATCAAAGGTCGATGATTTCATTTCATCTGACAGAGCATATCATATGCCATTACTTCTTAGTAATTAATTATAGTAACCTTGGCCGTAGCCTAGTTGTAAGCTGTCCGCCATGTTACAATATAGCTCTAGGCTAATATTTAGGACGAAGTTCTTTGTCTAGGGTGTAGATTGCCCAGTGAAAAACAGGGTTCCTACAGGTCAGGGAAAACTGGAAATGTCAGGGAATTTGTGTTGTCAGGGAAATGTCAGGAAAAAATATTATTTTTGAAAAGTCAAGGAAATTAATCTTGGATCATGCAGACTGCAGATAACTGTGATTTTTTGCATCTCCAAATATTAATGCAGGTATATTTGCGGCTTCCATTGAACGTCCAAAAGACAAACGCACCGTACAGGTTATGTTAAGTTAGCCTACTTATTTACTGTACCGGTAGTCAAGTTCACGTTCATTCCATAGTGGGCGTGGCACTTGTGTTTATAATCACGTGATTTGTAGTTTTGTAGCGTTTTTAATTAATACGTACGCATTCTGGTCATCTAGCTTTGTCATGTAAGTGCATGTTTGATTTTGGGCTACAGGTGTAATGAAATGAAACTTAAAGTGGTGGATCGTTTTGGTGGGTAAACACTAAACAGTTATGATTGAAAGGCTATTAGCCTAGCAGGCCCCCCAGAACTGGGGCATCACACCACAGTACATATATACGCGCCGAATGCGCGTAGTATTTGCATCGGGCTATATTTGTGGTAGAAGTAACCTCCGGCTTTCCAGAGCTGCCAAGCCAATTCTCATCCCAAGCCCGCTACGCTTGCCGCATTTTTTCATTGCCTTGTGTGCTTGTATAATATTGTGTTGCCGTTCTTTTACTTTATTGTGTTATTATTATATTAGCACTACGTACAGTATGAGCTGAAACACATAATAAAGTACAGTTTGTATGGAACTATTTTAATGGGCATAATAGTACGTTGGTTTGCAGACCGGCTGGCAGACCGCAAACTTCTCACTAATTCTGGTTAAATTCACTTTGATTGAACTCAACGTTTTGTGAAAAATAACGAATATGATGTGACAGTACACGTGTGGTTATTTAGCAGCATCCTGACACTCCATAACAAAGGATTTTTGCAGTATTTCGTAATGCTGCAACATCGATGTTGCTATGGATGAGTTGCCATGGCTTGGTCAAAAGATCATATAAGTGTCGTGAGCTTGGTATGGTAAGCCAAAATACCACTCGGGTCAGGTCAGGTAGTCGTGTAGTCGTTGGACTGTAGCGTCGCTCTTCCACCGTGACCACGCCTGATGGCCAGCTTCCATTGATCAGCAGGTGGGCGGTTGTTGTCTCTTCGGAGCTGGTCTATCCACCTGCCATGCGGACGACCAGGACGACGTTTCCATGTAGGGTCTGGAAGGCGTCCCTGAGATAACCTGATGCAACTGTGGAGTACCTTGTGAGCTTGTACTTCATCGCTGAGCCTCGCTAGGTGTCTGAAGATGGCTGAGCGACGGCAACAGATGGTGGTAGATAGGGAAGGGAGACCAGTGCGAGCGGCAATCTCTTCGTTTCGCACGAACTGATGCCATGATATACCTAGGATGTGACGCTGGCATTTCATGTGGAATGTGTCTAGTGTTTTGCTGTCTGCCACTGTAAGGGTCCAAGTTTTGGACGCGTATAGGAGCACTGACTGTACCAGGGCAAGGTAAACCACTACCCCTACCATGGCCGTAATAGGCCGTGTGCATACTACGTCTTTGGCGTATATATGTGCTGTGATCACATCGTCAGGAAAAATCATGAACCCCAAAATCAGTGTCTGTTAGCCTACTAGCTTATTAATAAACCTCAATAAATTTGATTCAGTAGATATCAAAGCTCCATCATGTTCTTCTTCTTCATCTAGTATGGTCATATGTCTGTAAGCAACACATTATTATAGCCACATTGGCCATCGATTTATGTAACATTCTGCTGGTTTCAGTAGTGTAGATTATCCAAGGAAGTTACCCGAGTCAGTGTTTAGTAAGTAGTAAGTAAGTAAGAAGGTAAGATAACTTGTAAGGTGCAATGTTGTCACTGGTTACAATGTACCATGTTTCAGCACCAAAGCAGACATGTTTTAGCAACTGCTTAAGCTATCCAGAGTTGATGTAAGTTTGTTTTAGATGAAGCGAAAGATTGTTCTCATCTTTAGGCTTGCAACTGCTAAATTTCTGTCTCCATACTGATGTTGTTACTAGCAACCAGAGAGGAGAATCACTGAATAAATGACGTATTGTGCACCAAATATCTTCTCTCTCATCCAGTTCCTGTAGAACCACAAAACGTCAGTAGTCTGAATATCCACTCCAGTCATAACAATTGAATCAGTGTGCTCAGCTGTGTCACACAAACAACTAGAAAGCAGTCAGAGACCACAGACCTCCACCAACGCCATGTCGTTCGCCAGGTGGAAGCACCATATTCGGTTGGCAGCAGTTTCCCTTATGCCCCATTTAAAGCAGTGTTAACGAAAATTTCAAAGTGATCCAGAATCCAGCATTTCTTCCGGATCACCCCCAGAATTGAATCACTTGTAGTTTTTGCCATTCCCGACATTTCCTCAAAATTTCAGAAAGATCCTTCCAGAACTTTTTGAGTTATCTTCCTAACACACAGACAGACACACAAACTCTGGCAAAAACATAACCTCTTTAGCCGAGGTAATCACTCAGTCATTGTGCCATTCACTGTAATGCCGTCACTGGGGGAACAATGCTGTGTTATGTCAACACTGATGCAGTGTCTTTGCAAGATACGTCCTGACTATTGTATGAACTTAAAGGTGCTGCATAATATTGTCCAACAATCCGACATTGAGAGGTTACTGTAATTAGCAGGTGCAAATAGCAGAGGTACCGAAATCCTGCACCTTTCTCAGTTTTCACTGTCATTCCAAATGTCCATGATCATAGATGTAAGTTCCTGGCATGCTTTGTCATACAGATTTCATTCCAGCAAGAAATCTGTGACGATTTTGGTAGTGCTATACTGAAGTGATAGTCATGAAAGTGAAAGGAGTTTGAGTTTATTGTTATGTTGTAGATGGTGAATATGTGTTCACTGAGAGAGCAGCTTATTGCTGACAGTGAATATTTCAAACATTTGCTCAGTCTGATTCCGGGAGGATACTGTGTTAAAAGTGGAGACAATAGCACTTCAGATAAACATTCTGGCAAAGCTGGTAGAGGTCAGTTATGTTGTTTGGTTTCCTTGTATACCAGACATTTCTAAGTATGAGGTTCGAGAAAGGTCATAGAGAGACATATCACCAAAAGGCTTCACGGCTTCAGAAGTTGATCTATAAAGTCTTAAATATGTCGTTTACAAATCAACTTAATTTAGGCCCTACTGTTATAAAATTGTTTTCTAGTTTGTGAAATTGAACTCTATTGCTTTTCTTGAGTTACAAGAGGAAATGCATAGAAATTGTATACACCTACAGTACTTGTAGCACCCAGTGCAAATTTATTTTCATGTAGAGTTATTTGTGTGTGGAATGATTTGCCTGATTTCAACAGTTTCAAGTGTTTCTAATTTTATGTAGCATTAAGCACAGCTGTTAGTGTTTCTTATAAGAGCCTTGCTGTCCATCTCACCAGTTTTGATATACGATGTGTAATTATTATTTCTGAGTGAATGATTGATTGATTGACTGACTGATTACACTGTCATCAAGTACCGATTACAGTACATTGGGAGTACTTACCTAGTTCATTTGTTAAATGTTTCTTTGTGCAAATATGTGATATATTCATTAATGTCAATTTTTAGCTGACCGTTCTTTAGTAACAGTCAAGTTGTTGTCATGGTTGTCGTCTGTCCATCCATCTGTCCGTCACTGATGTATTGTGGCTAAACAGTGCGAGATAGGGCCAAGGTTACTATTAATTACTAATAGGAAGTGGCATACGCCTTGTCAGATTAGATGGAAATCATTGATCTTGGATGGTCTTGAAGGATGTTATGCGCTGTTGTAGCTAAACTGTGTGAGATAGGGCCTAAGTTGTTGCTTTTGATCATTAATAGTAAGTCGCACATTGGCTTTCAAATGAATGAAAATCATTGACCTTGGATGACCTTCAAGATCACTGACAACCAGTACAGTTGGCTATCTTAGGGATAGCTGGGCTTCTTGTTATTTTTTAAGGTGTTGTTGTTGGCAATGACTTTGCCATCTTAGGAATAATTACCAGCTGCTGCTAAATTTTGCCACAGTGAAATTAACTAATTACTAGTATGTCAACAGCAACAATTTTGTCATGGTTACTTTCTGTAAAACTGTGTGTTGATCAGGTAAGGAGTTACTGTCAATTGACGGACATGAAAACCTTCGAGACAATCTCCACCAGAAGATTGAACAACTCAAATGTTAGTTACTTGTTTGTTGTTATTGTCATTTGTGAACTTTAAAACTTAGCCTCAATAATTTAAAGCTGCATCTGATTGAAAAAATGTTTAATCGATCAGTCACCAAAAATTAGGGGAAATTAGTCGATTAATTTCCGTTAAGTTTTATAGTCAGTTAGGAGACCGAAAACTGCAGAATTCAGCTACTGTTTGCTCTTAGGCTTATTTTTCATGAACTGAAGAAAAAGTGATGACGATGTTGCAGCACACAAACTGTACAGTCAACGTTGAAAAGTCTTGACCGAATGTTCTATGTGAAATAAGTGCCGGTCATTGATGTCTACTGTATGAGGGTTGATCAATAAGTATTGGAAATTACGTGTGATATATTAGCGTTGATTGCAGCGTTCGAAGGCAGCGTTGATGTAGCGTCAATAGCAAATAGAAAGCGGCATTAACCCTATAGCGTTTAAACGCTAGCATTGATTATAGACGCTATAGCATTTAAACGCTAGCGTTCATGTAGCGTTGACGAGCGCATGGAACAAGAGATTCAGTGACCTTGTGTAGCTGGTCAGGGGGGCGAAGCCACTCTGAAGCTGAAGCACTTTTGGTTTTTAGACGTTCAATGGAAGCCGCAAATTTACCCACTTTTGTAAACTTTAGAAACGCAAAAAAATCTAATATTTGTGTTATAGTTGCAAAAAAATCATGAGTGGCCATGAAATTGGGGGGGCTAAAACAAAACTGGGGGAAGGATACCTGTGCTCCCCGGCCTGGGCCTAAAACCGCCACTGGCCACAGTACGTCCGTGATGGACAGACGGACGGACGGACGACAACCCACATGTGACAACAGCTCGACCGTTACTAAAGTACGGTCGGCTAAAAATTAACGCACATGGGTAAGTTTACTAAATTCTGTGAAGCGAAAAATTCCAATATTTACCTTATATTAAATTGTGGTTATTTGCAGTGGCATTTCTAGCCCTTAATATCTGGGGGCATGGTCCCATAG
>Ga0209367_1007390_pt1 | contig 15149 bp, 8 predicted proteins | sample WorMetLIZISLAND2_FD_187412 | JGI IMG/M metagenome (GOLD analysis project Ga0209367, IMG submission 187412) | Marine gutless worms symbiont microbial communities from Max Planck institute for Marine Microbiology, Germany - Olavius geniculatus... ... | reverse complement strand
GCCGTTATTGGCTCGAATAATGTGAAAACGGTTGCAGATAGGTACATACATGCTGCTTATCATAACAAGCACTGGTGACAGGCTTTTTGGATTCATGAACATCGATGACCTTGAACGACCTTGAACCTTTCAAAGAGAGGTTTTTAGTGAATTTTTCGCAATTTTTGGATGCAGCGCACATTTCAACACTGAATTGCAACGAAATGGCTGGAGATAGACCAAGACAATCTGCACAGGAAATTTTCAGCATTCAACGTAGATTTTAGCAGTTCAAGCCTCGACCCCATAGGTTCAAGGAGGCCGGCGCAGGCGGGCGTCAAATATAGCTACCCCCTAAAAAGTGGTTATTTTACCGCAATTATCACGTGTAGCGTGAACACGGTTGCAGATAGACACAGACATGCTGCTTATCATAACAAGCACTAATAACAGGCTTTTTATTGCTGTCAACGTCAATGACCTTGAATGACCTTGAACCCTCAAAATAGGGGTTTTTAGTGAATTTTTCTGCGATTTTTGGCTGCGACACACATTTTAAGAGTGAATTGCGCCGAAATGGCTGGAGATAGACCTAGACATTTTGCGCATGACATTTTTTTTAGCATAGAACATACATTTTAAAGAATCTACAAGTAGTTATTTTACCGCTATTGGCTCGTGTAGCTTGAAAACTGTTGCAAATGGGCAGAGACATGCTGCTTATCATAACAAGCAATATAGTGACAAGCTTTTTATTGGTGTAAACATCGATGACCTTGAATGACCTTAAATTTCAAAGTAGGGGTTTTAGTGTTTTTTCCAATTTGTGGCTGCGGCGTAGATTTCAAGAGTGAATTGCGTAAAAATGGATAGAGTTAAATCAAGACAACCTGCGAATAGGAACTGCTAAGGCTGTCGCGCGTCTCATGAGCTTTGCTCAAATTACTTGTTGATATAGAGTGCACTCCTAATCGTGAGAACACTGTTTAAGTACGCAAAGAATCTGGTTGTTGCTTTGTTTGATTAAATCAAAAAAATGAACAAACAATAACACGTCAACACGACTTGTTTATTGTTTAAATTCTGGGTTGACCACATTATCGTCTGCAGTTGACCCCAAATTTAGAATAAGTTGTACACAGCGACAAAAATCAAAATTTATTTAAAAGGAGCGAATAGTGGAGTATTGCAAAAAGTATTGCAGTAGTATTGCAATACTTTTTGCCAGTATTGCTAACAACCTTGGGTATACGGGTATACCTCTCTGAGTGGCTTCATTTTCGAGATAATCGACTGAAGACGGCAACAGTGTAGACATCATGTCCCAGAAAAACAACAGCGAAAGTTGTTGTACTAACGCGTGGATCGCCGAATAATAAAAAGCTTGTCTCGTATCCCCGAGCGTCAGCAAGCTAGAAATAATCGTCTGACAAGAAAGCCACATGGGGCTGCTGGGTGGCCAGTTGGTCATTTATCGGTGCGTTGTCGACGCAAGCGATTTTGCACGTTTTCCGCTGCTGCGCACAGCTGTAAAAACAACTCCAGCTGATGACTGCCATCTAAAAAGAAAAGTTTTAAAACCCAAAGGTTAAAAAGTCAATCCTGATGGATTTTATTGCGCTTTATTTTGTTTTGGGTGTTTGAGGTTAAACCCCACTTTTTTAAAAAAAATCCAACTTGATGAGACTTCGATTTTTAAAAAAAGTTCAACTTGATGGATTTTAAATTTGTCATGGGTTTTAAGTTATTAGAATGAGTATTCTAAATATTGTTCACATCAAATAAATACTTAAAATGTGTATAATCATAGGTTTAACAATTTTGATAGCGTAACTGAAATAAAATATTTTGTTATTAGTGGAACAAGAAACAACACTAATTAGATTAACTTTGGGTGGATTTTCGCGTGGTTTTGTGGTTAGTTTTAGGTGGGGTTGCCCAATAAAATTTATTGTTTTGGGGTTTTATTACGTGCCCGGGATTTGAAATTTGCCAAAAGTGACTCGCTACTGTACCAGAAACCATTGATGTGTTTCATAGTTGCACACAAAATAGCCTGCAATTGTGCGACAGTGTTTACAACCATTTCATACGTTTTAGCCAATACACTAAGTGACAATTACTGGCAGTGCATGAACAATTAAACAAACGATAAACGAACTGTTCTTCTGGACGACACATGCGTATATGACAACGAACTGACCACTGATGTCAATGTGGCCGAAACTCAACACCAAGACCAAAAGTTTGAGACCATAAAAAGTAGCATCTTTTTCCAACTTACCTTGCAATGATCAATTTTAACTTTAAAATTAAAATTAAAATGCCACACTGAAATCAGGTATAAACCTACAGACTGGCAGCTTACGAAAACCAGACGTGCAAGACCAAGACTGAGACGACGATCTTCGGTCTCGAGCCTGATCTCGACTGGCTTTGCTAAACAATCACGAGAGCATGGTATTCAACTCTGAATAAACCCAACGCTGATTATTTTCAGCGCTTCGGAGATTTAACGACCTCGTGGTCTCTTTCAACACCGACACCATTCAGAATTCCAAAGACTGCAAAGCCGCGGTTAATGATCCATAAATGTAGTTTATTCTTCTGTCTGCCAAGACTGAGTGGGGGTACAGCGCCGTCGTTTGTTTATTATCGAACCTCTTCATTCTGCCGACGCTCAGGTTGCAGGTTTGCATAATCTGCGACGTTTGTAAACTGCATTTATAAATATTTAACGACCGTCTGCAATAAAGCAGGCGCTCTGCGACCATAGAAATGGAGCGCGGAAAACGTGCAAAGCGGTATACGCATTGAACGTGTGACTGTGCTTTACGACTGCAGGGTGTTTCTGGCGAAGGACCTAACAATGATGCGCTGTCTACACTTTCCCAAGTCTCGGTTTGACATCGTGAATCGCAGCTCGTTCTGGTGCAAGCTGCTGCAGTACCTCACTGATTTGTTCTCCGACTACTCCGGCTGTCTCATCCTTGCATTCACCGTCGAGCGCTGCATCGCCGCTTACATGCCGACTCAGTTCAAAAGAGTCAGTCAGCTTCTTCGTTCGCTTCTTAATATAAACGCTTAGAAAAATACTGGCTGAAATTGCTGAACAGTTACTGGCTTCTTGTACGTTAAGTTGTGACTTAAGTGCTGTTGATACGTTTAGTGTGTGCAACATATAAATGGCATTTGACGTCTTCGCTCTATGTACAAAAACTGTAAATTTTAAGTTAGTCTTACAACAAAATGAAAACACGTTAAACTAGAAAACAGTCGTAGCCCGCAGGTATCTCCGCCAAAGCAAAGCTATTCGCCAGGTGGCGTCACCATCTTCGCTTCGCCAGCGGTTTTCTTATGCCCCCTTTAACGAAATGGTAACGAAAATTTCAAAGTGATCCAGAATCCAGGATTCCTGCCGGATCACGCCCAGAATTTAATCACTGGTCGTTTATGCCATGCCCGACATACCCTCAAAATTTCAGAAAGATCCGTCCATAACTTTTTGAGTTATCTTTGTGACACACAGACAAACAAACAGACAAACAAAAACCGGCAAAAACATAACCTCCTTGGCGGAGGTAATTAATCTGCAAGAAATCAAACCCTGGAATCTAGTAGTATGCTGTGCAAGCCTAGGGCTGCAGAGGTATCGGTAATTATTATTAACGTCTTGCCGCGCGCACGTTTGCCTTCTTTCTGAACAGTACGCAAAGTATCTTAAATGTATAGACATTATTAGTTGATGCCAATTAGCTGCCACTTGCAAGACAGTAAAGAACTATTAGTGTGCACAGCGAAATAGCAAGCAAATAACCGGATCACTACACATTTTACCTTTACTTCAGTTTACATTGCAGCACTGCTTTTAGCAAAGCATCTAAATAATTGCATGGATGACAGCGCCGTGTGATGGCTTATATTGTGTGCAGCTGCATGTGTAGGCTATTATACTGTGCTGTACCGTGTGGGCCCAACAAATAACATTCTTTTTAACTACATCAATATAATGCCATATAAACTGCAAAACAGCAGACATTTATACTTTTTGAACGATTTTAACTATTTGTTTACGGTTTAATTGTCAATATCTTTACACACAGATTGTGACTTTGTGACCCAAACGGTAGTCATCGTCAATTAGTCCAACCCTTGTCACAAAGTTGCCATTTATTCATATAAAACAAAATTTGTGTTTACATCAGCAGACGACGAACTACGTTATTTAATGAGACGGACATGCCAATGTGCAGAAATTGCAAATATAATGCATCCAGCAAAGAGCAAACTCAAGTACCAAAAAGTGTCACTTATTCGGCCCACCCAGTATGCTGTACTGCGTACTGTGATGTTTTGTACTATAGCCTGTACGTGTGTACTGACTGCTGCAGCTGTGTACGGTGCGTCGAGCGCGCCTGACGTGCAGTTGCCTGTTCGCCGTCATTTCGGTCTCCATCGCTCCTTACCACGTTCTCTGGATCAGCCACTACCCGTCACCGTACGAGGTTTGTGCCGTCATGCGTGATCACGAGGACGCCTTCACTGCCTTTTATCTGACCGAGAGCTTTCTCTACCGCATCGTTCCGGTCTTCGCCATCAGCACGCTCAACGTGTTCATCATAGTGCGGCTGTGGAGGATCACTCGCGACCGCAAGCGTCTACTAGCCGCGTCCAGTCGATCGGTCGCTCTCACAGTCACCACCACTACGACCACCAAGACACGCACCACCAGTCACAGGCCGCTGATAGACGCCACCGAACTGACACCAGTCAACAACGACAACGACAAACACGGCACGTACAACGCTTCCCGCGACGGTCTATCTATTATTTACCTTATGTGCGTGTGTCACCTTGATTATTATTACTGCCCGTGGTAGCGAGCGACGACAGCATTGTTTCTGTCACGAGTTTTGTTTTCTCTGTCAACGCGATAACTCATAAACCGCTGCACTTAGCTTGATAAAATTTTGCACGAACCTGTGCTTGGCCCAAGTCAGAATGTACAAGTTTGTGGTGGTGATGGTGATCAGCATTCGGATCCAGGACCGGATTTTCGGATGTTTCGTCATTCCGAAATAAGGCAAAACGTTTATGGACAGGATTACAAAACAAATTACATACGAACTTGTCTGAAATTTTTAGGGAAGGTTACATTTGCCCCAAAAGTTGATTTGATTTTGGTGGTCATCTTGGGCAACATCCGAATCCAGAACAGCATTGCAGATTTTTTACTGTTGCCATATCGGCCCAAAGTAACATTTTTACAATACAACTACAGACGTGTGAATTTCAATTACCTCTTTTAGAAAGATGGAAGACGAACAAAATCTCTCAGGACACAATATCTACGGATTAATAAAATGTTGCACAGGCATGACCCGCACGGACAGTACAGTACTTAGCTTGAAGAAATCCTGGCTATCTTGTTTTCTGTTACTTTTTATGGACAGTGGTTAGCGTCACATAAGGAATTGTGATCCAAATCAGCATCAAAACTTGATCGATAGTTGATCGGAACCACTCCGGCAAATCATCCGAAAATTTTCCGAATTCGTTGATAACTTTCCGGGCAATCTCGCTGACAGGCAAGCCGACAAAGGTAGAACAATTAATAATAGAACAGGGAATAATTTGAACGTTGACGTGTTTGCTGATGTTGACAGCAGCTGATCAGCACTGCAGACTGTCACCAAACAGTGCCGCCCGGGCTGACGCCAAGTCGCAGTCACACGACAGCTGCAACGTCGAGTTGGCCGACATCGAGTCAACGGCCACTGAGATGCCGTGTGACCGGGCGGGGGCTCAGCACAGCCCGATGGTGCGAGGCCATCAGTCGCCCGGTGGTGGCGGGAAGTCGAAGGTGGACGTAGCGATCATGAAGCGTGAGGAGAGGAGTTTGCAAACGACGATCATGCTAATCACTGTCTCGACCAGCTACGTGCTCGCCTATCTGCCCGTTCTGTTCCACTTCATCGTCTACTTCATCAAGCTCAAGTTGGATCGGTCGCTGAATGTCGACGACCGGTCGACCATGCTGATTGCGGGTAACTACACGAAGCTGTTGTACGTCGGCGGCGTCGCAGTCAACTTCTTCCTGTACACGGTCAGCGGACGCGTCTTTCGCAAGCAGCTGTTGGAGATGCTTGCGTGTCGACGAGACGGCAGGTCAGTCATCACCACGACCAGACGACACGCTGCCGCCGCATCCGACGTCTAACCAGCTCGCTGCCGATGCGACTCAAGGGTAGAATGGCAAAACATCCTATCTGTTTTCCAACACGTTCCATCCAGGAAAATTAAAAACAACGTTCTACGTGTTGCATTTTTCAGGAATTTTTCCTAAGTGTTTTAAATATTTTTGTGAAAGTTGTTATTGGTTAACGTACACTTGTAGTTCAGACGTTATGCCATACACATTACATAACTGTAGATAATTATGATGTTTAGCCATTCTGTCTCAGACACTCTGCTTTTGCGTCGAGCTCTGGCGGCAGTGAAATGGATAAACCGTCTCGGTCAGTTACTGACTGATGTGTCATAACTCTTATTCCCTCGGCGAAAACTGAAATGTACAGCACACGAGCATACAGTACATTTTTATTCCCATACCCTGGCGTCGCATTGAGGTGTAATTGGGCTTTCGTTGGTGGCTACAGAAATGGAGACGAACGGTGAACGAATACGTTTTTTCTTTCGGTTTCAGACGGCGATAATAAATATGATTAAAATTTTGGCAAGATTTTGCAAGGTAATGCATTTACATGAAACACGTTAAATGGGTTAATGACAAACCAACTATTCTGCAATTTTTTGGCGGTGTCTGTTGACATCGACGCGATGAACGAAGGCAAACTGATATATAGGCCTATCCATTGTTGAGACAGTGTAAATAGGCCTGTAAAGAAGTAAAGTGACGTGTTTTAAATTATTGTAAGTTGAAGTTGACGTGTTGCTGTTTTTAATGTCGTTTGAAACACCCCGGTTATATGCGTGGTGTGGTCGTCTTAATTACTGTATGTGAAGTTCGTCGGCCTACATTGTTGCTGCTGTGTGGCATTGTGCATGATGTTCGTTTCGAGAAGTGACCGATTCTCTGTATTCGTGGTATCGCGCTGCATATAGCGCAAACTGTATTATTATATGTCAGTGTAAGCTGGTGTGACTTGAGGGACGATCATCAAATGACTCGAATGACCCATTCATTTAGACGTGGGTTTAAAACAAACCCTCTGGAAGCTGTGTAATTGCAGCTAACAGAAAATATATTAACATTAAAGGAAAAAATTTGACAATATTGATTTTGTATAGCCTATGTTAAACTTCAGTTTAGATTGGGACAAGCGAACGTCAAATAAACAGATTCATCTTACTTCAGACAGTGGTGTAACATATTTATTTCATGATCAGCTCACATAGCCTACACTGACGTTTGTTTGATTACGCCCAACTGCACTCGTGAGTTATGAACACAGAACGAATGCCAGCTGAAAGTGGAATAAATTACAGTAAAATAATGTGGTCGTACACGTTGCACACGCATTCTGCACAGCGCACAGCGATCTTCTAGCCATTATAGTTTTGCTCGAAGCTTGAAAGCCAGTGATTCTACTTCTATTGATCTGATCAATGTACGGTTGTCGTTGAACCTAATGGCGTTCGTTTTGTCGATCCAGCAGCCATAATACTGGCAGTGAACGCGGATGGCCTCCGTTTAATTGTAACTGTAGTGTGATAGCATTCGTTAGCCACAAACTCCACTTGCTTCCATTTGCTGTGGGTCTGTGGTACAACAAGCTGTACGACAAATCGCAGTAGTGTGGTTTGTGCGCTAGTCGCAGCTTGCAAGTTGCAGCTTCAGCAGTTACATCTGTTATCGTGCTTGTGCATCCCGTGATACGTTCATACAATTTGTTGTTGAGTGAACTGCCTATTTTGAATCGTACGGTATTATACCTCAACATAATTTTAGTGTTGCCGGAGTTTCTAGCTTTCTCTGCTAAAAAACAGCGTTGCTATTGGATATCGAAGCAATTTTGCTGCGCATTCAGTGCGATTAGTCCGATATAGGCGGTTAATTTTGTCGTTGTTTAACGACGTCTCACGCGAAGATGTGGACTGCATTTTCATCCGAGTTCCTTGCCAACGTTTGATAGTAATTAATTGCTACTTGTGCCGTTGAGACAGCTGCTTGCTGACTCACTTGAAAACAATTAATTAATTAACATCAACGACGCATGTTGTCTTGTAACACGACCGCAGTAGGCCTACAGTAGCGTGTGTGACAAAACTATAGCCTATAGTTAGCGGTTAACGACGGCGCTGGAGTCAAACGTCATTCGGTGCAATTTATACGGATTTGGTTTATTTCAAGATTATCTAAACACAATGCTCACAGCTTGCTTGAAACAGTAAAATGATGCACACTCGCGATAAAATATATTCACGGTAAATGCCATGTTGCTAAGTACAGTAAAGCGGCACAAATAAAAATTAAGTTTACACTGTGCTGTGTCAAAAGTCAATTTTAGTTTTGGTTAATTAGTTTGTCAAATATGTCAAAGAAACAACAAAATAAGCCTAAGTTGTAATTAACTATGTCCAACTAACAGAACGACATTTCAAACATTTGCTGTAATTATGCTGTTGCTTACTTCAGTTGCTTGCCATCTATTACTTTGGGTTTCTGTCCACTGATAGCCGACGTGATCAAGATTTTATAAGGTATCGCATTTACATAAACTACGGATTAATTATGCGTTCCTATTTTCGAACTTACTATAGTATTTGTGCCCAAAATTAATGAAAATTGGTTGAAATAATGTCGATGTTAAAAGCAAAAGCAAAGTAGGCTTTTGAGATACAATGTACAAGACAAAGCTGTTACAACTGGCTCAGATGTCCACGCTCGCTGATAGACAATCAAAATACATTTCCAGTATCACTTTTCTGTATCACATTGCCACGACTGTAATCGTACTAAAACGGGACAATTTTCGGCAAATATGAAAGCCGGAACGCTGGCCGGTGTAAAGCTGACAGTCTATATACGTTTCGGTGAATCACCCAAGACGCCAGCCTTATGTTGTAAATGGAAAATAAACAATTTCTACCAAGTTTATTTAAACACGGTAGAAACAACACCATCATGCAGCGAGCACGATTGTTAAATAGCACTAATTTCTTAGTTTTACTGTTTTTTTTTTCTCTGGAGAGAAAAACGTTATTTGTTGTAAGTCGCAGCGAATGCATAAGAGTGTCTGTTGCTAATATATATAGCTCAGTTATGCATAAATTATCATCTTTTAGCTTTTACAGCGTTGTATGAATTGCAGAAAACATTATAGGCTATAACGAATTAGCAAAGTAATAATGTTTTGAAATCAGTCAAATCAAACAAAACACATTTATATAGCTGCTAAGTGCTGTGTTCTGTGCGGTTCGTCGACAAATGAATTTATTCATTCATTTAAAATGGCAACCGACACAACGCTGCTTGCATGAAGTGTAACACAAAACGTGCATCAGCGATTTGTTTGTGCAAAAATAAAACAACACTTGCTAGAGTTACAGAGGCCTAAATTAATTAAATTACAACTTTTGAAGACTCACCATTATTGCAGCTTAACTAAACATCTGACCGACTCCTCCAACCCCGACATTGTTACAAAAATATTTTATCACATTAAATTATTTCTACATTCATATACCAGTAAATGTAGTTTATTGTATTCAATATTTTGCATTATAGCAGCAGTCATTAAAATAATATAACAGCAAATCGGTACGCCATATTATACCATTCGCTTAAGTTCAGTAGGCTATTTAGTCATTGCAGCAAACCAACGACATTTAGGTCTTAACGCAATACAGCGATTGAACAATTATTCTTGAAACATCATCGACGATGTATAATGTATATACTCCACGAACAAACACGACCACGTTTGAAATCAATACCGACTTTTACCTTTTCGGAAAGATGGTTAGTTATTTATCTCTGTCTGATTTTTTTCTGACTGCAAAACATTCTGAGTTTGTCGGTAGTTTTGGAAAGGTGGCACACGTTAAAACAATTTTACGCGCGATAGCATGTAATGTAATAAATGTAATGCTTTAGGCATCTTACTTATCGTCGATGCATCCGTTCGTCCGTCCGTCTGTCACATCCTTAAGCTTTGCATGCTAGGATTACGAAATTGTTATTATGACTGCCCCATAAACTTTACATTTTGCGACAAAATTCTATGCCATTAAATGAGAGAATTCCTTTCAAACGAAGGCGTCAAAAAGGGTACGCCCTTTAAAAGTATAGTTATTTATCGCTACTGGCTCGCCTAGCGTAAAAAGTTATAGATAAACACGCACTTACTGCTATACATGACAAGCACTAGTGACGAGCTTTCCGACAACCTTGAAGGCTTGAACAATCTTGAATATCCACAATACGAACTATTACGAAGTTTTAGTGATTTTTTCGTTTTTGCGATTTTAGGCTGTAACGCACATTTTATGAGTGAATTGCGACGAAATAGCTAGAGATGAACTATAACAACTGCGTGCGAATTTGTAGCAATAAACGTAGGTTTTAACATTTAAATTTTGTCACTCTACGCTAAAGGAGTCATCCGTACAGAGACGTCAAATATGGATACCCCTTTCGAAATGCGTGATTTCTGCTAATAAGACAATATCGACCAATTTAGCATGATAACGGTTGCACATAAACGCAGACTTGCTACTTACCGTAACAAGCACTGCTGACAAGCTTTTAAAGAGTACCAACACTGATGACCTGATTTTTTTTGCGATTTTTGGCTGCGACGAATATTTCAACAGTGACTTGCACTGAAATTACCAAAAATGGACCTAAACAACTTGCACGTAAAATTTTTAACATAAAACGAAGATTTTAAACATCTAAGTTTCGATCTCCGACGTTCTAGGAGTCCGCCGTACAAAGACCTCAAATTCATTCAAGACGGAGTCTTCAACAGGTGGATCCGACAGCTGCCTCCAAACGATGTGGTTGCAAAGTCCGCCGACACTTTCCCCCTTCTATCCCGACATCGGGTTTTCGGCTGTGGACCAGCCGAGGCCCGCGGGACTGGAGAGTGGGCTACTACAACAACAACAACATTCAAGACGCATTATTAATTTATTGCACGTTGTACACTGATTTCCCGGTGGCAACATTGATGCTGTCACGCGTTACGTAAACTTTGTTCAGATTACTTGTATATTTTGGTTACAATTGGGATCAGGTGACAAAAATGAAAAGTCCATGCGGCGGTTTGTGGCATTGTGCGCCTCGATTGCTTTTTTGCATTTTGAATCTATATTTACTTATTTATTTGTCCAAATTTTGAAATGGAAAGTGAAAGCGGAAATGGGTTTTCCACATTTTAGTTGACATTTTGAAACCGAGTTTAAATGCGATGTGACATTTTGGCATTAATTTTTATAAGCTATTTAAGATGCGATGGATTGTTCTGCTGAGCACAAAAGTTATAGCACTCGTCCTCGCTTTTCAGCGCTGCAGGTTTGCTAGAGTTTTTGAAAAGTCGTCGTGTAAAATTTAGTCGACGCTAGGCCCCTATATTACAAGGCCCTATCGAAACAGAGCAATTTATTACATGTAAAGCAAATGGGCAAAAGCCCACCTACTCGGACAAATCGCTTCGACGCCCACCCACTCTAAGCTTTTTGCCCAAATGGGTTAATCCATTATTATCGTTATTCTATTGCTGGCAGAGTTAGTCTGGTTACCTCTAATAGATTTAAAATATTTCGTCATCATCGTCATGAGCCCGGTTGGTAACTTGATACGATAATCAATAAACTCACTTGTAGCAACGTAGTATTTCATTTTTTCAGAAGTGACATCCAGGATTCCGCTTTAAGACCAGAGAAGGGGGAGCAGAAGAAAGATGGGATGAAAGGGAGAATAAAGGTAAGTGATAAAAAGGGAGGAGGACGAAAAAGAATGGCGATCGCCCATTCACATCGGCGTCATGAGTTGAAAAAGTATGCAAAGTAGAAAGTTAAAATTTGTTCGACAGATACTGCAAATTTCTACAGAATTTCGACAGGCAGTTGCGAATTTCCGACAGTGGAAATTATGAAAGCTCAAAATTTTAAATTTATCCCGTTTCTAAGTTTTTCCAAAAATGGGAGTTTTTAGCCCCAAATTTCGCAGTATTGGACAGATTTTTTATGCCAAAAATTTATCGACAGTTTTTCGACAGTCACAAGATAATGTTCGTATGAACACGGAGTCTGTCCGATGCATTTCGACAGTTTGCAGTATATGTCAGTATAAATATAATCAGTGAGCTGTTTAGACCGGTAGAAAAAATTAAACAGTTTAATTTTAAATTGTACAGCAGCAATAATCCTTTCATCCTTCTGTATTATTTTAACTAAACAATAAACATTGTCAGTTACGAGACCACTCGATACGTCATCAGCGCTTTACTATAAAAGGTCCATCGTCACCATACGTCTATCTGGCACCGTTACGGAGATATGGCGCCTCAAAGATAGTGGGGTCACGCGTTTGACGGACGCACGGACGGACGGACGGACGCACGCATGCACGGACACTCAGGTGATTTTATACTCTGTCCAATGTTATGCATAGCATTGGACAGACAAAACATTTAGGGGGATTGCCCTCTCTTCTTCTGCCCTTTTTCTTTGGCAACGACGCAACTGCCCACCGACTAATTTTAACGCTAAATTGCACTGTATTATAATGTCTGTTAGCCGCACCGTCATGTCATCTAACAGTGTGGAATGATTGGTGGCAAGATCTTTTAGTACAGGTAAGCAGATATCATGGCAAACTTTCAACGTCGTCGCGTAATATCATTGTCAACTCTTTGGTTGTTGCACGTATCAAGTACACTTTATCCATTTTTTCTGGTTTCTGTCTTGCCCGGACTTAGAACAACTCAGCGCTGCCCCTAAAAAGTTTGTAGCTATATGGGGCATAATGAACCTTGATATTTTTGTGGAGGATTTGACCGACAGATCAAACAGACGACTGTTTTACAGCACGTTAATTCACCACTGCCTTAACCATCTGCTATGCTTCTGAAACTTATAATCCGTTAGCAATTCTGTTAAATTTTTACAACATTTTGCATAATGTGTGGAGTGATAAAAATTCAGACGCGGTTATGTGTGTGTGTGCGTGCGTGTAGTCGTTTGAGGCGCACATGAGACAGCTGAGCGTTGTCGAGAACACCAGTTCGCCGGGGTTTCAGTACGACGTATTTATTGCTCACAGTCCAGAAGACGCTGACGTCGTTGCGCAAATACGCACGCACCTGCATCACAACCGGTTCACGACATGGGCGGAGAATGACGTAAAGCCAGGCGAGCCGATCTACTTGTCCGTCTGTGCGGCCATGTGTCGCAGTCGACGCTGTGTGCTCGTTGTGACGCAGTCCTTCGTCAACGACAACTTCTTCGACGTCCAGCTGAACAACGCCCTCGACCGTCAGTGTCGCCTTGGCGTCGTCTTCTGTCTACCAGTCTACCATCAACTGAATCCCAACTCACGACCTTACCAGCTCAGCAACCTGCGCTGCTTCGACTACCATTCCGACGACTTCTGGCCCGAACTTGAATCTGCTATCAGAGGTAAGCTGCATACCCAGTCCAACGTCGCAAGACGATGCACTAAAGAAATTACTGACGTCCGTTAAAAACTGATGTTAAGTAGCGTAGTTTGTTGTATGGAACTGAACAAATCTAGGTACAGATGAACTAAAAAGCACCAATGAACTCAAAAATTTGATAAAGTCGTTTGTTGTGCATGTATATGCCTAACCAGAATACATGAGTGACACATTGAAACTGTTTACTATATGTTTAGGATTACTTGACAGTATATATAGCCGTTAAAACAACGCTTGTGCGTTTTTTGTTTGCCGCTAATATCTAAAGTGAAAGATCCGTGAAAGATAGCTCAGAGTTTTAAAATTTCGACAAGGTTAATGTTGAATAAGTTTATCTGCAAATGACTAGTTTGTGGTCTTTCACTTAAACTGCGGCAGTTCCAATGTGTTTTCTTTTCAAAACCAGCTAGCCCTTATAGGCTTATACCTGAAGTAACTCCTGATAAGTGCCCTTTTTAAACAAATATGTGTGATTTTTGATGCGCTACAGCTATGCGCTACCGTTTAGCCACAATATGTATTGTGGCTAAACGGTAGGCCGTAGGGAAAACTGCTTGCACGGATAATTATACCTGTGTTTTAAACCTAGACATGCAAAATTTCTGCGATCTAATGCAAGGGGAACATTTTCAAATTCGGGGTTGAATGGAAAAGAGTATAAGAAAAATGTGCGTTTTTCGACGGAAAAGTGGTCATACTCAAAAACGTGCGTAAGACACACGTGCGCTGTTATCTGTTTAAATTTACTATTTTGTCGCGGTTCAGTTTATAAAAAGTTAGTAATGTTGCGACGATCATGTGCGTCACAGTTCAGAGACTGCATATGATTGCTCTGGTGTACTTTTCGACTCTGATTAGCCGTGTTCTGCGGTGAATTAAAACACCTTCGAAGATATATTGATGCAGGTGGCCAGATTTGACTTTGACCTGCCAGCCATATTTCAGCCGGTTGAGGCTATTGACGTTCAGTGCTGATGACCCAGTGACAAGCTGTCGACAGATCGGCGATATGACGTCATGCCATCCATCCAGGGAGGCCGAGGAAGGTTATTTTTAACCTACCTGTAATGACGGCCGGTTCGTCGGTGACGCTATGGTAATGGTGGCAGAAGAGTGCATCCTCTTGCGCTGGGCCAGTCTGCACCGAACAGTCTTCCTGCATATTAATGAACTAAAACGATCGTGACGCTTATATTGGACTTTTTAGCGTTCGTTGTCATTTCCTGTTTTATCCACGGACACAGCGCACCGAGCGCATTAGAGATTACTTTTAGACCTTGTCTGCTATGATAATGCGCTATATAAATGTTCTATCAATAATAATAACGATGACGTTGTGGTCAATGACGCTGTGTTGCAGTCCTTCAACCGTGTAAAGATTGAGGATGCCATTCTGCTAGGAGCGCCTCTCTTTCCTGGTCCAGCACTCGACAGGGCGTGGAACAAACGTTGCGACGACCTTGCCAGAGCAGTTGGCAGACT
>Ga0209367_1007388_pt1 | contig 15149 bp, 11 predicted proteins | sample WorMetLIZISLAND2_FD_187412 | JGI IMG/M metagenome (GOLD analysis project Ga0209367, IMG submission 187412) | Marine gutless worms symbiont microbial communities from Max Planck institute for Marine Microbiology, Germany - Olavius geniculatus... ... | reverse complement strand
ATGGAGTAACAACTACAGTAACTAAACTGTAGTTGTTACTCCATCGCTACTGTGAATAAACATTATTTAGATAACAGGCTAATAAATTTCTATATTAACGATGATGTCAGTTATTGTTACATTTTACAGGTTAGGCCCCAAAAATGTTGAGAGGCCCAGGGTAACTTACCCCCCTACTTTCCCTGTCGACTGGCCTGGGTGCATTAATAACGCGTTAATTATACATTAAAAAAATTAGTGCAATGCGTTAATGCGTTAAAAAACCGCTTGAGATTTTATGGACATTTCTAATTACACAAAAACCTGTCAATTATACGGATCGTGTCACGTTTGTGTAATCCTGAATTATGTTGGGTCTTACACATACCACATCATCCATGATGGTGTAAGCAGCTGGTGCCGTGGATTCACCCACACGGTGGTGCTTCACTTGACCCACTCTAAGTACACCCTTTTCCTTGAACACCCACTGAGTCAACGACACTGCTAGATCCTGATTGCCTGCCTGTGTGAACCTATTAGCCACATGTATAGACTACTTGTACACCGTCCAATACATCTCTTGAGCCAACACCATAGCATGGCTGTCCACCAGCATGTATGAAGTCTTTTAGAGATAGCAGCACTGCATAAGCTTGATCGTCACCGCTATTGCTATTATCAGTACAGTTTCAGAGTATCACATGAAGAACACCATATCCAAATAATGCAACTAACTAACTAACTAGCAGTAACCTATGACAAAAATAAACACAGTTTACTCACTTGCTCATAAAATGTGGATGGCAAACAACTGTTCACATGACAGTGAAAAAAATAAAATACAAAATACACAAGCACACAATAAAGAATATAAGCACAGTGAAAAGTAGCAAAAGGTATAGATCAGCAACAAACACCAAAAGAATAAGCCACTAATAAATGCAATGAACCCTATTCCATATAGAGTGCAGATAACTGACTCGCACAAAACTTCAGCAAGTCATGTGCACTTACTTTTGTCCTCCATTTGCATTCTGGACTGGAGACGTGAAGAATTCATCACTGAAGAAATCCAGAGATCCAAAGAAGAGAACGCGAGCATTGTTTCTCGCCTGCTGGCCGGAGATAAGCAGAGTATTCTGGCCGACGGCATGAGGGTATTCGGTGATCTTGCTGTCTGGGTCAAACGAGTATGCAGTCCACGACGCATGCAGAACATCAAGTACCAGTGGATTGTCTGCATCAGCCGTCATTCTGAGTACAACACACAATGTTATCCAGCAATTAACAAACATATCACGTAACATTAGGCCTACTCAAAATAGCATCGTTTGTTACGTCATTGTTCATCTATGCTCTTGTCTACATAACCAATACATACATTACTTCCAGAAAAATGTTTTACAAAGCATTGCCAATCACTACAAACATGTCACAATATGCTTTCACCTGTCAGTTTAATTCCATCAAGAAAGTTAATAACTTAATGATGGTGTCTTATCCACTGGTGAACCAGTGTGTTAGCTAACAATCCATTGACGTAGACTACAGGTTTACTTATGACAAATTCCGGCACAGCACCTTTATGTAACTGGTGAGTAACTGCAGTTGCTTCCTAATGACAGCTATTACTGTACTGTGCTCATCACATGTAAAGACTAGAGATGAAATACAAGTACAACTTTTGATTAATCTGATAATTCGACCATCGAATGGTATGAAAGCTAAAAATTAGTCAGTTCTTGCTAACTTGTGCACCTGACACCAAGTAATTTGTTCCGTGTGCCACAACAGCCAACACAACACTGCTGATACTACGATGACCACAATGACAACAATTCTGAGTTTTTGTTTAACTGGTACATGCAGACTTTGTTCATACTATTTGATTCATCAACCAATGTTCATAATACCGGGTGCTAGCCATCGAAACTGCTACTAACCCAATTCCTCGGAACAGTATCGGATTGACCTTCATGCTGCCAACCATCGTCGGAGCTGCAATCAGATTCTGTGGATCGGCCACAATGAGCGTGTGCTACGTAAATAATGCAACATGCAAACTAGAAACGTCAGTAAAAAGACGTGCACATCAAAACAATTGCGACAACAACAAAATACATGATATATCACTGACATGCATTTTTATCTGTTCTAACTGCACTGCATTACTGAAAACATTACCCAGCAATATTTTACAGCCAATGTAATGAAACAAAAGATCAGTCAATGAAGTGATCATTGAAATTTGCACACCTACTAAACATAAAACCCATCATACAGAGGTAATAAACATGAGATACTTGTTCTCACCCTGCCAGGGTCCGACACATCATAGTTGAGGTGATCAATAACTGAAGTTTTTGTCTCGTCAAACTCCACACCACATTCACTGGCTAAATCTCGTATCCCTTCACCAATGTTGGAGCTCGCAGCAACAAGGACATTTCCTCCTCCATCAATGAAGCTCGTAATTGCAGGCACATCAACCGATCCACCAAACTCTATTACATACACAGTTTACACAACACAACTCCGTCAGTACAGATTGATCCTGCAGTATCTATCGTCCTGCATCTACTTCCACTGTTTGCTTAACTGAATACTTTTTGGAGATACTCTATGTTAGACATTCCCCAACTACAACCACAACCAATAGTGCCAAAGCTTCAAGTGATAACCCTCCTTCAGCAACATCATCACATTTGCAGAGGAATAGACGATGTTAATCATTAACATCACTGACAATGCTTCAACATGTCTTGTTCATTATCAAATTAATGATGTAAGATGCAATTGCAAATTAAGGTTGTTAAGACTGCCAACGTCAGGACATTTTTGTCTGTTTCACGAGGCTCAAGGCACAAAAAATGCACGTTTTCTGTCCTTATAAATGTTATTCAGTGAAGCAGATCAGTACTGCAGTCCTAAAAAAGTTACTAAGCCACTGTTACACATAAAACAATAAAATGTCACAAGAGAAAACATTACTTGACACTCAACGTCAGCAACTAAGTAAAGTATAAAATGAATGCAATGTCATAACGACAGCATAACAAAAGTCCATATCAGAACATTCTGACCAAATGAATAAAATTTCAAGACAACTGCAGATTTCAGGACAATTTCAGAACATCTGTGACATTTCAGGAATTTCAGGACAACTGAGAGCCCTGATAATGGGTGGTTAACAGTTAACCAGACCTGCAATTTCAGGCCCGGTTTTGCCTTCAGAACTGGTTAGCTGGTTAACCGTTAACAACTGCATTGCAAATGGTAATTATAATTTGATACTGAAAAACCGATGAGGGCAGCATATTGCACTGACTGCCAACTGCAAGTACCGGTAATTAAAAATCACACAAAAATGCCTGTGATATGAGATAATAAACGAGTTTTAAACTACAAGCCAAAAAATAAAAACACACACACACACAAATTTACAACACAGATAAAGATAACATCCAAACCTTCAACTGATGGTGAAAAGATAATCAAGTTGTCATAGAGGAATTCGCCATATTTCACAAGCGCCAGTGCAGAGTCATCGGCTGTTTTGTATGTGAGATCAAATCCACGATCTGCATGACACAGAACAATACAGCTTGCAACTGTGCATTATTACTAAAGCATGGCAACAGTTTACTCCCACAAATAACAACAAACCATATGTACTGCTTGATGATTAGCTCTTCTAACATGACACAAATCTGCATGATAACTCTAACGTATTTGAAATCAGCACACAAACATAAAGTGAAAACCAATTTCACATAGTGGCTCAAAATAACTAATGCATGAAGCTAAATTATTCCACCCCAAGTGGCAATCTATATAATAACTGAGAACTGCGACTGCCAATAACTTCTAAATGGCACGACGTACGGCTGCAAAATTTTGTATTCAGACCCATGTTGTACGGGGCCGTACTATAGGCTAGGTCAGATATTGCTGGGAGGTTGTCTGTTTGAGAAAATTTCACTTTTTCTAAAATGTTGCAGCCACACCTCTTAAGCCGCAGCAGAGCTGTGACGTCATATAAACGTGGAGGCCGCACCATCAGCGCTGCAGCGCATACATCACATCTATGGGAAGGCACAATGGACAACCAATATGACATTGCCAACTCGCTGTATGCGAGCGGAACGAGCAGGCCTAGAAACATTTCGAAACACTGGGCGACTTCACTTTTTGACAGCTTGCAACTGTGCAAACTTCGGTCTAAGTACCTACTTAAGTCAAAAAGTGAAGTGATTTCGCTGAGCGAAAACATGGCAAGTGGCGACTATTTACAGTACAATACGTACAGATAGTTTAGTAAATTAAAGCAGTTTGGTACCAAAAATAAATGCCGTAATGGCTACACAATGACGTAAAATGTTACGTAATTACGTCATTAGCGTGTGCGGCACAATTAAATAAGCAAGTCCAAACGTAACTGGCTGTTAGGTTTACCGGTTTTCCGCCATTTTGATTGTTTAGTTGGACTTTAGCGTTCTTAGCCGAAAATGGAGGCCACAGGCCGATAATATGGCAAAGTAACAAAGCTCACAAAAAAGCACGACATTGACATCAGATATGTGTGGATCCTGAAAATTTTTGAGTAAGCGTCAGTCCGCAGATTATGACCAAGGATCCGTAGTCAGTCCGTGTCCGCAACAAGAGAGAAATATTGGATCCGCATCCGTCCGCGTCCACACTGAATAGGCCTGCCTCTAGTCATTAATACGTTAAGGTAGGCCATTACGCGCCTAGGTGTATAGCAGATTATAATTTACCGGTACCGGCGCAGCGCTACCGTGCTTTACGGCGTGCTATGCACGTCTCAACATACACCACTTCTGTTTTTAAATTTTATTAGGAAAAAATACACTCGTCATAAAACAGGATCCGCGTCAGCCCGCGTCCACAAATTTCGTCACGAAACAAGATCCGCGTCCGTCCGCGTCCGCAAAAAATCATGCGGATTTGGATCCGCGGACTGACGCGTCCGCAGTCCGCACATGTCTGATTGACATCGCGTTTACCACGTAGAGTTTTGAAGAAGATGGAATGCGTTTCTCGAATCGTCCAGTTGTCCAACAACACCAATGTCCGCTTGTTCGCAGCGGACGCAAAAGCAAATAATACTACTGTGAACAAAATCACCAAATGAAAACTACATTCCATCATTTTTCTTTAAAGAAAGAAAAACGGAAACACGTAAACAACCGTAAACAAATACTGAAAGCGGAAGTAGTTTTGAGAAAAAAGCCTAGAACTACAAACCCGCAAATTCTGTACAATGTTTTCTCTTTTCAGTTTTTACGCGCGACAGCAGTTACTGCTGTAGCGCGTCTTAGACATCGCAATTCTGTCTGTCTGTCCGTCTGTGTATTTGTCACACGAGTGGATCAGTCAAAAACGGTGCAAGCTAGGATCGCCAAATTTTCACCGTCGGCTGTTTAGAAGACTATAGTTTCAGGATCAGTAAAGCTTTTTCATAAATTAGATTTCGTTGTCACCGGGCCTTCACACATGCATCGCTGTCGCGCGTCGCCTATGCATTAGCTGGGCTTTTCTTGTATTAGTAATCATAGCACGTCATTCAAGTTCATCTATTTTTTCAGCCTGTAATACCTTTCCACACGTTTTATGGTGCATCATTATCGTCTTAGTATGTAAACATTCAAGTTACAGCAAATGTCGACCAATTTTTAATTGTTTTATTAAGATACTTAGCAGATCATTATAGCATGCTATGTTTTACGTAGCTTTTATTACGAAATGGAAATTAGCTAGAAAATGTTGCTTCATCAGCAATAACTTTGAACTCATGCTAATAAAACTAGGGCTGGAAAAAAAAGAAAATTTTTAGGTTTGTATGGTATTTTAGGTTTTTAAAGGTATTTCAGTTTTTTTGTTGGTTTAGTGTCCAATGAACATCGTACACAACATTATGGCACAGAAAAAAAAACATCTTATACACCCTGTCCATCACATAATCACACTGAACATAAAACATAAAAATTGGGCCATAAAAAACTTGGCACTTCACTTTCGTCAATTCTTTGCCGACTATTGACCAATTTTCAGAATTCTTTCACTGGTACACTCTGCAGACAATTTGCAATAATGTGATTATGATATATCCCACCACACAATAAATGCGTTTCTACACTACTTTGTGAAATATAAATGTAAGCAAAAACTAATGAAAATTGAGGTAAATGAAAAAACACTTCAAACTAACATTGCGATAAATGATCTATATGACACTAGACTGTGTTAGACCCACACACCCTAGTGTCATACAGACTATTCAGTGCAATGTTGGTCTGAAGTGTTTTTTTCCAATTTTTCCAAAAATGTTTGTTTGTTATTATTGTTATGTATGCATATTTTATTGATATTTCACAAGGTAGTGTAGAGACGCATTTAAGGTTTGGTGGGATATGTAATAATCACGTTAGAACAAATTGTCTGCAGAGTGTGCCAGTGAAAGAACAGTGAAAATCAATCAATAATTGGCGAATATATGGACAAACGTAAAATGCTACATTTTATTGCCCACCCTGTAGGTGCAGTAAACAATAGCTTATGTAGCATAAAAAAACACCATCTGTAATTTCATGACTACATTTGTTTCATGCGATATCCATGCATAAATGTAAAAAAGCATAGAAGTTCAGCTACCACATAATTATCATCAACAACAACAGCAACAACAATAAACAGCATCAGAAAAACTGACATGTAACAAGTCACATCTCTTTTTCTACATTTTCTATGTAATAAACATCAACAACAGAAGTACATAACAATAAATATCAACAGTACACCGATATACATGCAGCATTGAGAACAAGAAATTTCTTTTATTAATATACAAATATATTCTGCAACTATAACAGGGAATAGAATAAAACGATCTAAGTGACAAGAAACCTTAAATAACAAAACATTAGCAAAAATAACCACAGCTTAATGAAAAGAGGTAATCAGACTTTTTATACAAACAATAACTGCTCACTAGTATTTACACTCCATAATAATATTCTACAAATGGAAAATGGAAATCTGATGGTCTACCATTACTCTACTACAAGAACAGGCAAATGGAAAATTCTACTGAAACAATGCAACAATCAATAATTGAAATAAGTGAGTGAGTGAATAGGATTTACCATCCTGCCTGACAGAGCATACAATTAAAATAAATCAGCAGATCACATAATAACAAAAATAAATAATATAAAATATCACTGTAACAACTTTTAACACAATTACTCTCACACAAAAAAACCAATGTGGTCATCCATAAACGATGTCATGCAATTTTAGAGAAAAAATAACCCCCTCCCCTGTCGTCATGTTTCATCACACTGCTCTGGACCCCAAAATATGACGTCACAAGCTTCTAATCCCCTGTTGCAGTTTTAGTGTAGCGTACAGATCTATACGAGTTTCAAACACAACGCAAATTTTTCGTATGATTTGACACATTTGCAACAGTAAGCATAGTATATCAAATTTCTGATATGTAGAAATGATCTCCTGAATACTAGCGCTATCATCCATGACTCCCTGGCCAGACCTTGCTGCAGATGTGACGTGCGTGACATCACCCAACCTTTTACCGTCCTCCCATCTACGTCAAACATCATCACAATATTGTGAACACCCTCCCCCCTCAACACGCAACATCATTTATGGATGACACCAATGAAAATTATGCATAAGCTACTACAGACTCTTTGAGATGTATTACAGGAATTTACAGTACAAAAAAAGATCCATAAAAACTAATTTTGGTCATGGGTAAGAAAGTAAAAAAACTTAAGAGGTACGGATTTAACAGTTAGTTACTATGTGTTGTACAAATTCAGTCAGAGAAAAGAAACATCCAAAAACAGCTGTTTGAACTGTTCAAAGTTATTGTTAGTTTGCCTCAGATGAACTGAAAGGTTGTTCCACAGTTACATCACAATCACAACACTGAATGCTATACACCATGGTCCATAAAAAATGTGGTACTACACTTTTGCACATATCTTTGCTAATTATTGACCATTTTCAAAATTCTTTCACTGGCACACTCTGTGGACAATTTGCAGTAATGTGTTTATTATATATTCCACCATGCTATAATTGTATCTCTACACTATCTTGTGAAATATAAATGTAAGAATAACTAACAACAGTAACAAACATTTAGATAAATGGAAAAAACACGTCAAACCAACATTGCGGTGAATGATCTGTATGACACTAAACTGTGTTAAAGCAACCCAGTTTAGTGTCATACAGACCATTAACTGCGATGTTGGTATGAAGTGTTTTTGTTCATTTACCAAAATGTTTCTTTGTTATTATCTTTATACATTCATATTTCATTAATATTTCACAAGGTAGTGTGGAGACACATTTATAGTGTGGTGAGATATATAATAACCACATCATTGCAAATTGTCTGCAGAATGCACTAGTGAAAGAATTTCGAAAATCGGTTATTAATTGGTGAAGATATGGACAAAAGTAAAGTGCCACATTTTTTCTGGACACCCTGTATATCTCCAAAGCAGTAAGAAATCTACAACATAACAGACACATGTCACAACCTTCAAACTACCATCAATTCTGCATCGCTCTCCACATCTGGAATATTTCACACCAAATGCATATAAACTGAGATCTAAAATCAGCAGGTTAAGTAGTTTGCATGAGTTCAACAATGAGTGAATAAATGACATGCTAGCATGCATAAATATTAAATACACTGAAATGCAACAACATCATGTGAATGAACAATAAAGAAGCAAAATGCTGAAAAAGATAGCAATATGTGAGGTAAAAATGTTAATGTAAACAGTTGCTGCTGGCACAGTTTTTAACCACCTATAATGATAAACTTCATAAAAACAGCACAAATGAAATCAATACTTGGATCTGACTACACTTGCTAGGTGAAAGAAAATAGCTTATTAACACAACAAGTAAAATATTCTTCATAATATTTTACTAAATAAACATTCAATCTAAACCAACAAAATGCAGTTTCAATACATTGTTAAGTTACACATTACCAGAAATGCGACTACGCGTACATAGAATATCATGTCTGTATGACTGGATAAACTGTAAAATTGCATGTAAAAATGGAAATAATAAACACATGATGGCAAAATATGCAACAAGTTAAAATCCTAAAATATACATGAAATGAATACTAGTAAGTTACTTGTTTGGTGTTCCAGTCTGAAAGCAAAAACAACAAAATAACAGCATAAAAGTGTGTAGATAAATCACTAATACAAAATGTCCTAACAGTGCCCCTCAGAAACTTAAAAACAATGTTGTGACACTGACAATCTAACTATTACATGCCTGTTCATATATCTATATCATACTATACTTTCCAAACTGCAGCTACTCATGCTTGAAAGCAATAGACATATACAGACAACAAGCTAGAACATACTGACACTTCTATCGATTCCGTTCTGTTATTCCGAGGGGCCACCATTCTGAAAGCCATCATTCAGCGGAATAGTTCTCGATATTAATGCGTTTTACTACTTAGCTCTCAGTGTACAATTTTGCTCACACTTTATGACTGATCCTAACCATAACCCTAAATGGCAACCCTTCGGAATGGCGGGTGGCCAACACCCTTCTATCAGGAAATTACGAACGCTACATTCACTTTCACAAGACCTAATAGAATCCCGGCCTTGCATCTTCATCATTGATTTCAATCACTTTGGTGCTCGTGCTAACGACGATGACCTTCTGTTGCGGTGGTGGAACGCTGACGACACGAATGGTGTTGGTGTAGCCGGACCCAGCACGCCATCCGGTAACAATCACAACTAGGGCTCCGGTCTTGAGCACGTGGAGATCGTGGCCAACCTCCAGTGCATAGTTGATGCGACCGTCGACGTCCTCCGTCCAGTCGGCCGTGTGTTTACCAGTGTACAGTACCGGAACCACCCCACGATGCAGATGAAGCTGTCGTGCTGTCTGACCGCACCGGGTCACAGCAAGGATCGGACAACGTGGATGGTACGCCGACATCATCTGAGCTGACTTGCCACTGGTCGTAATGGTGATGATTGCCGATGCCAGACAGTTGACTGAAGCCTCGACTGCAGCAATTGCCGTGGTATGGGTGATGTCGGTTGGCCTGGGGGTCAAAGTGCGCAGTTCCTCAAACAACTGCTTGTGGTAGATGGCTGACTCCGCCTCATGTGCAATCTTGTGCATAGTCTCGACAGCCTACACATAATCATAATTTGTCAATCAATCCATCAACGAGCCATCAAAATGCAGGCAATAAAGTGCAGCAGAAGCAACCCAGCACAAGATGTGATTACAAGTCTATCTGCTGCCATTTTAACCCTTTCTCAAACATCTTGCAATTGTATACAAAAAGAGACGTCCCATTAATGAGCCTCGATAAAATTTACCCTATTTTGTGCAATACACTGCTGTTTAGTGAAATTTATATTTTACACAAGGTGCTTAAAGCACACATTTTCAGAAAATAAACATCGACACACTTGAATATACTAATTTTTACACACAATTTTCTGGTTACACTAAACATTTGTTTAAAATGAAAGTTACAATTCAAAGCATGTAAAACAACTGCACAACAATTCAGCAAATCTAGTTTTGTAATGAGAATCATAGTGCAAAATTTCAAAACAAAAAATACCATGCACAAGATTAACTTACAGTACTTACTTTTATTCATGATGACATGAAACAATAACTAGATAAACAAATTACAACCAAGAAAATGCACAGAAAAAAGCATGAGATGAATAAAGGTAATAGATGAAATATTAACACATAAACATGTACCTGAAGTGGATATAAACCTTTAGCAGTTTCACCAGATAACATAACACAGTCAGCTCCATCAAGAATAGCATTAGCAACATCAGAGGACTCAGCACGAGTTGGTCGAGGTTTTTTGATCATACTCTCAAGCATCTGAGTAGCACATATCACAGGCTTTCCCGCACGGTTGCAACGCCCGATCATCATCTTCTGTCCAAGAAATATTTTCTCAGTCGGAATCTCAATACCAAGGTCTCCTCTTGCGACCATCACTCCATCGGCTTCCTCCAAAATCTCATCAAATCTCTTGATGCCTTCGTGGTTCTCAATCTTTGCAATTATCCTTATTTTATTACCAGCTTCTCCCAGAACGCCACGCATCGTTCTGATTCCGTCGCCGCTTCGAATGAAAGAAGCGAAGATGATATCGACACCTTGTTCCACTCCGAACTTCAAATCTATCTCATCTCTGTCTGACACCGCTGGCAAGTCGACGTGTGTTCCTGGCAGATTGCAACCCTTCTTGCTACCGAGAAAGCCGCCATTCTCAACAACACATCTGAGAAAGTCCGGACCTTTTTCCTCAACAGCTATTGAGATCAGACCATCATCAATGAATATATTCTTACCGACATCTACAACCTTGATGATATTCTTGTAGTCCACCCATACCAAATTTTCATCGCACTCTTCCTGGTATTTATCATCGATGGTCAGAATGACCTGCTTTCCGGCAACAAGCTCAACCTCTGCATTGATTCCCGCCTTCAGCACCCCTGTACGAATCTCTGGGCCCTTCGTGTCAAGAGCAATTGCTACCGGATGTGGAAAAATCGAGGCAGCCTCACGTATGTTTTTGATCGTCTGCATGTGGTACTCGTGGGAGCCGTGAGAGAAGTTGAGACGAGCAATGTTCATACCGGCCTCCATCATCTTGACCAGCATATCGACCGACCGACATGCCGGGCCGATCGTACAGATGATGCTTGACATACGATGAGCACTGGGAGGCGAGTCGATGTCCAGCTCACACAAGGACTCCAGATGAGTGCCGGCAAATGCCGAGACGAGCTGCTGCTCATAGGAACCTTCAGAAATGAACGTGACTCCACTCGACCAAGACGGTACAGACAATAGCAAGCCTCCGCCACTGCCTGAAGTACGCAGGCCGGAATGCGGACGCGAAGCATGGTCTCCTGAACTATCCTTATTCTCAGTCATAGCCATGGTGCAAGATATAGGCGTGAAGGTCAGTCTAGGTCAGCTTCCGTATTCCAGTTCGAATTTTCACTCGCTTTTAGTTCACTCGTGTGGTCCAACAATATCTTCCCAGATAAGTTTTTGATAATAAACAACGTAAAAATTACACTACTGCACAAGTACGTTGAATACGCATGATCAATGTAAGGAAAATTAACCGATATTCGAAAAAATCAAAATAAACAAAACACAACCGGAAATGATTCTACGCTTTCTAGCTGCCGAAAAGTGAACTTAAAAATTATAATTTATGCACTGACGTTTCTTTGTTACTTACTTCGTTTAAATGTTCATGGCTGTGCAGGTTTAGTCATTCTTTGGTGTTGATGCTTTTGTTTTTATTTTAAAATTGGTGCAAAGAATGGCAGAAAATACCGATAACTCGGCCAGTATGATAACTGTCGTAGTGCGATCACCAAAAGAGAGTAAGGATATCGTTATAAATGGACACAATACCGTTAAACAGGTACTCGGAAATCGTTTATTGACTTGCCGAATGGCCCTTGCCGCCCGGTGTCAAGTAATACTGCACCGACTGCTCCGCCACCAAATTAACAAGCACCAAATTAGAGGCACGGGTAAAATGCGGACCTGCGGACCAAACCTGCAGACCAGGTCCGCAGTTTACCCTTTGATCGGTCCTCAGGTCCGCATTATCTATAGCTGCGTTTTGCATGGCCTAACAACCATGAACAAGTTTAGTGTGCCACGGATAAATGTATTATAAATATGCTAATGATAATAATACTTTTAATAGTTTTAATACTTTTATCTAATAGTTTTAATTTCTGTTTGACAGCACAGCAGACGGAAAATTTAAGAGTTTTGTTTTGTTGTATTGATGCAATATACTAGTAAATTTGTTTTTCGTGTTTCAGCATAGAGTATCTAATTATCCGCGGTGCACTAAACTTGTTTATGGTTGTTAGGCCATTCAAAACGCAGCTTATATAAGTCCAATTCAAATTCACGGGCACTGTTTTATAGATATTAGCTGCATTTTGGATGCTTAACATGTTCGTGTTTGTTCATAGATAAGTATATTAAAAATACGCTAAATTATGCATGTCGACCCAGTACTTTTATAGTTTTAATAGTTTTAACTAATAATTTTAATTTCTGCTGACGACACGGCAGACGAAAAATTTGAAACAGTCAACAAAAATTAAAACTGTTAGCTAAAACTATTAAAACTATAGAAGTTTTTCGTGCTGCAGCAAAGACTATCTAACTTGATGCTGAACATGTTCGTGTTTGGTAGGCCATTCAAAATGCAGCTATTTTCAAAGATGTGTTTCATAGAATGTTTAATGTCACCAAAGAATATTTAATTTTTTAAAACCCTATCTTGTAAAAGAAAGAATTTTGAGGCAGGGAGTTAGTAAGGGGCATTATTTTAAATTTTTGAGCTTCGGTGCACCGTTTTTGAGATATTTCCAAAAATGTGTTTCAAAGAATATTTAAACCTAACTTTGTTATTTTTAAGCTAGAGTTACATTTTGGATGGCCTAACAATCATGAACAAGTTTAGTGCACCACAGATGATTATATACTCTATGCCGAAACACGAAAAAAACAAATTTACTAGTATATTGCATCAATACAACAAAACAAAACTCTTTTGAATTTTCAGTCTGACGTCAAACAAAAATTTAAAATAGTAGCTAAAAGTATTAAAAGTATTATTATCATTAGGATATTTATTATATATTTATCCGTGGTGCACTAAACTTTTCATGGTTGTTAGGCCATCTAAAACGCAGCTTAGATGTGTTGGGAGATTTTCCGCCATTAAAGCAAAATCTGGTTTCTGCTGGGGTGGAATTTTTGCCAGTACACCGTGTAGAAACTGTGTCAGTGAGATATCATCGCCATTTTAAAATTCATTCGTTGCAGTGGCTGAAATGCTGGATGATGCTGTGTTTGTAGTTGAAACAGGCATGTGCCGATGAGTTTTCTTGTATGGTGGATCAACTGTGCGTCATCTTCGCTGGAAAGTCGTTGGGTGATGCTGACACACTGACTGACAGCGGTGTATATGACGGTGCTACGTTGCATTTGGTTATCCAATCGACACACCACGTATGTTATGAAGCCAATCTGTTGTTGTTGTTAGCCCTTTTCTGTTGGTTTGGATCCTTTATAGCAAAGGGTCACCATAGCGAAGGCTGCCCTTCACTGCAGTGGCCCATTACCATATTTTGGGTCCACTATAGTGAAGGGCCGCCATAGCAAGGGGACGCCACTTTGAAGGTCTGCCAAAATTTACTCTAAAAATTTCTCAAAAATCTCCCATCTAGTTGTGGTTGCAAAAACAAACTAATATATTTGTCTTAGACTATTTAAAGATAATGAAAAAATTTAGGGGATGCTTTATGCCACACACTGTATGCTACGTGGTCTTTTTGTTCAACAGTTTTGTCTAAAACAAGCATACTATTAGCCTGCGTTACTGTAATCAGCATAAGAAAGCTAAAAGTAAATTTACAGTAAACCTGCAGCTAGAACCAAACAGGACAAACTCAAAAAAATTCTAGATCCACATCTAGGCCCCTAAAGCTGTTGAATTAGCGTGTTTAATTAACGCGTTAACGCCTTTAAAAAATTAACAGGCATTAACAAATTAATCCACATACATAAATTTAGTAACTTTTGTTGTAAATCAAGAATTCCAATATTCCATTAAACTAAAATTATTTGACAATCGAATAGTATTCAGGTAATTAAAAAATTCTTTGGTTCTCGTTTTATTATTACTGTCACGGTCCTGTGACCTGGCCCATCTCAAAAATATAAAGTACACCAGAATGCGTCATTTAAAAAATAAATTTTCCCCCAGAGGGGCCCCATGAGAATGTTTTCAGTGCCCCTGTTTCCAGCAATAACGATGTGTCAATTAACGCATTTTCAACGCATGTTAATTATTTCATAGGACATGGCATTGGGGTTTAAGCATTGAAACAAAGTAAGTTTTTTTGTCATGGTCTGTCACTCTGTCCCTGACATAAATACCCAAAATTTCCCGATGGGGGTGCACCTCTTCCCCGGTGGGGGAAGGCACATGCCCCCTAGCCTCTCCC
>Ga0209367_1007387_pt1 | contig 15150 bp, 10 predicted proteins | sample WorMetLIZISLAND2_FD_187412 | JGI IMG/M metagenome (GOLD analysis project Ga0209367, IMG submission 187412) | Marine gutless worms symbiont microbial communities from Max Planck institute for Marine Microbiology, Germany - Olavius geniculatus... ... | reverse complement strand
GTGGGACAACCCTGCAGGAGTTAAGCCACGCTGCCCTAGATAGGCAGCGGTGGGCAGCGATAGTAAGAATGGCGTCAGACACCAACGGGCATTGAGCCCACGGTTGTCGATGATGATGATGATGATGATGACAAGAACTACTATATGGCAAAATGCCAGCACACTGTGTTCCCAAAAAAGTAGTACACCAAGCTCATATCGATAACTTTGTCAATTCTCAGCAATTTTTTTTCTCATTCATTTATTCATTGTTGGACAACGATGATAACATAGTAAGTCACACAGAGCAGGCACATATATCATAAAATTTATATAAATGAGCTAGGTTAATTGACTGGCTAAGAACCAGGATCAGGCTCTAAATGTGTGTTCCAATAACGGTTTAAAAGAAATGCAGATGCTGTTACCAAGTAGGATGTCTTCTTCGTAGCTGCCCTCATCCACTAGATAGTCAGTAATGTTCTTCATCAGCGGGTTGTTAGACACAAACCCAAAACTCTGCGTCACATTCGACAAAATCAATAACTAATGAACCAATCTACCTCACAACAGCATTAATTACATGCTGCTTAATCAGCAGAAAAAAAACAAAATAAAAAAAAGGTTTTTTTTTTAAATATGTGATAATCTGGTTAGTTTTCTTTGTACAGATTGATTTTTCTTCTGTTTTTCTTATTTTCTTCAATTTGTATTATGCTTTGTGTACTACTTTATATGTGTATTTTTACACATTTCTGTTTGTGTCTACTGCGTGTACAATTTTCATAATAAATATTAAATATATAAATAAATTTGAGATGCTAAACTTGAACAAATTGTTCAAGTTCCATTACTATAATAAACACACAGACAGAAAGTTACACATTTTGCTGCCACAGATAAAAATGCACCATCAAAAATATAAGGTAAAAATAAAGTGGACCAAAACAAGAACTTAATAACAATGCAGACATTTTCTCATAACAAGAATTTTCCTGAAAATCCACTAAGTCAAAATACACCAGTCATCAGAAATTGACAACTCACCAAAAAATAAAAATTTGAGTCTTCATATAGTACAAGGTGGTGCAAAATGAAAGAAAATAAAATACAATGAAGCAAACCATTTAATTTTTTCAGTCTAATACACGATTCTTTCCAAAAAAAAAACTGTAAATGAGCGACAATCTATCCACTTTTTATATGCTACCCTGTTGAACTCACGGGGCAACTGGAGTTAGCATTCTTGTCCACAATGTCTTCCCACATCTTCCACCGATTGTCGAAGTTCTGAACAATTTTGGCAGCATTCTTGATGTCACTCTTAGCGACCTGCTGGTGCAGCGTGATCCCGTTCACTGTTCTGATGCGCTGCTGTAGGTCACGGTTCACTATTGCACCCATGTCACACTCTCGCAGCTGAAATAAACACAGGTACTAGAAGAACGGAAAGACATCTTGACCCACTGCCAACATACGGGTATTATGTGGCTGTCTACCTGAAGCTAGAACATGCAAAAAGTTTCGATGGTTGGTGTATTACTGTTGCATCCTGTCAACTTGAAATTCACTGCCTAAAGCTGCATTCCCATAGACACGAGTACGAGTACGAGTACGGGTTTCCGTTTATGGCCCGTAGAAGCTTCACTCGTACGAGTGGAACATTCATGGTCACTTGTACAAGCACATAACTAAACGCATGTCGGCCATATTGAATGAAATCGAATCAAGGAAATGCTTTGAGAAAAAACAACAACAATATTTCATCACATCGCTAATAATTGTACCAAACGCGCATCTCTAACGAAAAATAATTTTACAATGACGTCAGTTCTGACGTCAAATATGTGCCACAGCTTTTGTACATTATATTATTGTTATTTACGGGTAGTTTACTTCGCACGGGTTGAATAAAAACATGACCTGCACAAAAACTACTCGTACGAGTGAAATTTACAGGTAACCCATACTTGTATGTACATGAACGGCCGCTATTGAAATACATGCAAACTCGCGTTTGCCGGAACTCGTATACGGGGTACCCGTGAAGTGCTGGACTCGTACTCGTGTTTATGTGAACGCAGCCTAACAGTCTTTATGAACACAAACTGAGCCTCAACATTTTTAAACGTCAGCTGAAGACAGCGGTGATTCAGAAAAAAAGGAGCAGCCCAAATATTGACTGGATGTATTTTTTATAACCAACTGGAAATGTAGCACAAAATGCCGCATTTCCGCATAACAATTTAAGAAAAAATTCTGGGAAGAGGGCACAGCCCCTCTCCACACTGTGTCCAGGAAAAAAGTAACCCCCTAGATATCATGCAGTAAAAATGCCAAATCTGAATGTACTTTAATAAAATTTCATACACTTAATCTCAAGTAAATTGCTAAAGTGATCACCGAATTTCGTTGAGAAACATTATTATTTAGCGGAGTTATTAACTGTTGAGTATCAATAACAACATATATACATTACCAATATAGTGTTACATAAGCAAACTCTTCTGTTATTGTACATTCGCATAACTCCAACAAACAACGTCTGATTCTGGAAAATTTTTTAGATTAACAATGCACCATTTATTGCCAATCAAACTGCCAAATTTTAGTCTAATCTGCCAAAGCAAACAATAGTTAGTGGCTTTTGTGAGGTCACCACAAAACACTTCAGTTTCAGGTCTTTGTGTTTAACGTTATCCACAAAGACCTAAAACTGAAGTGTTTTGGGGTGACCTCACAAAAGCCACTGTAGCTATTGTTTGCTTTGGCAGATTTAACTGAGATTTAGCAATTCGATTGCTATTCTGCCATTGAATGGGGCACTGTTAATGTAGAATTTTGTTAGTATCAGCTGTTGTTTGTCGAAGTTACGCAAATGTACATTAACAAAGGAGTTACATATGTAACGCCATACTAGTAACGGATATATTTTGCTATCAACATTCAACAATTAATAACTCTGCTAGGAAATAGTATTTTTCAACGACATTTGGTGAACGCTTTAGCAACTTACTAGGGATTAAACTTGCAGAATTTTATCCACATTCGTTTAGGTTTGACATTTTTATTGTACAATGTCTACGGGGTTCCTTTTTTTCCGAACTGAACACAGTGCAGATACCACCCCTCTCAGTGCCATAAGTGCCTTGACACTATGTCTTGAAGCCTTCAGCCTCTCCCAATTCCAAAATTCTGGATCTGCCACTGGTCACATACTGGTAACATGTACAAAATGCATTAAAAATTTTTTCAGAGTATGCACTATACAAATTCACACATTACTTATTTACTAGTAGAAACTCTGACCTTGTTCAGTAAGTAAGTCAGTAATTTATATAGCATGTTACTGCATATAACTTCAAACACACTTGGTGTGCTAGCAGAATGAGAAATGATTGATTGAGCAAACATTCTCTGTCCACCTTTAAGAACCATCTAAACACTTTTACTTATACTAGAACACTGAGTGCATTTGAGGTTATTACAGTTCTTGTGATAGAAAAATCACTTACTTACTTATTTATAGAAAATGATAGATATGAACACAAACGCGGATCTGGTTAAGGTTGTAGCAAGTTTCCTTGACGTTGGCCTCACTGCTGTAAGTAACCCATCCGCGGCGCGAAAACCTTCGCTCAGGCTGAGGGTCCTGCAAGGCTACCCTCAGAAACCCTGCATACTGCTTGCACACCTGCCCAACAGACATTTACACAGATGTTAGAAAGTTAAAGGCAATGCATCGCAGAGCCATAGAGCTTCACCAGCCATATGGGATCACAAACAGCACCTGTCATCCAACACAAGTTAACATGCGCCACTTTAACTCCAGCTGAAGTTACAAGCTGGTACTTAAGTGAGTGAGTAGGGTTTAATGTCCCACCCGACACAGTATATGTCATTTCGGGGATGGCTTTCGCAGGCAAAATGGCACATACACAAAATTATGGAACAAAAAGTTTAACCTGTACAGAAAGTTTAACCTTTATAAAACACAAGAAAACGACAGAAACCTAAAACTGTAAGAACTGCTGATTATAATTGTGCATATGTATCAAAAATGACAGTTCTAATAATCTTCCCTGTTATAGTCATCAATCTCATAATGCTGTCTATTGGAGGACAGGGGGACCCCCGGAGAGATGCAAGGCTTAAGTTGACCTTGGTTTTGGTTATATAATAAGATGGTTTAGCTGTCTGCAAACAGTCACCAGTGTCTCTAGTTTAGTAACCATCAATGGTAAAAACCATTAATAATGCAGCATTCACCCAGTTACAGTGGAAACTGTCAAAAGACACTATACTCAGCAGTGATTGCACAAGTGACACACAAACCGTAAATGGTAACTCGAACTGGTATCAATGACAGGGTTCTGACATTTTTAGTGACAAAAACTACAGGACTTTTCCAGGACTATCCAGCATCGTCAAAACGTTTTTCCAGGACCTTCTTGGAGCACATGTCAAAACACTGATTAAACAAAGTCCACACACATCAAATCCTTTACTCAGTTTTAAAAAACAATGGAGAGATAATAGGCTGCTCGTACCGCTTCAACTTCCTGATGCGTAATGGTCGGTGCGAGATTGCGTAGAAAGATGGACTGGGTCTTGTGAAGAGCCTGAGGCTTTGGACCAGCATCAGTTTCAGTCTTACTATCACCAGCACCAGCCAACGCAGCTACATACACAGCAGTAGCAGTAGCAGCAGCAGTAGTAGTAGTAATAGTAGTAGTAGTAGTAGTAGCATTTTCATCCTTATTCAGGGCAATGTAATGTAGATTGCAGTCACCTATCATCTGCCTCAGGTAGAAACAAGTGATAAGTAATTCAGCGGGTAATTCCTTGGGATCCAAAATCTCCATCTAACACAATACGTCATTAGATCCCGCAAGTGTATCTGCCTAATGGCTAGGGCCTGCAGTTTTCTGCTGAAAATTTTGCCAAATTCCGCGGGCCAGTTCGCAAAATTTCCCGGCTCACCGCGGCAAAATTGTTAAAATTCCGCGGTTTACCATGGCCTTCCATTTGTGCGTAAAGTAAGCTCTATTCTGTTAAAAAAATTTCACTTTTTACACGCGAAAGCAGCTACTGCTTTCAGCGCGTCTTAGCCATCGCAATTCTGTCCATCTGTTTGTCTGTCCATCCGTCTGTTACACGGGTGGATCAGTCAAAAACGTTGTGAAATAAAATCACCAAATCTTCACCGTCGGCTGCCTGGAAGACTCTAGTTTCAGGAAGCGTAAAGCTTTTCCATAAATTGGAAGGGGGTCACCCCAAACGAAGGTGCTAAACGAGAGGGGGGTAGACAAAATTTGTGATTTTTAGCCAATAAGTTGCTGTATTTCAGTAAAGGTGCGAGATAGGGCTTAGGTTACTATTAATCACTAGTAGGAAGTCATACACTGGCTCTCGATTGGCGCCAAATTCAATGACTTCAATGCCAAAATAGGGAGTTTTATGGATTTTTTGGCGATTTCGAGCTGCGACACAAATCTATATCATTCACAAGGTGGAACCACGTTACTATTGTTAGGCTTATGCAATCCAGATAGAGAATTTGGTATTTGTATATTAACTTAGCATGAATACCCCAATTTTCAGCTAAACTACTGAATTGGAACTGCTATAGGCTTTCGCACGTCTCGTGAGCATTTGCTCAAATTTCTTGTTGGAGCCTGGTATGGTGCTCAGTTATGCTAGCAACATCTTTTTTCTTCAGTTGCAGTGTGTTTATTTACCACTCTGCCATATTACGATGGTAATTATTTGTAGAGATGCAGTTTTAGGCAGTTTAGTTTGATTTTTCTCTGAGACATAGTTAGTCTAATTACATTATCGAGCCGATGAACGTATTAATCATTGGTCATTTCTCAACTTCTGCAAAATTCCGTGGCAGTATCAAAATTCTGTGGAAAAAACAAATTCTGCAGCACGTGGAAAACTGCAGGTCCTACTAATGGCATGTAAATTTGTGAGCGTGACAGATGACAAACCACACAATGAAGAAGTGGGCAGCTGTAGATGAAATTGCTATTGTGGCTAAAAATTAAAAAAAAACTATTGAATACAGACAGACATCTCACCATCAGCCAGTTGACTTGCTGGAGCTGTCTTCTTATCTGTAACAGAACGCACACTCAGGTCACAAATTATCATTTCTTCTACACCAGCTACCAGTGGTCACCTTGCGGTAACATCATTGGTTGCATCAACCAAGTTACTCAATGTTGAACTGGGTTAGTACTGAGATGAGTGACCCACTCATAAGTACTGTCATCGTATATGTCCAAGCCACCCAGGCCAACTCAGTCTGGCCATCCCTCTGTGGGTAGGCAAAATGAGTACTGGCAATGGTTACAGTCACGGCTAAAGAAAAAATGGCAAGTTCTGTGTAAAAGTAAGCCATGTGCCAGAACTGATGGCATAATGGCCCAGCGAGTTAAAGATGCTGGCTGTAAATGGAGCCAGCCATCCAGGGTTACATGCTTGCTTAATTGGGCTTAACCTCGCCAGCTCAAAGTGTCAAAAAAGGGATAACTCCCATGCAATAGACACACCTGTCTAATTTATGCAAAACTTTTTCTTCTTACCAATTAATCGGTTTTGTCATATGAAACAGCCCTAGAAATACTATACCAACAATATATAAATTTATTCATTCACAACAAGGAAAAAGTTACTCATTTAGAATATTTGGTGCCATTAGCAGTAGTAACAATGCTTGCATCAAACAGGAGATAAAACCCCTACTCCTACCTCAGGAAACATTCACATAAATTCTGCTTTTTCAATGCCCTTTAGTTTTCAAATTATGAGCACATTAAGAACGTACAAGAACAGAAAAGAGACTGGAAAGTTAACCTGGCGTGTGGTTTTCAGTATCGGAGTCTGACAATGATCCATCCGACGATTCATTGTCTGCATTATTCTCAGCGTCCTTTGACTTTTTAGCAGCAGCTGCAGTCTCCGCAGCAGCAGCATCAGCCGTAGCCTTGTCTTTATCTCCATCACACTGTAAACGTAGTAGTAGTAATAAAAGTGTACTAGCAGCTGTAGAAAAAAGGTCCTCATAGTTTCTCATAAGACATAAGAATCACGGTCATGCTTTGCTACAGTTCAGGCCTCTAGCAGCATAGTTTGGATCACTCTGGCTTTTATGACAAATGTGGGAGCATGAGCCTATTTTGGTGGTCTGAAAGCTATACCCCCATTGGAGTCTAGGGGCAGAGCCCTGTGGGGAATCACGAAGGCAAAGTCCACCTGAAGCTGAAAACTATTTTGCACTATGAAGATAAATTCTTACAAAAACTTGCAGAATACATTGTGTTTTAGTCAAATATAATTGGAAAAAAATTAATATATGCACCCAAAATTAATATATGCACCCAAACGCTTAATGGCAGCTGCCAGGGTGACTGCTACGACACTCAGTGACATGTGACACTTGTAATTCTTTACTATTGTGAAGCCATGTAAAAAATATAAATAAATTAATAAAACATCTATGCTCACTCTATATATGCCGTAGTTAACTGATTCAGCATAATCAAAGATTAAAGGGCTAGCATCACTATATTTCAAGAATTCCAACCGAACAAACTAAACTGAAAACAAGAGTAAACTAAAGATGGACATCTTTGCATAGTCATATATTCATCCGATGCAACAAGAAAACTAAACTGACATTATTGGAGTCTGTCGAAATTTTTCTGCCACTGTCTGGTAGTGTAGGTTTTGACTCGGTTCCCAGACGTAATGGCTCCTGTAACAGACAGTACTTAGTTAGATCCATTAAAACACAGTACAGCAACATCAACTGCAAAATGATTTGAATTACGTGATTCTTACTTCTACTTACGTTAATTACATCATTTGAATTACATCAGTAGGGCTGGATTTAAAACTCACTGGAACCTGTGAGATTCGGATTCACCGCCTCAGATTAAGTGAGTTTCTCGCTGACATTGTGCACTTTATAAATTAAATTTACTTACTTAAATTAAATTAGTAACTGTTCGATGAAACATACGGAGGCTCCAAATAAAAAAGATAAACAACTGATGTCATAAAAATCAGACTTTGCAATACGTACAGAGCCCCCTATGCCATAAAAAGGTCATGCTGCACCAAATGAACGTTTTTAATGTCACGAGACATTATAAAATGGCCCAAAAGGCCAGAAAAATAGCACTGCTGGGTGATGTTCTCTGGCCAACGTGGCTCCTTTTCATTGACTTACTTTGTTGATGTGACAAATGACATTACCAACTATAAGCTAAACAGCCAGCAACGTAAGTTAAAATATACTGATAAATAATACAAAAACGATAACAGATGTTGCTAGGACCTTACCGTGTACTTGGGATGTTCAACTTCATCAGCTGAGTCTCCAGATTTATCACTAATCTTATCATCACCTCCACCGCCATCATTGTTCTCAATGCTACAAAATATCACAATTTGGTAAAAATTTTGCCACCAAAGTTCAGTAATAGGTTACTCATAGAAAAACAGTATTAGTGTAATATATAATTTACACAGGAATGCTAAAAGGTGACAATAAACGAATTAAAAAGTCCCGCATATGTTCACAACTTACTCAGCTTTTTATCTATAGATCATTTACTTACTCAGAAAAAATTCCGCTGCTAATTAATACCAAAACACTTCATCAGACAAGACAGATTCACAAGACAGATTTATCAATAATAAGGCCATCAATTGTAAATTTAAATAAATGTGAGAATCACCCGTTGCTTGGTTGCTTGTCCGAACTGGTACTCAACCACTTTTTATCACCAGTCTCATCTTCAACTTCAATAGATTTGAGATCAAACTCGGTACCACCTTCCATCAGTATCACCGCTAAACAATAACAACTACTATTAGTACAAATGCTGATGCTGCTACAAACACTACAACTACAACTCTAAAAATACTACTACTACTACTACTACTACTGCAACTGCTAAATATCAACAGCTTTCAAATTAAAAAACTAATGTACAAGAACTGACCAAGAACATGCTAATTCTGCTGACACGTTTTATATGAATCAATTAGTTTGATTAGCTAATGGTCATTCTATAACTCAGTAAAGATATGACACCTGCTCCTGTCTGTGACAGACATGCCTTATGACACACTGGCACTACATTATAATCTAGGTTATTACAGCAGCCATCCCAGCAGGTCTTACCTCATCTATTTGTGAAATGCAGGCTCCACAATCAGCAACAAAATTAAATGGAAAAACCAAAATTGATGTGAAAAGGTGTAACCGGTAAGCAAATTCTCACCTCAAAAGATGATGCTAGTGTCAGGCAAACAGCTGCACAATATGTTAGAGCTAGTCCAACACATATTTTTGCAGTTCCTACCTGCATCAAGAATGCGAATAAGCTCATTGGTGTGGTCGCTGTCGGCAGTGACATTGGACAGCCAACCCAGTTCCAAGAGCTTCATGAAGACGTTGCAGCGATGTTTGAGAGTCTGTCGAGCTTCCGCCTGGCGAGTCGTATATTCATCCGGGTGATACTTGCTACGAAACCTGCACGACATCGTGTGCCAACAGGTTAAACGTTATGTTAATGGCAATCCTTCTCAGAGCTACAAAACATCACCTTCCATGTGTGATCACAGTGTTACCTACCAACCAACACAGAGAAATGTGCCCCACCTTATCCCCAGCAAAGCAGGCCAGTACTCTCCCTCATTCCCAGTTGAGAGTAAGAGAGTGGGAGAGAAGATCACCGGTGGAGCATGTTCATCTATGTCAGGTGGCAGGTAACAATGTGTGATCCCATATGGCAGGTGATGCTCTGAAGCTTTGAGATGGTTTCAAAAACTGGGTATATTGATACTAAATCCCAGGTGCAGCTTTGACATTTGACAGAAATTAAGCAATACTGACTGAAGTTGACATAGAAAAAATAATAACAAGTCAGGTCAACAAATGACTGCAGCACAAATACATTGTTTGGATGCACATACCGCAATCACATTTGGTGTGTATAAACTATTCTGCTATATTAACTGTACATATAAACTGCCCATAAGCACTGTAAATATTACAACAGAATCAAATAAATGGGCTAACATATAATCAAATACAACATGGTCCAGATTTCGACTACAAGCAGACTTTCAATGTCTGCTTAACTGAACTTTCTAACTTGTTTCAATATACATAACTTCTCCAGTTAACAAATTATTATTTGCAACAGAATAAATCAGCTGAATGGTTTGATTAACCAGAAACCCACATCCAACAGTATGCAAAAATGTTTGTATAAATTGTTCGTCCATGAAACAGTGAAATAAAAGCACACAAGTAAGTCAGATAACCAACCCAGTGGGTTTTAGGGGTAAAATACGGGCTTTTATAAAAGTCCAACTTGATCGATTTTAGAGTTTCCGAAGTTACTAGAATAAGCACTGCCAGATAATGTCAACAGTAAGTGAATATCAAAAAAGTGCAAATTCATAGATGATTTAAGTTGTGTGGATTTTTGGTGGGTTAATGTAGTAAAACTCACTGTGTTGTTAGGTGCTGTGTGTGACCAGAGTCAGTGAAATATTTTTGTACTCAAGACCAATCCACCGTCATATTGTTAGTGAAAAAATGTCAGTGTACTACTCAGTGTGTGAGCAATGAAGTCACAGGTCCATTGGTGTAGCTGAGAGCGAACGTCATTCTGCCAAATATTTGTTGCAAAGAATTGCCCCTTGTTTTGGCAATCTAAAAACCTTAAAAAAATACAAAATTTTGTCTCAACAGATGCGGGCTAGGGAGTGCAAAAATGCTCAAAATATGTTTGCAGCCGAGGCTCTACCCCAGGGGCTAGGACCCTGCTGGGAAAGCTTACAATGGTCTTCCAAACTGCCTAAATGGATCAAAGAGGCCTCATTCTAAGGGAGAAAAAGGGAAGGTGTTCCTCCGAACAAAAATATTATCACTACACCACTTCATATGTCTACAGAATCTTACCAGTTCCAGAATCCGAACGGATGACTTCCGCAATGATCGCAGTCTACTAACTAATAAAATATGATACACGATGAATGCCGGCAGTCAAGATGTCACGATGACTGAATGGCAGATACTCTTCATGTGACTTCAGTCGACTAGATTGACAAAGGGTGTGCGGAAAATCAAAAGACGGTTCAGTTTTTGGTTTTTAACTAAACGAACCATCCAGAATTTTCAATTCCATTTCCAGTCGGTTTTCCTAAGCATTTGCAAGAAAACCTGATCAGCTGTCTACGAGAACTGCAGCAAGCAACTGAAGTGAAAACAAACGTATCTAAGTCGAAAGCCAATATATTGATACAAATTTAATAACTGTAAAAAACCATATCCATAGCGTAGTTGACCAGTTGACTGTTGTAACCTAGTAATGCAGTTCCTACCAAAGACTGCAAAAACAAAACAGACCCATGCCAATTCCAATCTGAAATGAGATTCTAAAATGAAATCAAACTTCAGATGAATCTGAACCAAATACCTCAGTTATTTTAAAACCAACCCAATTTTGAAAAACCATTCCGCACACCCCTAAAATTTACAAATACAATGTTCATTGCTCAATTCAATGACGAAGACTTCCAGATGTGTCAGTGACGATACACAGATGTGAGGTAGATCAACCAACGATCTTCTTGATGGCGAAAGACGATAACGAAGCTTAACAGCATTTCTCAACACAACAGTTCTAAGAAAACGATATTTCATCATTTTATACAAACTGTAAAGTCCTTCCTGAACCACATGGCCCATACATCGGTGCTGATCTCTGTTTAAGTAGCCCTCAGCCAGACACAAGTTTACACTGCGAAACCATGGATACAAAACAGGGCCACTGCATCACACATTGTGCCTGCTTATACCCCCAGCTTTCACTGGTACTCACTGCACCTACCCACGAAAGTCAGGCTTAGTTGACCTGGGCGGCTTGTTATATGCCAAAACAGTTCACCCGCCAGCCAATGGTCACCCATCCAATTACCGGGCCCGATGTTGATTAACTTCGATGATCAGACCAATAACATTACCAATTAAGGCAAACTACTACAGCCATACTACATAATTCCACTGTCCCATTTACATTAAACCAACAAAGCACATACTATAATGATTGCAAGTTCTACTGTATATCTATGGTTCTATAAAATTTTCAATTACATACCAATTTTTATCCATTTTATTATGTCAGTAAACTAACTTTTTATTAGCGTAACTTAATAACTCTTATTGTTTCGCTCGCTGTGTGCTTTCACTTTCAGCAGTTTTAGTGTTTTACATGGATAACCTATCATTTCTCACATTTTTATAGCAAGCTTTGTGAATGAGGCCCTAGTGAAAGGACAGAAGTATAAAGCACAGGTTTTTTAAACAAAGCCACACAATTCAGCCAGCAATGTCGTACCACTCCTCGTCCTTGTGCAGATTGAAGAACTCTGTGACCTGCTGCCTGCGAAAGTCCGCTTGGTACTCGGCATAGCGTTTAGTCGCTTCTGAGTCAGTGATGTTCTCATCCTGAGCCGCTATGAACTGCTTCAAAGACATCATTGGAGGATGCGTCAAGAACTCGGCCGACTCAGGTGGGCTGCCATACACAAACAGCCATAATGCACATGTAGTACAATTTAATGTTAATAAAAAGAACCAAGGTAATTTGGTAAAAGCAAAATTTGTGATTTATGCTGCCATCATGACACCATGACACTTTGTAGCTCTGTGATAAGTTACTGTTAAGAGTTGACATCTGAGGTGACTAGATAATTTAAAAATAATAATTTTACTATATAAAAAATAACAAATAAATTTGGGGTGAAGCCCAATGTGAGTCCGCCTGGCGCCAAAAATCTGACTGGGAAAAAATTTAGGAGGCTAAAATCCTCCTCCTAGGAAAGCTATGTGGCCCAAACACAAATGCATTAGTATATGTGGAACAAGCAGTGTTCACTTAGGGTTGATCAACATGTGTACTTATAACTTTTTTGTAGTGGACCAAAGTTCACCATTCATTTTGTTTAACGTGGATAAGATTGTCATTGATATCGTTGATAATGCAATTTGCCACTTGTCGATATCTTTATAAGTTTCAGAGATATTCAAGGCCAAAGTTGAAAGTTGTCCTATATCGAAGTGAATTCTGGACAGGTTTTACTCTCCAAAATTTCAAGGGGGCAATGCCCCAAAAGTTTTAGCCATGTTATAACCCCCAATCAGCAGTACGTCACGTGGCAAAGTTTTATGGGGTTATTACACCTAGCCCCAAAGTTATAGGCATGTATCTGCTGAAATTTAAGCCAATTTTTGGCCCCCTTTTGTTGAAAAATGTTGAGGGGCCCCATGCCCAATGGGGTATGCGCCAGTATGACTTGAGTCATTCTCTAGCACATGTAAAAATTTCAAAGTGCAGCACACCACAGAGGCCGAAATATGGTTTTCTGAAAAAGTTGATTTGGGTGGGCATGACTATACATCTAAATCTGGTTTGTTAGTGGACCAAAGTTCACTGGACTTTTTTCGCCGAATGTGAGAGGAATTGCAGTAGATCAATTACTTGTCCTATTTTAAATATTTTCATCTGTTTGAAAGATATTTGCTGCCAAAGTTTAAAGTCATCCGAAATCGTGTCAAATTTTACATGTTTTGACCCCTAAAATATTTCGGAGAAGGGTTGCCTAAAATTTTGGACATGCATTTGGACCGCAGTGCAAAATTTCATCACGATCAGCGGATGCCGCTCAGAGATACCTTGGCAAAATAAAAAAAAACATCAGTGGTAAAGCAAGTCTGCTCCAAAAACTAACATTTCTGGGTGGACTAAAAAAGTAAAATCAACACCAATGTTTACAGTAGTATGGTGCTGTACAAAAATTACAGTTCATATAGTACACTACGTACATCTCTATCTGTTCCAGTGTACTGCAAATATCGCATTAATTTATTAAAATGTAGATGCAAAAACAATGTTCTAATACAGACCCTTGTGGAAAGCCACCAGCACCACCACCATACGAGTGTTGTGAGTGTCCATCGCCGGAGCCATGGCCTGGGCCCCAGCCGGTGTGTCCATAGGGAACTCTGAAACCTGGATCATCTCTGTACAGCACAGATGTTAGAAACATCAGCTTGTTAACAAAAAAACTAGAAATTTGGGGCAAAGCCCAACGTGAGTCCGCCCGGCGCCCTAAGTCCGACTGGGGGAAATTAGGGGGGGTAAAATTTCCCCAGCATCAAAGTCACGTGGCCCGAACTCAAATGTATTGGTATACGCCGAACGCGCATTGTCGACTTAGGGTAGGTAAACATGAGCGCTTACAACTTTGTTCGTAGTGCACCGAATTTCACAATATTTTTTTTTGTTCAACGTACGAAAGATCGTGCTCGTCAACGCCGTTTAGATTTTGTCACTATCTTCGTCACTTCCAGAGATATTTGCGCTCAAACTCGAAAGCTGTCGTAAATTGCACCAATTTTTGCACGTTTTTTGCCCTCCCAAATTTTAAGGGGGGCGGTGCCCCCAAAAGTTGTACTTGCATTAACACCCCCACCTAGAGGCATGTCAAGTGCCAAAGTTTCGTCGGGCTACACACCCTAACTCCGAAGTTAAAAGCGCTCCTTTATTGCATTTTAAGCCAATTTTTGACCCCCCTTTGAAAAAAGTTGTAAGGGGGGATCCTGTCCCTGGTGGGGGGTGCGCTAGTAAGACTTGGTCATTCTCTAGCGCGTGTAAAAATTTGGGGGCGCAGCACCCCTTATGGGCCGAAATATGGCCTTCCGAAAAATTTGATTTTGGTGGGTAAACATTAGCCGTGTAATCTCTGATGTTAGTGGACTGAAGTTCACACGATTTTTTTTATTCAACGCGGAATTAACTGTATTTGATAACGCTGTTTACCGCTTGTCGATATCCCTATGCAGTTCAGAGATATTTGCGCTCAAAGTCGAAAGTTGTCGTTAAACGTACTAAATTTTGCGCTTTTTTTACACTCCCAAATTTTAAGGGTGTGGTGCCCGATAAAAGTTGTTCCCGCATTATCACCCCCATCTAGCAGCACGTCACGTGGCAAAGTCTCATGAAGCTACTCCCTTTGGCTCCAAAGATCCTTCGTCTAATACGCTACATTTTAAGCCAATTTTTGACTCCCCTTTGA
>Ga0209367_1007386_pt1 | contig 15153 bp, 9 predicted proteins | sample WorMetLIZISLAND2_FD_187412 | JGI IMG/M metagenome (GOLD analysis project Ga0209367, IMG submission 187412) | Marine gutless worms symbiont microbial communities from Max Planck institute for Marine Microbiology, Germany - Olavius geniculatus... ... | reverse complement strand
AAATAACATCCACAGGATACCCAGAATCTACGTAATTAGTAACTTCTTCCAAGAAAACTAATAGATTTGTTAAGCAAGATCTATTTTTGACAAAACCATGTTGTGTATTTTTAATCAATTTATAAAAAACCACTATTCGTCGAAACGTTTGATATATCGCGTATTTGGCATAATTTTTGTTAATTACAGCCAACTTACGTTGATTGTGTTAGCAAAATATGACCTCACCAGTCACCACTCTACTAGAGATTATTTGTTTTAATTTTTAACCTCTAAAACTCAAGTCAACGCATTAAACATGTTAAATGTAGTAATACTCAAAATCTTTAGAAATTTATAAATAATTAAATACTAAAACTAAGAAAATGTGAAAGATTGTGTAATCTGGTTTCCGTTTTTTCTGTTTTTACTTATTTATTATTTCCTTCTATTAATAGCCAGCGGCGTGTTGCTTTTTTGGGAAGTGATTTGCGGTAGTTATTAGTACTGGAAATGGCAACAATTTCGAAACAGGAGAAGGTTTGATCAGTTTTTAATTTCAGACATGAACTTATAGATTATATTGGTATTAGAAAATGTGTAAATATCACATATGGTTTGCCTAAATAATGCGTTTTAGAGTAACTTGTATGTGATAGTGCACTTCCTGCTCGCTCAGAGGCGTGTCCAAATGTGTCATCTTTCGCCTAAAAAGGACTTAGGGTGATACATTATCTTTCAACAATTCAAGCGGTAGATCGGCGAACTTGCTGTTAGCACTGGAAAATTGCTAGAGGTAGATCGGGTAGACACATTATTAGGTACATGGTAGAACTTAATGTTCTTGGTAGTCACAACCACAGTCCTGGTAATGCAGTGAAGAAATATGGCTGCATTCTTACATTAATAATGTGATAAATGTAATTAGATAAAGTGGCGATCTACCACTAGTACTCACTAGTACGAGATCGCCGATCTACCCCTAGCACTGACCTTATCTTTGGCAGTATTTGTTAGAAATTTTTGCTGCTTCGCTGGTCCGTGGGAACGAAGACTTTGACTTTGTGTTGGTTGCTTATTGAGGACGCAAGGGGGCGTGGTGTCTAGTGGTTGTGTGCTGCCTAGTGGTGTTGACATTTGTGTTTTGGGGAGCTACTGTTGGGTCGGTGGTTGGTCTAGTGTTTTCGGTGGCCGCATCAGGCGCCACCCTACTTGAGGGTGTCTCGCGGAAGGCGTTCTCCATAGGAGTGAAACTAGACTTTAAACTATGGGGAGAATTTTGGTGCTTAATTTATGTTATTTTGGGGCCTAGACAGTGTTGATCTTTACATCCAATTTTTTGGTACCAAGTTAAGCGCCACTGAAGTCTTTTTTAGCACATACTGGCGCTTTACAAGTCAGATTATTATTATTATTATTATTATTATTATTATTAAATGTGGTCCAAAACAATGAAACGAATCTCACCAAACAGGTAGAAAGAAGTGCTGTATTAAGTTCACTGAGACAACGGCATGCAGCGACTAAGTCGACGACAAAGATGATAATGGCGGCATGAACAAAGGACACACTCCAAGCACGTGCTCTCCCAGCAGTTCCAGCCAGCACAGACAGAAAGCCAGTGATCAAGAGGAAGACCCAGATGACGTGGGAGCTAAAACACGAATTTGGCTGGCCTGCTTTCCACAGCCATAGGCCCAGCATTTCCGCCCATAGCCTAGCTGTTCGGTTGTGGTCAGCATTGAGAAATCGTGACTGGACTGAGTCTGGAAAGTCAGGCGGACAGTGGACTGTATCGACCGGAAGTGACGTAGGTCTAGGCCTAGGTAAGGCGACAGCAGATGCGGTATGGGGTGGGAGAGAGATACAGCTGCAAGCTGCGACTGACTGTGGTCTTTCTTAGCAAACTGTTCACGATTTTACTTTCACGAAATTTCACCACGGGCGATGGGGTCAGTCATTTCTTACTGCACACTAGGAAACTATGTAGCAAAGTTGCATAGTGCAGAGCAAGCTCCATGTCACATAAGTGTAATTCAGCCTTGATAACTGTAACGCGTTTCGCACTTTTTATTTTCAGAAAAAAAGGTAGGTGCAAAATGCGAATTCTACGCAGCATCTCAGATATTCTTGGAGAATCTCGGAGATTGTCAGAGAAATAAAAAGTGTGAAACGTACCTCTGTACTGTGCATGGGCGTCTAAACCTAGGGGGAATGATGCACATTGCATCGTAGAAAAAGTTGGGGGAAGTGAAAAAATGGGGTTTGAAATTTTTATCGTTCTTTCCACTTGCAAAATTGCTCTGCCACCTTCAAAGCCACGGCGTTGGTTTTGCATCAATGTTTAATCTTCAGACATTATATAGAAATGAACTGACAAATGACAGAAAATTTAAAAAAAACGTCATTTGAAAAGCAAGGAAAACTCTGATCTGATTCAAGCCCTATTTACCGTTGCTGGCCAAGGTGGAATATAGGCTGTATATACTTTTTACATAAGAAAAGGTCTACAAAAATCAATGGATCAGTATGTTGATTTTTGTCTCTGAAATGAATTAGAACTCATCATCAGCATTTTTCTGTAAGATTGAGACAGAAAGGCTAGGGGTTCAGGAGCAATATGAAGGAAAAAAGAAGGAGGGAGGACAACTAGGGGGACACAAGGCTGGTGGGAAGAAGGAATTGCATCATCGGTCTTCTTGGGGGATAGATGTTCTTGGTACTGTGAATTGTAAGCTAAAACAGCTGCAAACTGGAACTCAGACATTCCGTTGGTGCAGTAAAAGTAGCAGCTAGTGATTGCAATTCTGGGATTGATTTTGTAATCTTGGGATTCAGAAACTTGTAATTTTTCGATCCCGTTTTTTGGGGTTAGGCTTACATATTGCTCATTATTCAGATTTTGTATACTTACTTCATTTATAGGATGTAGGTTCTTACTAGTAGGCATATCCAAACTGTAGGGAGTGACTGTGACTATCAAAATGCAACTTATAGTTTATTTTAAGGACTTGTGTGAATGAAATATTTTGTTAGATGGCTAGAATTGTTATTTTATCATCCAACAGTGAACACAATTTTTAGCATTTTTAAAAATTCCAATTATCTAGGATTGGGACATCGCCAATCTTGGCATTTGGGGTGTCTTAATACTGGAATTTTGGAATTTAAAAAATTGCTAAAACTTTTGTTGTTCATTGACAGCCTGGATCAGGGGTTTGCAATCATTACTATCAGCAGTTTTTATGACCATTTTTTTACTAGTGTGCATGACACAAGATATTCTCAACCATTGGGCAAGCAAAGTCATGACATGAATATTTTGTTTCATGTGGGGCTTAAGTGGTTGATGCAAAAGAAATTATGAATAGAACTAATGTGCTGCTATGATGTTTATCACATATATGTCTAATCTGTATTTCTGTATTTTTGATAGGTCAGAATAGTTTCAGATTTTATTCTTCATTCCCCGCCTGGCGAGTTTAATGAAGTATTTAATGGTGAGACTTTGCTTTCAATGCACTGAATCAATGAATTTGCATGAATTATAAAATATATAATATGTTTACCACACTTCTACTTTACTGTTTTAGATTTAATATTGGTTAGATTTTATGGGTGCTTGGTGTTTGGTATTTTTTTATCATTGAGTAGTTGCATATTTTATTAGGTTTTTTATTTTTGCACATTTAAACTGAACATTCGCCACAAATACAAACTAATGGTGCAGTCCTTCTATGATGCTGGCAAGTCTTAGTCGTAATTGTAATCATGAGTATAATAGTACTTTGTTTAGATTGATGAAGATCAACAGTGCATTACAGGGTTTAAGAGTTCTGGAACAAATTAATTTTGAGAGCTTTATGAAAAGCTTTAGCTGAATGAACATTCTTATGTGGGGAGAAATTTGTTTTTAAAAGATAATCAGGGTCGATAAATTATGTTCATATTGGTGTTTGTATAGATGTTCGGATTCTACTGCAAGATGATAACCTGCTGAAGGAAGAAGCTGTTGGGTAACTAATTATGTTATTGTTTTACCATACTTGTGCAGTTGCATATGAACACTGCATAGAGTTTGTTTCATGTAAGAAACATTTAAATTATTCAACTTATGTGGACAAAATTAAGCTGGTTGTGAAGTACAACATCCCAAACATTTTCAATTATAACTTGAAGATGAATTATCAGATTGAAATAATTTTGGTAAGAATATTCTTCAGACAACTAAACATCAAATCGTAATCTACGAGGGTCATCCCAAAAGTTTCCAGCCTCGACATATTAGACAACAATATTTTCCACGATCTATACATCAGTGAAACATGCATTCTTTACCGACTCATATGAGTCTGCTGCAGATATGACGTCATTGTAATTTATGACGTCACAGAGAATTAAATAGAAACAATTTTCAGCGTCAGCAAACGAGGCTTGAGTTATTCATCATCATGGATAGCAGACACCGTCAAGACCATATTTCAAATTTAAAAACAGATAATACTCACTGAAGGCCAGGTCATTGCTGAATGCAGAGTGGTCTTAGCGTACAAAGTCATAGTCATGAACAGCCAGCTGGTAACTGTAGACTTTAGACTGGACTGCAGTGCTGAAATTAGGGGAGGGTGCGTAGGGCTTGCTCCCAGCCCCCCTGTCTATCAGGGGCTCATGTAGATACTCAAAAATTCTGATTTTCCTGTTATTAACACAACTGATATAATTAACATTTAAATTTTAAATGAAATTTTTTTGATATTGTCAAATATTGGCATTTCATCGTATTTTTGCTGAAGTGCCATTATTTGTGGCCACCACAAATTTGACTATAGTATATTCACAGACACAAATGAAAAATTCATAAACGTATTTGTCACGGCTTTCGTAAAATCAGATGCAACGGAGCCCCACTTTGGTAAATCGAGCTACAGACTGAAAAAGTTTCATGTAACTACCAGCCTGATTCAAACGCTGCTTGTGTTAGCACACCAGATTGTTTCAGCTTAATGCTCTATGACATCATAAATTACAATGACATCATTTCCACAATCTGCTCACATGAATACGCAAGGAAAGTACCTTTTGCTAATATATAGACAGTAAAAAAATTTGTCCATTATATTGAAGCTCAGAACTTTTTGAATGCCCCTCATATTTGCATGAAGTCGTGATTGACTCGAATGCTCTTATTTGCGGCTAGCGCAAATATAGGTTGTCATATTGAATATATATGTATATGCAAATGAGAAATTCACATACGTATTTGTTAGGGCTTTCACAAAATCAGATGCCATGTGGTTTTGCTTGGGTAAACCTAGGTACAGGCTGGAAAATTGTCATGCAACAGTGAGCCTGATTCTAAGCTGTTTGTGTTAGCGCTCCAAATCGTTTTGGTTTAGAGCTCTATGACGTCAAAAATTACAACGCAATTTTGATTCGATTCTGATGAAATTTTGCACAGTGATTTGGGGCTCGAAAAGTAAGATTGAGTTTGTTTGGGATAAAGATCTGATATTTTACCCTAATTTAAAAAAAAATTGCATTACAGCCTATGGGGCCTTCAAAGTGGTATAACTTGGTCCCTGTAAAAGACAATTGTGCGCTGTGTTTACCTACCCCCCTATTTCGGGGTTGGGCAATCTAATGCTGTTATTTAAATTTACCCCCTATCGACCCCTGTTGCCATAGCAACCATTCAAAAGTTGCAAAATTTTGCATTACAGCCAATGGAGATTTCAAAGCGGTATAACTCGGTCACCATAAAAGATAATTGCGTGCTGTTTGCACCTGCCCTCTATTTTTTTGGCCCGGGCTATCCGATGGTGTCATTTAATTTTCTCCCCTGCCGACACCTGTTGTCATGGCAATGAATTTTGGGACAAAATGGACTATTTTTCGGCCCCTGTGAAAGATAAGCTAGTTGTTTCCCACCTCACTTAACGTCTGTTTCTGCACTACCTGAGGAAATCAACACCAACAAAATATTGCATTTTTACTTAAAGTGGTACTATTACTTAATCTAAATAACGCACAAAAACACATATTGTTTACATTTTTGACACTTTATCCAGTTGTTTTGTTTATCAGCTGCATGCAATAAAAGTGATCAAAATGTTGGCTCATTGTGTAAACGTAAGGAGACGATTTCTGCATTCATTGACAGCAGTATCGATAATATTATGCTCCAGACTTCACCAGTTGCTTCTTGAATTTATAAACATTCCTGAACGTCATTTGGTAGACACACTGCTGCACAACAGTCAAACCTTGTAATTGACTGGCTCTTGGGACCACAGATCTGGATAGACGAAATTTATCGACGTTTTTCATTCATTTTAATGCGTATTTTGCTTGGTCTTTTCCCCAGGTATTGCAGAAACAGACATTGGGTGAGGTGGGAACTTAAACAGTAATTTAGTAGACAGTGATTTAATAGCCAGTTGTGTCAGAATTATTTATGCCAAAAATTATTAAAATCAGATAATCATGCTTTAAGTTACGGTCAATAATGTTGAGGATGTTTTTTCACATTTTTTGTGTATTTCAACGTATATCTCACTTGTTTTTCTTTCCCTATTTAATGCAGAAGCAGACATTGGGCAAGGTGAAAAAGTGAATGGTCATTTGATGGCAAGTTGTGTCAGGAATATTCATACCAAAAATTACGAGAGTCTGATAACTTTTGTTTAGTCCACGTTAGAATCGAAAATGTTCGGGATGTGTTTCTTGAGATGCAGTGTAGATATTTTTCTGCAGTTTCTGCATCATACATTTCTCATTCTGCTCAGCAGTGTTGTGGGTGAAAAAATTAGGTGTGGCGGGAAGTTTCAATTTTTCGTCAGACACTGCAAATTTCTGGCAGCATTCCAGCAGATGGTTGCACTTTTCATTTCTGATGAAGAATATCAATTTTGCCTGTAAATTTTTCCAAATGAGAGTTTTTAGCCCCACAGAAGATTTTCTGACAGCCAAAAATTTAAGGTGGGCAGTTCCCTCTATACCACAATGCCATTGTTTGTGTGGTGTGTTAGAGCATCGGGGCAGTACAATCGGGATCAGTTTATTCCATGTTGTGTCGAGGGCTCAGATGAACAGGTTAGTTTATTCACTGGCAACTACCAGAACTGTCAGATGTGTGGTGATTGCGTTAATGCAGCATGTACAGTCACTTTTTTGGAGTCATAGCACTAGTACTTTACTAAATGCTTTTCTAGAGCAAATAGATGTTAGGCCTGGTCACCAGACATAACCTGTTTGTTCGTCGAGCCTACGGCATCAAAACGCTGCATGCATCTGAATGTCTCTGGTATTTATGAAGAATTCTCACCAACAGCAGCATCAACACTCAGCGAGAGAGCTATGGTTATAACTAGTAGCGTTAAGCCGATGTCAGACAAACGACAAAGTCGGCCGACTTTTGTGGGCATGGTTTAGTTGCCTGACAAATTCGGCCAAGAAAATCGGTGAACCATGACACACGGCCAATAGTTTTGTCTGCTACTTTATACGTTATTAGCTAGCACAACAGCCGAATGCAGATCGCAAAATAATACTTGCATCACTTTTTTTCTGCATCTAATGAACGAAAATAATAACAAACACAATAAATAACTAAAATAAATATTCATCTTACATTGTAAACAATCACCATGGCAACATAAACAAAATTTGTTGTTCGATATACGAAAAGTCGGCTGACAAAATCGTCGAAGATAGAACATGCTCTATCTTGGCTGACAAAATTGGGCGATTTTGTCAGTTGACAAAATCGAGTAATTTTTGCATGACACATGACAGATTTTTGTCGGGCGACGTCTCCTTTGGGAGAGAAAGAATTTTAGTTAATCATTTCAACTAGCAAATTCTCGCCAGTGCATTTAAATTACTATTTTGTAAAATTCATTTGGCAGAGATATGGATTATGGACTCTCCTGAGCGCCTTCTCGTATTGATAGTGTTCTGTGGTGCATCGTTGCTAGGTGTTGATAACAGAACATGGAGATGTTGGAGGCAGTCGATTCCTGGATCCTCGCTCCCAGAAAACATTCAGGTTGTGTGTCTTTGTTGCCTGTCAGTTTGCTGTCTTTTTGTGTTCGTGTTTGATTCCTCGTTCCAGTGCATTTGCTTTGTTGCTTCCAGGGCCTTGGGAGGCTGGGATTGGCATATTTAGAGGCATCCAGATCACCTGGATAAAACTTTTGGTGCCATTCATTCACTTTGTGACGTGTCTCAGCTGTCTATTTCTATTAATCATGCAACATTTGATCCAGTCAGTTTCGTTTTTCCATTTATTCATTGGTATAACCATTGAAAGATTTGCATCCTTTGTAATCATGCAGCTTATCCCTGGATAGAAGGCTGACCTGAAAGAGTGCAAAATCTTAGGTTTTTTCTTAAGACATTGGTGTTTGGTGTTTGCTAACTTGCCTTTGTGAATGTGTCAGTCTGTGCAGCATAATGTGCAGTACATGGTGTCGAGGAAATGGTGCAGTTGTTACCAATCATTAAGGCCCCACCTACCTAATTCACAATGACATGGATTTGACACAATTTGTGTAATTGGCAATGTTTGTGAAATCTTGTGCAGTCCAGCGATTGTGAATTTTAGCTGTATCATAGGTCATCTTCTTGATGTTCAATTCATAAGTTTTGGTTATTCACGCAAGATGTGACTGTGCTGTCGTCAGCTGATCGACTTCATGCTTAGTTGGCTAAACAACTGCTAACTCTGCTTTACAATGTGGATATATCCTGCTGTCAACATGAAAGTGTAGGCTGTAGCAAGAAAAATTAGGACAATTTCCAGCCATGTCAATGTTCTCTGTGATTGAATGTATTTTTTTGCTGGTTTTCCTTTATAAAGCCTGTGTAATTTGTGTTTTTCTTTCGTAAATAAAGTTGGGTCCTAACCGTTGTACGATGTGGCTGTAGGTATGATCACCTGCGTAAGGAGGCAACTGATGCCAAGCCGGCAAAGGTTGACAGTGCGGCTGAGCCATGGAGAGCGGCACTGGAATCAGCTTTCACTGACTACGTTCACAATCACTACAATAAACTCGGCTCAGTGTCGGTCTACGGCAGCTCCACGGCAGAGGGCAACATCACGCTAACAGCTTGCATAGAGAGCCACGAGTTCAGCCCGAAAAACTTCTGGTAAACTGATTTGTTATTTTGCAACTACAGTAGAATGATAATGCAATCACAGATGGTCTTGCGTGATTTCTCATTTTTCCAAAGCTGGGTGTCATTAACTGTGATGTGAAATCTGTCATAGAGATTGCATGAGGTCAGCAGAATAAGCAAAAATGGCCAAGTGTGTGCTGTGTCAGTTGCTGTACATGTGTCATAATAAGTAAGTAAGTAAGTAAGTAAAACGTCAATTCATACAGCACATTGATCAATGCAAAAAAGCCTTTAAGGCGTTAAGCTACTAATGCTCATAGCTTTGATGTATCAAAGATTTGAATCTGATTCATGGTGCATTGTTTGTGTAATTGTGTCCAAGCCGACTTCGATATTTGCACCAGCACATGGGCAGTGGGGCATGTGGGTAGTTTCTTAACGGCACATCAGCACAATGTAGGCCATTCATTGCTGTACATTATCAAGAGCCCTATTGAATTTGAAGGTCAAAGGTCAAGGTCACAGGACTGGATTTTTGGATACTTCAACATTGCAAGATATGCCCATGCTGCACAGCTAAGTAGGCCAAGGCTCGGCATCAGCCAATAGCTATCGGCCTAGCTGGGCAGTCCTGCAGCTCGGCCAATAGCTATTTTCCCGCTGATGTCATTGCTATAAATATCACCTTATCCGACAGCAGCTGTCACGGACAGTTTAGCTTTGAACAGCTTTAGCTTTGTCTAAAACTTAACAGAGTTGATTTTGTTTGAGTAGGAATGGCAGGTGGCGATCTCAGTGGACAATGACATTTGGTCCATCCAAGGGACCTACTGATCTGAAAGGATTGCTCAAAGTACAGGTCTGACGTTTTACACACACTAGTTTTTTCATCTCAAGCCAGAGAGGCCTTCATTTCTTTTAAGTAGATTATCATCCAATACTGCCATTTCAGAAGCTAAGTCTACACAAGCCTATGATAACATACACAGTGGGAAGTTTTATGGTTAATTAATAGTATCATCTCATTATGGCTGATTGTGTTGATAAATACAGGTCAGAGGTTTAGGCAAAGTGAGTTAAATATCCCGTAATACATATCTTTTCATTACAAGGGTTTTTTGGAACTTTTTGTTTAGAATATGATATTTGCTAGAAATGGTATTGCTTTTTAATGTCTCAACCTGCATAATATAACTTATCATTGAACAAAAAGCTTTAATGTACAGTGTGGTAGTTGTAGCAGAAGTAGGATGTCGGTTTTGATGTGTGGTTATAAGTGAATTGAGTTATAGCAGTAGATGTGATACTAACAGGTCCATTACTATGAAGATGGTAACGTTCAGCTGGTGTGTTCCAAGGAAATCACACAGTCCGTCAATGTTACGGTTAGTTTTTATTTTCATACAGTTGAAGGCCATTGTTTAACAGCAAGCAAGCCCTCTGTCATGTGATTATGCTTACTTGGAATGCAAACCTGGGATATGTTTGAAGCCAGTATTTTCAAATGCAAGGCCAGTCATCTTTGAGGTCACTGCAAAGGCCAGGCAAGAGGCCTTTTACATGCTATTGCCATTAAATCAGTAAGTAAGTGGAAAATTGCGATTTGTGATAGTGTTGTGTCTGTAAGTAAGTAAGTAAATAGCAGTTTATATAACGCCAAAATCTCACAAGAGAATCAGGGCACATTAGAGAGGAGTGCTAGGGGGCAAGATAAGCAGACTGACAATAATAAGTCTTAAGATGATGTCTGAAAGAGGTGAGTGTTTGAGCTCGACGGATATGAAGAGGAACAGAATTATATACTTGTGGTGCGGAAACTTGACAGGCACGGGAACCAAAAGACAACTTATGGTGCGGAACGTCAAGTAGATGGCTGGAACATGAGCGTTTGATACCTTCTGTAGTGGCTAGACCACATCTTATGCATAAAATAAGTCTATTAGAGATTCCAAAATAACGACAAATTTGTAAGCCTAATCTCGAAATGGGAACTCGGGATTACATATTTCTCAATCCCGGGAGCGATTGCGGTCATAGGTTTCAAAAGTTTACTGCGATAATATTAACTTTTGCTGACACTTCAAGCGTAATATCTGCTGCTTGACATGTACACTGTTTGTGTGAAACGTGTTTTGTTTTGCAGTATAATGGAGTTTGAATTAGACTCATGCAGTTACGACATAATAATAATGATAATGGCTGTGTTAGTGATTGCAATCCTGGGATCCTGAATCCTGCTAATTTTGAATCCCGGGATTGGTGACATACAAATTCTGGGTTTTCGGGATTACAAAAATTTGTTAGAATTGTACTTGTCTGAGTGTTGAATGATGCAAATTACAATTATAGCTGTATAAAAAATAAAATATTAAATGTGCACTAAAGTTCTACTTTTTGCTGTGCTCTGTAATTTGTATCTTGACAGTTGATTTGAACAAGATAATTGCATACATTTAGTTATTATATACCTTTCGTAGGGGCTAGACAACATCTTATGCATAAAATAAGTCTATTAGAAATACCAAAATAGCGACCAATTTGTAAGGCTAATCCCGAAACGAGATCCCGGGATTACATATTTCTCAATCCCGGATCCCGGGAGCGATTGCAGTCACTAGGCAATGTGATGTTTGTTGGTGAATGCAGACTGAAGCAGAGACAGCCAAGCAATTCTGTCAGAAGGTCGTTGACAGTGAAAATGAATATCAGGTCGGTGTTTGGTTCGTGCCACAGTTAACCTCTTATACTTTTATACAGTTAACTTTTATACTTCCCTAATCTGCTTTGATAGATTGCTAATTCTTTACTGAACTATGTGTTGTTGTTTTTTCTTTAGCCACTTTGATATTTCATCAGCTGGAACAGTGGTTCTGGGTATTTGTAATGTTTGTAGTTCAGTCTTACTAAGTTCATACGTATGTTGGGTTTTCTCTGTTGCTGGTACCGTAACGTGGAACTCCCTGCCCTGAGATCTGTGTGACGTTTTTCTTTTCAGAGTTCTAATGTATGCAGTGTGTTAGGGCGTTTCCTGGCATTGAAATGGCTATGTAAGTTCTTGCTCTACTTACTTACTTACTTATTTAATTTCAATCAGCAACGTCTTGGGTTGCAAAAGTTGTTGGGCAGCAAGTTGCAGTTTTGCAACAGACATCAGATAATGCAAATTTTCAACAGAATTTCAACAGATGGCTGAAAATTACTGAGAGATAACGGGTGCTGAAAATTTTAATTTTGCTAATCATACTATCCAAAATTGAGGTTTTAGTCCCCAATTTTGCATTTTGAGATTAAAATTTTCTGACAAGAAGATTGTCTGACAATTTTTCGACAGCTGAAAATTTGTTTAGGGGGAATTGCCCCATCTTTCCTTCTGGCCACAACACCATAGACATTATGGCTGTTCTGGTGTTGATGCGTGTATAAATTCATGTTATACTCCATTGTCCACTTATTTCTGATATGTTTTTTTGGTTTGGTTCAAAGACTGCAATTTCGGAGAACTATCAGTCGATGTCGAGCACAACGTTCAAAGCTCTGCGTCGTCAGCTGCCAATCACCAAGATGAAGATCGATTGGAACAAGATAATTGCCTACAAAATCGGCGACGAACTGAAATCGAGGGCTGACTGAGGCTGGAGCTAGCTCTCAGTCAGTCAGTGGGCCGCAATGCCACATTTCTCATTTTCCCGTAAACCTGGTTGCTCTGTACGCAGGTTTCCGATGGGACCAGCTTCACTGATGTAGTATGTGTGGCCAATCTGTGGGTTTTGTGTGCGGACAACTCTTACTAGCATCAAGTTACTGCTGGGTGACATGGTAGCGAGGAAGGGACTGTGGTGTGGACTGCTTGCCATGTTATTTTCAACTAGCACAATTTGTATGTATAATGATAGCTTGATCTAATGCTGATGATGCATCGCATTTAGTGTTGGAAGTAATTACCGTAGTTAACTTGTGAGCGCTTAGTTTAAAAGCTCTCTCTGCATATGTGTGTGTTTGAACATTTTTCGTACTGCAAAAGTTATGTGATCAGTTTTCCCTGCTTTTTCATAACACATTTCCAATTTGTTAATTACAGTATAATGCAGTTTTTGTTGCTGATACTCCATAATGCGGCCGCATTCACATAGACACGAGTACGAGTTCGGGTTTCGGTTTACGAGAGAATGCTTTGCGAATAAAACAATATTATACAGCATGGTTAATAATCTTACTAGTTGCACATCCCTAGCAGTGAACGTTTCAACGATGATGTAATTTCTGACATTGTTAGCTTGTATAAATTTAATTAATGCTATGTATGTGTAGTTTACTTCAGGTAACCCATTCTTATATAAATGTGAATGGTTGCCATTGTAATACATGCAAACTCGTGTTTACTGGAACTCATATACGGGTACTCATTTGTGTATCTATGTGAACACGGCCTAATGTATGGCAAATACTATATAATTGCATTCCCATGCTGCATTGTAGTCTGCTGTAAAGTGGTAGCTATTTGAAGTGAGTAATTTCCTTCAGTGGTACCCGCATGCTTAGTTACTGTCTCGAATAAGTTTGTACATCTCTGTTCCAGGTTTTTAAGCAGAAGTCATATGCTATAATGTTTTCAGTCCTTGAAAGGTTTTCTTTTGAGTTTTTTTGTTATTGGAAAAGAATTTGCTGTGACATTACTTATTGATCACTATACTTCTTGTATGTGTGGTGGAAATGGTATGCAGATTTTTGAAAAAGTGCAATTTTGTAAAAAAAAAGTGTTAAGAAAATGTGTGTTGTTATTTCTGAATATATTATGTATATTTGCATTTGCACACTGCTCTGTTTAGATATTTTTACTTTTGGTCTTCAGTTATTTGTTGGGGGTTTTTGTCAATGTAATGTACAAAGATGAAAGTGCCACAAAATTCTATTTTTTGTCATAAAGTTAATTGCTGTATTTTCTGATTGCATGTTTTGTATATTGCTTTTAAGTTCTAACAGTGATAATAGTAATTAAAATAATAATGACTTCACTTGATGTTCTGTTGTTATAATAATAATAATAATAATAATAGTCATACATTTGTATAGCACCGTAGTCGGGTATTTTATATGTCTGATTAGACTTATAATTTAAATTCCATTTTTTCATATGATATTAGTTTCTCATGAATTATTTTTATTTTTAATAGAATTTATTTTTAATTTAGTTTATATATCTTTTAATTATACAATAGTATCACAAGCTGGTATAAGTTAATTATTAAAGAATTGCGTGTAATGGATTGCTGCAAATATTTATCAGCAGACAGTTAATGTTTCTGAGTTCAGCAGTTAGTCATAATCAGAAAATCTTATCTATTCAGAATCGTTAACTGTAGGTTGAGCTAATTTTCACGTTGTATAATTATAGCCTTTGCTGTTGTAACAGTCACAGTAAATAACACTTTTATATTGTGTTTACTAAACTACGTTTAATGGTTTACAGTTATTGCCTCGTAAATAGCACTTTGGTGGCACATGTAGACCCACTTCTCCTTCACATTCTGCGTGGTTGGCATTTTTGAAGCTGGTTTGGGTTAGAAGTGGATTTTATTTTCTTAAAATGGTTACAGCAAATGCGTGCGTTTGTCGACTGTGCGCAGACCCACCGAAGAATCTCATAGCACCACTCCAGATGTACCGGTATGGGTGAAATTCTAAATGGACGAAAAGGCAGGTAGTAGATGAGAGAAAAAAAGGGGATGTAGAAAACTTAAGGGAGAGGGATAACAGGAGCGCTTTGACACATACAGACTGGCAAACGTAAGTTATCCCATATGTATTTCTTTTAATTTTCATGATCATTTTACACAAAATCGACTGAAAAATATGCCACTTAGAATGGTAAGAACAGCAGTGGTACTCAGAAATTAGTAAAATACGAACAGCATCTCTACATATTATGTACTACATAGACCTCTGTCAATTATGTGGCAAGGATAGTCGGTTTTGTACAGTGGCGTAGCCAGAAATTTCAATCGGGGGGCTTGTCTCCATTCCCCCTCCCCTTTTGTCCCTTCCCTTTCTGCCCTC
>Ga0209367_1007385_pt1 | contig 15153 bp, 3 predicted proteins | sample WorMetLIZISLAND2_FD_187412 | JGI IMG/M metagenome (GOLD analysis project Ga0209367, IMG submission 187412) | Marine gutless worms symbiont microbial communities from Max Planck institute for Marine Microbiology, Germany - Olavius geniculatus... ... | reverse complement strand
CAAGTCCCGACCCCCTAGGTTCAAGGAGGCCGGCGCAGGCGGGCGTCAAAGACAGCTACCCCCCTAAAAAGTGGTTATTTTACCGCTATTATCGCGTGTAGCGTGAACCTGGTTGCAGATAGGCACAGACATGCTGCGTATCATAACAAGCACTGGTGACAGGCTTTTTAAATTTATCAACATCGATGGCCTTGAATGACCTTGAACCCTAAAAATATTGATTTAATGTGATTTTTTGGCGATTTTTGGCTGTAGAAGAGTGAATTACGACGAAATGGATGGAGATAGACTAAGATTACCTGCGAACAGGAACTGCTATAGGCTTTCGCGCGTCTCGTGAGCTTTGGGTTTAAACGGTCAAAGTTCTAGGAAACTTCTATGATGCATTTGTATGATTTGTTGCTCTCAGTCTTACTGTTCAGGCTCGTTGAGAGGGCTCAGAGAGGGGAGTAAAAAGGTAAGTTATCCCGCCCCCCCTACGTTTGGGGAGCCCCGCCGTCGCTCAAAATTATAAAGTACACCAGAATGCACCATTTTAGAAAAAAAAAATTTTTTTTAATTCTTCGCAGAGGAACCTCGCGAGAATGTTTCCCGCTGTGGCTCTCAACGGGCTTGTTGTCGATGTTGGTTTTGAGATGTTGGTCATGTTCACATCAAAATAGTGACATGTGCCGATAGAATCTCTCCTGCGAGTGCGCGGTCGGCTGCGTTTAGCTTGTGAGCCGTGCAGTGCGTGTCAGTCATAAATGATGCGTGATGGTAAATACAGTCCCACTATACTAGTCAAGCTACACTTGACAGTGGCATCAGTCATTTATCTCATCTGTCCATTCATTGAGTGACTGACCAGAAGTCGTGACCAAACTGACCACCACAAGCCGCCGGCAGTGTCCACTCGTCGACGCGACATTGCCTTGGGCAGTGTTGCTCGTTGATGGTACACAGGGGGGAGTACAAATTCCTCACGACGAAATCCCCGTGTTGTTATTAGGGTGCCGTGCGATCGTTGACGACGCTGTCAAGTTCTGAAGCCCTGATGAGCAGTGTTGGGCTCACGATGCACAAAACTATCCGGGTACTTATGTATCTTAGCTCTGCTCCACTCCATCCTTCTACTCGCCACCAAATTTTCAAGACCGCATGCCTTCTCATGACGTGAGCCGGGAAAGTAAATCTGCCGTTGACGAATTATTTTCATTAGTGTACAGCGCACAGCATACGTCTCAGCTATTTCAAGTTACTTTTCATCTACCCATGATATTCTTAGCATATACGACGTGACGAAAAATAAAAAATAGCATACGGTAAGGTACTGAAATATGGCGAAGTGAAGGGGTTTTGTTGTGTTAGGGGGATTGTTACAGAAAAAAATTTGTCGCAGGGTTTTGTGTCGCAGGTTTTTTTCGTCGTGGTGGTTTTTGTTTGCGTCTCCACAATGCGACATGGCCTTGGGCAGTATGCTGCTGTTCCTGCATGGTGCTAACGGCGGGTGTACGAGTGTATTGTGTGTGTGTATCTGTTGTCAGCACCAGCTAGCGCTAATGATCAGCTGGCGCGGCTCTCGACTGCCGGTGCTGAGCGACTAATAACAGGTTGTCATCGTCTCATCATGTCATCGTCTATGCCTTCATCTTCCGTTATAATTGCACATGGACCTCATGCAGCTCGGCGCGTTGTTTCCATGACAACCGCGACGCAGCAGCAGCAGCAGCCAGGCAGTGATGATAATGATGATGGCAACTTGTCATTACACTATAGGCGCCAACTGCAGCGACAACAGCAATATGTCATTTCAGTTTTTCAGCTTTCAAACATCAACGCATGAGCAGGAAAGACTGAGAAAAATGAGCTTATAAAGTCAAGTACTCGGGCGGGCGCAATGTGAATGTAGCCTGCCACTGTAGGCCTATGATTAGGTTGATAGCAATCTGACTAATTAAGAATGACGATGACATAAGTGGATAAATGATGCCGCTGATAAATTTGATGTAAGCGATGCGTGCGAAAATCAAATTCGTTTTACGGTATACGATACGTTTGGCTAACAAGAAATTTGAGCTAATTCTTACGAGACGCGCGAAAGCCCATAGCAGTTCCGGTTCAGTAGTTTAGCTGAAAATTGGGGTGTTCACTTTAAGTTAATATACAAATACCAAATACTCTATCTGGATTGCATAACGAGAGTTCCGTAGCGCCACCTTGTGAATGATATAGACTTGTGTCGCACCCCGAAATCGCCAAAAAATCCATAAAACCCCCTATTTTTTTTCGTTCAAGGTCATTCAAGGTCATTGAATTCGGCGTCAATCGAAAGCCAGTTACGACTTTCTGTTAGTGATTAATAATAACGTAGGCCATTCTCGCACCGTTACTGAGATACAGCGACTTATTGGCCAAAAATCGCAAATTTTACCTACCCCCCTTTCATTTAGCACTTTTGTTCGGGGTGACCCTCTTCGAATTTATGGAAAAGCTTTACGGTTCCGGAAACTAAAGTCTTCCAGGCAGCCGACGGTGAAGATTTGGTGATTCTAGCTTGCACCGCTTTTGACTGATCCACTCGTGTGACAGACAGACAGACGGACAGACAGAATTGCGATGGCTAAGACGCGCTGAAAGCGGTAGCTGCTTTCGATCGTAAAAACTAGAATGGTTTGGTTAACGTAATTGTTAGTGATGCGTTTATATGTTTAGCGTCTTCTGATGATGTTATGATATTTCACGACAGGATCGCGTGACAATGTCAGCATATTTTCTGACAGTTTGTATATACGATATAAGTTTCTCCGAATCTAATTACAGCGTCACGCAGTGCGTTCTGATGAAGTAACGCAGTTTTATGTGACAAAATTGCATCAAATATTGACCGAAATTTTAAGTACACTCAGCATAAATTTGCAACAAAGTCAGCGTTTAATATCCCATCGCAGCTCTAAAGCTTATACCTACACCAACTTTTTAATTTATTAACAGTTCCTGAAAACTATCATTTAATAAAGTACTCGTAGTGCATTTGGAATTTTCTTTTCAGAAATCATCTTATCTCAAATTATCTCAAAGCGATTGTTGATCAAGTGTGCATGCAAAATGATTTTTTTGATGATTTTGCAATGTATTAAAATCGTTAGCTCTCATTTTAATCACTCGCTGTACCTAATGGACTCTCGGCGTTGTCGAAGTCGAGGGGGAGCTTTAATGCTGACCTCCCAAAAATCTGGGGGCATTGATATCCGAACATCCTGTGAAAAAGTTACCAAGATCGTAGCACGAAAATGCGAGTTATACTCTGGCAAAGTTGATGGACATTAGAGAAGTCTTGAACGCCGTAGCGAGTGTACACGCTGCTGCACTGACTGTTGACGTACACTGCTCACTCGAAACCTAGGTGCACACTGCACACTGTGCACAGCCAGTCGATTAACGTGGACATCAGAGAGTGACCTGATCTGTACTGGTGGTAAACTGTGTGGTCGAGCGGATCTGCTGAGTTTCTGTTGGCACGCAATTTGTTTCACATCATCGCTTCTGCTGTTATTGTTGACCACGTCTCTGCTTGTCTCTGTCTGCCTGCGTGTGGTCCTAATGACTACAGAGTGCGCTGCTTGCTGATTGCTGACGTCCAGTTCCGAGCCGTACAGCATACATCTGAGGAACTTATAACCCAATTGTGAATTTTTGCATTTCAGATGGTAGCTTATACTATGCAGGGACGCAACGATGATGACAGTAAGTAAGTAAGTAAAACTTAAATTTTTGTGGTACACAACGTTCTAAAAACCTCTATTGCCCATTTGTGTTAGTATGCGAACTTCTTGAACATCTCTCGTACATGTATTATTGACTCGTGATATGTGACTGATCCCTCATCGGTTTCTTCAACAACTGCTCTAATGAGTAAGACGATAGTGCTACTTGCAGAATTAGCTGCATGGATTGCTGCTGAGTGAACAACTCACGAGTCGACGCTGTGATTACCTGATGTGATGAAGGAGGGATTGTACCTTTCGTCCAGTGTGATAACTTCGCTTTTCAACCCACGACACCATTGACGTTGACACACATGTGTACTTCACTTCACCCTGAACTGCGCACTATCCAGTGTCCAGGCATTAACGTTGGTTTTCTGTTCGTCATTGATGCATGTAATGTGCATTGGCAGCGTTATTATTACAAGCTTGCGGGTGGCGGCCGGCGTCTGTCTGTTGGCAATTTGCAACAACACGCTACTTGATGTCGGTCGGCAACATGTCGTCACTTCACACGTTTACTACAGCTGCTGCTGCTGCTAGCACGCGATGTGATATGCCATCATTGCCATGCCGTGCCATGTTTGCCGTCGCCAATACGTCACTACTGATGCATTTCACTTTGTTGCTGGCCGCCAACGTGAAAAAACCGTGAAGAAAACGTAATATATCACGCAACATGCTCACGCTAATGGAATGTGGTTCTTTCGAAACAGACATTAGCGTTCTCTCTGACTGTGTATATGTTGCGTACGTTTTCATCGGCACAGAAAATATTGCTGCCAAAATGTCGTCTTGGAAAGTATTGTTTAGTTGCATTATTTGTCTAGATCATTGTTCTTCGTCCGTCTGCTTGTCCGTCGGTCTGTCCGTTTGTGACGTTTGTGACATTCGGTTTCTTAGGCCTACTTCAGAACTGAAGGCGTAAACATAATTTTATGGATGTTGTTTGTTGCTCATTTCGTGGACATTCTGAATTTCTGAGTGCTTTAGCAACTAGCAACTCTCTACCCCATAACCTCGAGGTTGCGATGAGCCTGTGTGTCCAACGTCCATGTATGCGCGGTTTTGCCGCAGTTCTTTTACAAAGCGCCAATAATCGTGGCGTTGCTTTTGTTAACATTGCTTTTTCATATTCATACTTTTCGTCATCTATTTTCATTGTAGCTAGATAGCGTTAAATTCACACATTGGTTTTGTATTGGCATTAAATCATGGCACAAAGTGGCCTCTTGTATGTTGATGGCACAGACTACTCATTTTCCCACTTGTGCTGCAGCATCGTATTGTCGGCGTAAGCCCTGCAGTCCCACTAGTGCAGTGTAATCATTCTGCAACCTGTGCTGTTGCCGTTGCTGCTGCTGCTGCTGCTGCAGGTCACGTGACAGCCGGTGCGCGTTGCCTGCCTGCCTGCCTGCCTGCACGCTGCAGCGACCGATGTGTCTTCATTATATCGTGACGCTGTCGACCAGGTTGTACCGACGCCGTGACCGAGCTTTAGTCGGACCGTTCTGTAGGATGAATTGAACGACGAACGATGCCGCGTTGATTTCCGACCGAACGTCGTCGCTCTTGATGTCTGCTACGCTGAAATGTTAAACCGTTACGTCAAGTCGTCTTATCTCTTCGCCGTCGGTTTCCGGCGGAAGTGACGTCACGCGCAAGAACCGATGTCACGTGATCTAACCGCGATGCTCCTGTAACAGACGCTTTGGAATAGTCGTCCGTCCGTGAAATCAGTATGTTTATTGCTGTTCGCAATATTTGCGCCCCGTTCTTTTACAATTTCATATTTTAAGAAGAACAAAATTATTAAATTATCGCGTAAGTTGGGGCGAATGCCCGAAAAGACATTCTTTGAACTTAGGTTGTGGTAACATGTACAACTAAATAAGCTTAAGTATGCAGTGTTTTTAGCTGACCGTACTTAAGTAACGGTCGAGCTATTGGCATCGTTGTCATCTGTCGTCCGTCTCTCTGTAATGGATGTATTGTGGCAAAACGGTAAGTCGTAGGGAGTCGGCGATGGTACCATCGGAATGGCGCTGGCAACTTTCTATAGGCTGTCAATAGTAACCATGTCTCTATCTGCAGCGGTTTGGGCGCAGTTTTTTAATGAAAGCTTTCAAGCTATAAGCGGCCGTATCTCGGAAACGTTGAGTGATAGGGCCTGGGTTTATTGATCACTAATAGGAAGTTGCATATTGGCCTTCAAATAACCTAAATATCATCGACCTTGAATGACCTTGAAGGTCACTGACAACCAGTACGGTCGGCTATCCTAGCGACAACAGGGCTTGTTATCTTTCATGTAACAAAGGCCCTTACAATTCTTCGTCTATGATAATTAGTCTAATTTTGAAGCAAGTAGGCGTCGTCCGTGGAATCGCAGAACTTTGTATATACTCTGAAGCAGATTTTTTAAAATTTGCGTACATACTAGTTAAACTCTTGGACTTGTAAGACGTCATGGCACAGTTAGCAGTCTAGCACTTTAATGCGTTGTCGTCAGTTTGGTTTGTGCAACGATTTTTTTTCGTCGGCGCGCCGCCGGGCATTATGAAAATATTGCCGATGCATATTTTCGTGTTTCCGCTGTCCATGACATGCGGTGTACTCATTGATGGAACTTCACTAAACTTCTGTCAGTGGAGGGACAGAGATGGACCGGCTGGGTTTTATGGTAAAGATATCAAAGGTCAGCGAGCGGAGTCGTACAGTCCAGTTTCACTGATCATTATAATGGGTCTGTTGTCGTCATGCTTTGTTGCTGCTGCTGCTGCAGCTAGACGCCTCCTTGTTTCGCTGTGCTCACTAGGCGCAGTTGCCAGTCGTCAGTTTATGGCCCAGTAGTAGAGTTGCACGCCGGCCGGCGTTAAATATTCATAAAAGCTCTTTACACGATCAGCCGGCGTGGAGCAGTTAATGAGCCAGGTCGGGCGGAGAATTTAGGCGTGCAGTCGGCGCACGTCGACTGATGCTGCAGACTGCAATGGCCGGAGATGCATCCACTCTCACTCACTCACTCACTTGATGTATATAGACAGACAGACAGACGACTCGACTGACTGCACTGCGTTGCAAGCGTTGGATTGCACGAAGCGACGGGACAGAGAAGGTTCTATCTCCGAAAGATATCACACGATGTGACAGGTAATGGACTCTTATATACTAGCATAATTATCATACTGATTGATATGCTTCTATATAGCTGGTCGCTGAGAACCACAGCCGTCGTTACTTACGTTCCGCTGCTGTCGGGGCAGTTCCAGTGCCGTTCCAGTCACATGAACAACCCACGATGTCGGTCCTCGCAACCTTGCAGGACCATCCACATGATACTCGCTGCCGGCGCCGCTACGAAGCTGCCAACTTCAATACTCTTTTCAACGTGAACTAAACACAGAACTGTCGGGAGTGTTGCCGATTAGGTTGAAACGGTTACTGATAAGTTTCGGTAAATTCATCAAAAGTACAACCTTTATTAATTTATTATTGGTTTGTTGCTGTCTTCTTCGAAGCGACTTTTCGATAGGTGTCGCTGGTAATAATAAAGGTTATATTTTGATGAGTTTATATAACTTACAGAACTGTTCAATGCTTATCAGTGCAATCGTTAGACGTTGGTGACTGTAAGATTAACTTCAGTTCAGACTGCGGAAATGCGCCTATTACTGACTGATGGCTCAATGCAATATGATCATTCCCCACGCCATCAGATGAATGACAAGTCTTGCTATGAATATTGATGAGATTATGGACACCGTCCTTCCGCTAATGATTCGTACGTCAGTTGCCAGATGTTTATATGCGGTAGAATTCATCACACTATCTCCCCATGGCATAGCTGCATGCGCCGCTTATCTGTGTAATCGCCGCCTCGCCACATGTCATCAGTGACCTGCGCTGAGCTGTTTCAGGAAAGCCCCGTTTTACATACGTATCTCAGTCGTTATTATCCATCCATAGCCGTCATCATCCGCAGTATAGTACTATAAATGTAGGCCTCTCAGCATCATGACTCGATGACGTTCGTGATACTCAGTATTGTCAATACCAGCTGACGTTTTCTCCTGAGAAAGATAGTTTGACATACGATGGTTTGCAGTAGCCAACTAGCCATGCAGGGCATGTGACTGTAAAGTACCTTAAGGACTTGGGATTTGATCTAGTCCTTTTCTCGCTGTATCAAAAGTAATTCATTCAAGCGCTAGCGTGATGATTTTACCAGCTGGAACATCGAAGGCATCAGTCATGTAATCCAAGGTATTGGTCTCGCAGCGCCTCAAAAACGAAAATAACTAAAGCCTTGGTCTTGTAAATTTGAAAAAAGGCTAAAAGTGAACTAATAATGGTGGACAGTGACAGGCTGCAGTAATCAGTGGAAGTGGCAAGGTCAAGACATTAATTACTGCTGGCTGCAGTGATGACAACCGGACAACAGGGGGATTACACTTGCTCATTGCACTACACCCTCATGTCAATCAACTGTTTATAGTGGCCGTCAATGAGTCACATTGTGGGTACTCTTGTCTGTCCGTCTGTCTGTCCCGTATGAGCTTTTCTTCTTAATTCGAAAACGAAAAGCGTAGAAAAATAGGCGTGAGCGTTCCCTGCAGGGCATTAATAGCTAGTGTGCCAATTTTCAGCTAAAAAAGATCAGTGGCCAGTGTCATCAGACGTTAAAGACTTACGTGTCTTTTGCACATTTTTTTTGTATCAGGCTTGCTTATTTGTAAGCAATTCTGTATGATACACAGTATGTTTAAAAATGCCTCATTTCGTGATATGGAAGAAAATCTGCATGTACAGTATCAATTTTCCAATTCGCACTCAGTGTAACAGTTTTTGTTCCCCAATGATAGTGGTATCGGTTTTGCATGACTGGACGCGGCAAGCGATAAATAGCGAAACGCAATCAGTCGGTCAGCAGTTGCACTCAAGTCAATACTGATAACGAGTTTGACGCACCAGAGCTGACAGTTAGCTGTAGGTCAAGTGCGGTCAAGAGGTCATAGGTCATGGGCCATGTCGGCTCAGCGACCTGCTAAATCTATTTAACAGGTTGAGTGTTATAAATTCGGCTTTTTGGTAAGTAACGTACGGCAGTGCACATTTTGTCTGCGTTTTAATGTCTTTTTCATGTGCCCTCGCGATTCTGTTAGATGTGAGATGTCTACCATATCTCATGGCGTGACTTCCCTCAAGACTGCATTGACAGAACAAACCACATTGAACAGTGTTGGCCTTACGGATGGCTGAAAAGCCGGAAACGATATATTCTGCTCTCTAGCAGCTGAGCTGCCTGTGCTGTAGCCTCCCTGATGAGTTTTCTACTAAACAACGAATCAAATAATTTGTAGTAATTACCGTAGGCCTACGTAGACTCTAGTAATATGGTAATACCGCAGGTTCTTGCGTATACTTGTAACTTTGCATTGCGAGCTCGTTCTGCGCACGGCGTAATTGTCGAGTGAAGATAGAGCGCTGCGGCTGCAGCGGCTGACATTGTACGTAGTGGAATGATGACACGGCATCACGACCATGGACGAACGACGTCGTTTATCTGAGGATAATGTGAGGCCGAGCAATGGGGACGACATGACACAGCACGGCGCCGGGCCGCGACCAACTATAGATAGAAGCCGCGTTCTGTGCTGACGTTGGCGTGCCGAGATGTCGTTTCCTTGGAGACAGAACTTGGAATTCTGTCGAGAGCTTTGGCGCAGTGGGCGGTGGGGTGGGGTGGAGGTCGTCGTCGTCGTCTTGGTTTATTACAACTCGGCGCGATCAGTGCCCATCGGTTCGTCGTTTTACTCGCGTCCCACGACGATCCCACGACGATCGTCAGTCTCGTTACTTTCTCAGTCTCCAGCCTGCAGTCCGTGTAAGTACGGCTCAATCCATAGCGAACGACTGACGTGACTGACGCTCGTATTTAAACTCTCTCTGATCGCGTTCGCGTGCAATCTCAATCTCATACATACAGTGCTGGTAATGTCCTACTCCTATCTGCTGAAGGCTGATACGGCTCTCAGTCAGAACTACTAAGTCAACTGCATTCAGTTGTAAGTGACGCTAAACATGCTATATATCGGATGTGACATCAGCTACGTAATTAGTGAATATAGGATTTTCCACTCTCGCAAAGTAGCAAAGATGATGGATGGATAAAATTAATCTAGCCCACCTGTCAAGAGCAACGCAGTTATGTGTGTCAGCTCACGTTTCCGCTGCAGAGTAATCAAGGCCCCGAAGGAGCTCATGGGATTCGGTGCAGTGGCGAGGTACCCATGAGGGAAACAATGGGTGAAAATCTGAGAGGCTATCCCCATTGCAGTGGGATCACGGGACAAAGTATGGTCTGCTTTTTCATACATATTTTCTGCACTTTCTCAATTAAAGTGGTTTTCTAAACATATGCTTGTATATTCAAAATTCCAGCATATAACGTGGCCTTTATCCGTATTATTGCTGTAATTTTTCTGCGCAGTAAAATGGCTAAAGTCGTAGCACGCCAAAAATGATGTTGCAGTACAATACACAATAGATTTCTGTGTCGCAGAGGCACCAAAATTTTCAAATGCGCTGTTGCGTTGAGGTTAGCAAAGACAAGAACTTTTAAAGCACCGTAAGTATTCATGGAGAGAGCGAAAGATACTGAAAAGTGGCCGTGCACACACTCGTGACGGTGTCACTTCTGGTGCGGTGGTATGGCTGCACCGTGCACCGCTAGGTGTTTTGCTCTGATGTTGACTGGCTGCTGTCAAGTTGTCAAAGTTGCTGAGTGGATGATTCGTCACGCACCGCTTCTCAGCAGCACTCCGGTCGTGACGATAAAATAAAAACTTATACTATAGCGTGAACCGTTTATAAGCGAGTTTGCTATAGTGGCATAATTGTCATTACCAGCACTGCAAGGGGCGACATCATTAGTAAATTGAATGACTCCCGTGGCAATTACTTCACAGTAATTACTCTGCAGTGGCCGTGCCTCTAAATGGCCGGCGACGCTCATCAATGCCCGTAGTACTGCGTGCATGCCAGCGTGCCGTCTCGTCATCACATCACGGGCTGCAGGATGAAGCGCGTGGAATATTGATGAATGAAGGCTGGGTGAAGTCAGGTCGACAACAGTACTGTTCGCCGGTGTACTGTACATGTTGCATCAACGACGCGCGACCTGCACGCCTGGCTGGTGTGCACCGCGGCTTCTATTATTCATTATCTCTCAGCCGCAGCATGCGTGGCCAGTGACGATCTGATTTCTCTCATTATTGCTGTACAATCTCGCCTGAAATGTCATGACTCAACAGCTATAAATGCTCAGCTTTCAACGCATTGTTGTGCTCCATCAAACTAAGTTTCTGCTGCTTGGATGTGCTCCCGGCTTTCCCTAGCGCCCCTTGATGTAGAGCATCCGGGTCATGCCAGTTCGAAAACAACTCTGATGCTGGCATAGCCTAATATAGGCCGTCATTTTCCAATTGTCTAAAATTCGGTTTGAAAGACTGGATATTCCAGTGAAACATTTTTGTGGGGTCAGATGAACTGTAGTCTTTGCACCAAGCTTCTCTTTGGTACAAGGAGAGCTGAAGTCTATTGCGCTGCAGCGTTAATTCCAAGTGGGAATCGTTGCTTATACAACGCTGTCACGTCTACTGTAGCAATGTAGTTTTGCAGAGATGATCACAAGTGACGTTGTAGCCGCGGGCATAGGCAATTGTCATTTGCTTTCTAAATTTTAGTAGGAACGTGTGAATGTGACTCGTGATGTACGATACATCGCCCATTATTATAGCTGCTGCTACTGTTGCTGCGTCTGTTGCGGCCGATGACGATGGTGGATCAATTATTACTGTGCAAGGCATGGCGAACGCGTTGTCCTGTGCCAATACGCCTGTTAGACCACCCACCGTCTCGCTGCTTCTCTAGACTATCTAGATCTGGACGCGCCGCAGCGCCTGTATGATTGCCGGCGTATCGACTCCAGTCTACGGCCACCGGTCATGCATACACCGCGACGCCGTCGCCCCGGGGAAATGCATTTTAATAATCATTAGCTGTTTATTGCATGCGGCTGGGCCGGCGGAGGACAGCGCGCCCGCCGGCCGGTGCACCATTATAGGATCGCCCTCAGAAAAGTCTCTCTCCGGCCGACAATTTAACGGCAAAAATCCGCCCCGCCCAGCAGCCGCCCGGGCGTAGCGGATTTTTGCCGGTAAATTTTCGGCCGGGTGGGAGACTTTTCTGAGGGCGGCGATTCTGTAATGGGGAAAGACTTTTTATGGGACTGGCAATATTTTAATAAGGGGTGACATATCTTTGCAATATACATACATCATATACATCCATATATCATGGACAGAGAAGAACAGTAATGAGGAAGTATTTAAAGAGGCAGGGGTACATCGTACACTAATGAAAAGGATACGTCAACGGCAACTAGCTTTCCTGGGGCACTTGTTGAGAAAACGTGGTCTGGAGAATTTGGTGATGACGGGAAGGATAGATAGGAGGAGAGCAAGGGGGCGTCAGAGACTGAAGTATCTGGACAGCTTAGGAGAATCATGGACGGACAAAGTCAGCCCAACGGAGCTCATCAGGGCTTTAGAAGACCGATTACTCGAGCATGGTCACCAACGTCGTCGACGACGTCACAGCAACTTGACATGACATGACATGACATGACATGACATTATTATCTTTCCCCGGGCGGATTTTGCATGGGGGAGACATTTTAATGTTACACCGGCCGTGAGTTAGATATATATATATATATATATATATAGATATATACGCGCGCCGTAAGCCTACATCTTTGAATGAGAAGTCGACGAAACGAAACGGTCTTCTTTCTGCAGCTGCTGCCCAGTCTCGCCTGTATATTACGGCCAGACAGACCATCGAGTAATTGCAGACCGTTAGCTTTCTTGTGTGCACGGACGGACGGCAACCTCCCTCGACTTATGTGGCAGTTTGGACGGCTGTGTAGTGGCTTGCCTATATAGATACACCGTGCGATGCATGCATTGATGCAATGATGTGATATTGTGATGGCGGTTCCGTATGCAGCCTCGTGGGACCACTCCGCTCTATTATGCTATATACCGTCCGGCCAGACGGCCATATACTGAGTGTGCCGCCGCTCAGATAATATCAGTCAAAGATATGGACAAAACTGTCTGCAGGGCAATATTACTATACGGAGACTTTTATGTCCGTCTAGCATAAAGTACAGTTCACATCCTTCGGCGTGTGTGTGTCTGCCGGCATGTATACGCGTGGAGGTCGTTCTTTAATGCTGCTGCTCATGTGGCGTCGTGACAGGGGACCCATTGACCCGGAAGGGTAGGGGCAATTGCCCCCCTCCTTAAAATTTGGCTGTCAGAAAATTGTCCCAAAATGTTGTTCTTGTTGGGAAAGTGTCGTCCAAAGATTACAAAATTTGCAAAATTTGCGGCTGAAAACACCATTTTGATAGGGACATTTGAGGGCAACATTGAAACTTTGTGCACCCATAATATTTACTGTCGGACATACAGGGTGCAGCAGAAAAAAGTAGCCCCTAAAGTTTTTCGCTGTTTTCTCAGCAACCGTTCAGCATTTTAATCTGAAAATTTGCATATTTATTTAATAAATTGTAATACGGCTAAATGCTGAATAAAATTTAATTTCATTGAAAAATGACGAAGTTATAGATTTTTTAACATGACCGCTTACCGATTTTTCAGCGAGAAAAATGTTCAAGCTACAACACCAGTTCAATAACACTCAGCGTGATCGGAGTCGAGTAGGGAATCTTTAACGTCAAACACCAGAAATCTGGGGCATTGCGCGGTGAAAAAAGGGCGCATTTCCGAGCCAAACCGCGATATCGGTGCAAAAAATGGAGGTCATTCATCATAAAGGCTGCGATGGGACTTAGTCTCTGCACGCGAATTTGCAGGAAAATGTTAATTTTCGCGATTTCGAAACATATGCGAAAAACGATTGGCAGCAGCTAGGCGAGTAAAATTCGGCAACAATGTTCGTCGTCGTTCACCCTAACGTCGCGTATACTTTGACCCAGATTGTGCTATAAATGAGGCCGTTAAACAGCGCCAGACCAAATTCGCCAAAAAACAAAGTCCAAAAATCTGTTTTTCCCAATATCTTCGGACTTAATGTAAGACAAATGGCAGGCTTATAGCACATATAAAGTCCTATCGTACGGTCGAAAAAGCGTGCCAATCCGTGAATAAATAAGCGAAATATCTATTTTCAAAGAAAAATACTTTACCGCCCCCTAGTGAAGAAATTTCGGCTTTCAGTTGTCGGCATACGATACAGCGCGTCTTGGCCATCAAAGTTTGTATGGGTCATTAGGTATGCGGGTAAATCCGGTGCACGAACCGGACTAATACGATCTACAGGTTCTGAGAACCAGCCCCCCCGTTTGCTCCTCTCAAGAATGGGGGAGTTCCTTCGACCGTCAGCCGCCCCGCCCCCAAATAATTCTAGGGGGCTGAAACTTTGCCAGTGCACGTGCCTTACCGAGGCCCCTTAGGAAAAAAATTCAGCGCCCCAGCCCCTTTCAGGGGAGAGATAAGGAGGGTCAAAAGAAAATTTTCGCCTTATTCCCCCTCAAAATCCATTCGATGTATCCGCCCAAAAATCGGCCCCGGACCAGCCCTCAATGCCACCTACGAGCGGCCAAGTATCTACAATTATGTCACACAAAACAGTTAGCCTATCATACAATTTCTGTATTCTGCTAGTGATAGACGTTATATTTTGATGGCCTTTAAGAAATTTTGTAGAAGTTTCAACAAAACATTATTGCACCAATGTCTTTATGAAACACAGAGGTATGCATGGTATGCATGCAGTGGACTAACTCACATGAACATATGGCACATGCTACATCTGACTGTTATTAACTTAATGAGTAAATGACTATACAGACATGTCGTAATTACTAATTAACATACAAATAGATGAATATTTCAGCGCAAATGTAAACAACTGTTACTTTACATGTCCATTTGCCTTTATGGTCTCTGCACTTCACATAACGATGATATTATACTAGGCCTATGTCAAATGGGTGACCAACTGTAAGACAAACTTTCATTCAGGAATGTTTCAGTTTTCAAGTTTCTTATCATTCTGCTTTTCCTTCCCATACACTTGATAACACGTTTTACTAAAAACATACTCAAAGCAACCATCCAAATTAGTTTTCGCGCACACACACACAAATACCTCAAATCTATGCGATCCAATCTATCCATACAGGGTGCGGCAAAAAAAGTAGCGCCCTAAAGTTTTTTGCCGTTTTCTCAGCAACCGCTTGGAATTTTAACATGGAATTTTACAGGTTCATTTACAGAAACGTTCTACATCTAACTGCTAAGTGAAATAT
>Ga0209367_1007384_pt1 | contig 15153 bp, 10 predicted proteins | sample WorMetLIZISLAND2_FD_187412 | JGI IMG/M metagenome (GOLD analysis project Ga0209367, IMG submission 187412) | Marine gutless worms symbiont microbial communities from Max Planck institute for Marine Microbiology, Germany - Olavius geniculatus... ... | reverse complement strand
GTGGGGGGGGGGGGTCCTGTAACTCCGAAACCCATTTTCATAAAACTTGACATCAGCGATCACATCGCCCACCCGACCCCACACGCAAAATTTGGTTACAGTCGGTTCAAAGGGGGCGTGGGTGCACATGCATGAAATCGAGCTAAAATATATATATATATAAGATTATTATCTGGCGAAACGAAGAGTATATAGCTATATACGTATATTGCAATGAATGCCAGTGCCCATGGTAGAAGTACACGTCCAGGCATGTCTGATTTTCTGTCTGTCGGCGTGTGCGCGCAGTGGCGTGACGTCATAGTGACTATGACGTCAGTAGAACAGCAGCAGTTTATGCATTGCCTGTGACGTCACCAGTTGCAACGCTGGCAGCGTACCAGTAACAGCAAATTACAGCTATACAATATATAGGCCGTTACCGTTAAAAAAAGAAAAAAATGAAATATTACTATCTTAACTTTCAAATTCACTGTGTGTTAAATTACGTTGAGTAGAAACTTACATAACGGACATAGGCCTACACATTCTCACAAGCTGCTTTTACAGTTTACAAAGCTATGTAAGGGCGATATTAGTCAACACTCAAAAACGACTTTCACTTAGCTTAGCTTGGCACCTATTTTATGTCAATTAAGTAAAAGTATCTACAACAAAATTTTGTTTAGGATATACATCAATGTTTTTCAAGTATTCAGGATGGCTAGTCTTGTAAGGGCCAGTCTGGAATTTAACACGCGATAATATCACCCCAAAACCATTTTTGCCGTTTTTGAGTTTTGACTCATATCGCCCTTACATAGCTTTGTCAACTGTTTTTGCTCTGATTTCAGTAAAACGGTCAGCCAATTACTCAGTCAGCCAATAGCTGCTGCACATCTCACTTTTTTCAGTACTCATGAATAGCTTTTGTTGTCATTGTGAAGTTAAGAGGGGTGAACTGAAGGGTTTCGAGGGCTGAAAATTGAGGTCAAAGGGTACAGGGTGCTTGAAAAAGAGGCCGTTTCTCCACCAGCTAAGGGTGTAGCGAGCAGTGAAAGTTTTTATTAAAGTCTGCAAAAACATTTTTGGACACGAAAAAGCCCAAAAATGCATGCAGTGGTCCAGCAGGTATAAATTTTGTTAATTTTTGAATTTAATTTAATTTAATTTAATTTAATTAATTGTTAATTTTTTTGGCACAAATTTGTATTCACTACTAAAGTTGAAAGGGTGGTTGTCCTGTAACGACCCTCCTTTGCTACGCCATTGGTTGTACTTATTTATGTTGTTGCATAATTATATATCATAATCTGTGTCATGCTGTTGATACATGATACATGGTAAATATTGGTAGAATTTGCAGTCGGTGTTATTTCTGGGTGTTATTATTATAAACTAGCGTGGTGAAATAAGGCAGCTGTTGGTAGCTTAGTTGTTTGCATTTGAAATTTCTTGTTACTGTTCATATCTACAGTTGTTTAGCGAAAACGTCTTAACTACAAAATTCTTTAGAATGCTATTTAAATATTGTCTGTTTACGAAATGTTAGGTGGCAAAGAAATGTGTGTATTCTTTACTAACAAACTTCAAGTTAACATTAAACAACTGGATAAAATCTGACAAAAAAAACATTGCATAGAAAGTTATTTTGCAACTTTTTTGAAACATTATTGACAACTGATCATGCTGTTGATACATGATATATCATTGGCTGGTGTGTAACAGAGACCGGTGCGTTGAAGGAAAAGGAGCCATTACAGCCGGGACTGTTGGTAGCTGAGCCGTTCTCATGGAAAACTCTTCTGACAGCCGATCCAATGCTACGCATTCGCACCACTGGCACTCGCTCTTCTGTTCTCTGTCTCCCTGAAGGGTAGTACAGTTTCACGGTGTCTTCTTTGAGTAAACTTTTAGCTCCTCTATTACCATCTATTTATTTTTATTTCATATCATTTTTTATTTTATTATAGCTATTATTATTATTATTGTATGATTTAGTTTAAGGCGCCATAAAGTTAATTACAACTTATTACCGATTCATTAAAACTTGATTAAAGGTCCGTGGTCACCAAAATTAACATATACATTTTATGCATTTTCCTGAAAGTGCAGAATTTTATGATAACTTTGACAGTAATATCAGCGCCCAGCGTTCTGTCAACACGGAAAAATTTACCTTTGAAGTCGACGATCTACGAAAACGACGTAGAAAACACGCCGCCATGATGACCTGCGGTGACGTCATGAATTTAGCCTATAGACGTCATGAATTAATATTCATGACGTCTATAGGCTATGGCCTAGCCTAGAATGATGACGTCGTCGGCTAGCCACTAATATTCACGACCTATATGGGCTAGGGTCATGACGTCACTGCGGGCACTGATAGATTAGAATATTTCGCATAACGTAACGTAACGTAACGCTGCATTTCGTTTGAATTCATGCATTAATTTCATATATTTATGAAGCTCAAATCGACATGTTATATATGCGAGGTTAAATGTCTAATTTAAATCTACAGAAATTGCACGAGTGAGTTTGACCGTGGCCATGGACCTTTAATTTTGCAATTCTTGCTGGAAAATGGCAAAAAACGCACCTTTTCAAATAAAGTCGCCTGTAAAAAATTTTCACGGTCCGGCCAAAGGGGGGGGGGCATTGCACCGTGGCCCTCCCCCTAAATATGCCACTGTACACAGCACATAAAAAGTGGAACATACGTGTTTATGCAGATCAAGCAATTGGACAATTTCAGTCAGGGGCTTCTATCCCTATACTGATTGGGCGCAGCTTGCGCCCAGTGAAAAATAAAGCGCGAGTTTTGTTAAGGGCGTATGCAAAACTGCCATCACCAGAAACGCTGTATTAGCTCGATCAAAATGCACCACAAACTGTTCGGTGGCCAAGCTTTGCCTGGACCCGCTGGGGAGCTTACAGTGCTCTCATAGACCCCCTAGCTGGCCCTGGGAAGGGGAAAATGAAATACGAAGGGGAGAAGAAATAAGGGAAAGGGAAAGATAGTGAAGAAAAAAGGAGATAAACAATAGGGATGGAGAATGGAAAGTAAAAAATGGAGCAGGACAAGGAGGGAGAGAAAGAGAAACTAGGGATGAGAACTTGAGCCCGATTTTTATGCGCAACAGCAGCTATTGCTGCAGCGCATTCTAGCCATAACAATTCTGTCCGTCCGTCCGTCTGTCCGTCACACGTGTGGATCAGTCAAAAAAGGTGCAAGCTAGGATCACCAAATCTTCACCGTCGGCTGCCTGGAAGATTCTAGTTTCAGGAACTGTAAAGTTTTTCCATAAATTCGAAGGGAGTCACTCCAAACGAGGACACTGAATGAGAGGAGGGTAGGGAAAATCTGTGATATCCAGCCGATATGGCGTTGCCAAAGCGAGATAGTGGCGCCATCTGGTAAGTACAAGTAAAACACTACAGGGCTTACATATTATTTAGCTGTAGGTTGTCTGGCGCCACCTGGTGACTGATTTTGTTCTACTGGGCCTTCTGTGAAATTAGCCATAAGCCGTACGGATGAGATCTATGGATGAAGTCTACGGATCACTAGTGTACGACGGTGCACCGCTGTTGCGCGTTCCCATTTGCGTTAGCAGGGCTTTACTTGTAATACTAGACTTGGGGGGATAGAAGACCCTAACTTCAGTAACAACTGGCCTTGATCACTGCAGTGCAGGGTGGTCAAATTGAATACTTAAACAGCGTTTAGAATACCTAAATAGTGTTTACCACCCTTGACTGCAATGATCGAGGCCAACAGTTTCCATATCTAAAACTGTCCGATTGCTCGACCTGCATAAAGCATGTATGTTCCACTAGTTAACGTGTCACCAAACAGATACACATAATTACAACAATAATCTACTAAACGAACACACATCTGTACACGTATTTACAAGATATCCAAATGTACCAAGGAGAATCTCTTAACTGGATTGGGAGGATACTGAACAGAAAATGCATAATTCATATATTATAGAATCGAGCTAAACATGAAAGAAACATAATGCAGACTTTAAAAAACAGTTGACAGCAGCCACACAAATTTTCCTCGGACTAATAGCTTATTGCTATTCTGTGCAGCCTGACTGTGGCTGGCTAAGAAATTGTTACAGAAGTGTTACAAAGTATTATTCTCAGATGACATCACTGCTGACTGCTGAATGCCAGTTACAGCGACACTTCCCTCATACACCAGAGAACTTGGACTTTCCCACAAAAGCTGCATTTGCCTAATGGACGATTGTCACGATTCCATAGAAATTTAAACAAATACACATTTAAAAAGTGCAGCAAATTTACTGATGTAAAGGAGAGGCAGTTGTACACAAGCCAGGGTCACCTCTGTCCAAGCACTGTAAAATAATTTAAAAATACACCGACCTAATGGCAGTAATTCACATGTTGCAGGTACGCACATCATGCATGTTAAGGTGTAACAATGAACTGTAACCGTAATAATGGCATAGCAATGCAACACAACACACAGCACACTATAGTACTGCAAAGCAGAAAAAACACAGCCTAAAATATATTGGATTCCCAGGGTCAGTATAATGTTTCAGTGTGGATGCTGATGCCATGCACTGCTTAGTTAATGTTACTTACTGGTACTAACTTTTTACACTGGTTGGTGGCGTGGCGTAGTTGGTAACACGTTTCAGCTGAAACGAAGTTACTCTACGTCGGGCCTGGTTAGTACTGCGATGGGTGACTGCCTGCCGGCATGTAAACCATCTCGGTGCGAAGCCTGCCAGCTAGGTTGACTCAGCCTTCTGCCCTCTGTGGGACGGTAAAATGAGTAGTAACTCATTTATGGGTTACGGAAGGTGGTGACCTTAGTACAGCTGACTGGGGCTGCCTAGCCAGCCAATGCGTTAGCCTGTGTCTGCAGGCTGCACGTGGTGGCCGTGCGGCTGGCGGCTCGGGTTAGTGATGGAAGGGGCATTAGAGGCGTTGTACGCGAGATGCGCTAGACAAATTGACACCTTTACCCTTTTACCTTTAACACTGTGCTACAAAATGTCGAACAGAAAGTTCAGAATAAACAGTTTTCCATCACAATTTCCTAACATTTAATAACTGCTTGTTATTTCCCCATCATACTTCCCGGACATTTCCAGGTTTTCCAGACACCTTGACAAAAGCTATACAGAAGTGATGATACACAAAATACTACAGTAAACGACGACACACACAACACTTATGCTAAGGCACAACTTAAGCTATGTACACCCTACACTGTACAACAGACAAGTGGGAAAGATAACTAATAACCAATCAGATCAGTTCGTTAGCAGACAAATGGATTAGTCGACATTAAATCTAAGTATGAATAAGAAGTGTTTCAAATGATACACAGCTCATATACGTAACAATACGTTATCTTCGAATTTAGACATAGGCATAAGCAGGTCAGTCAGCCTAAATCCAAGGCTTGAGGCCTATCCGGGACAAACACCTGAGCTAGACACTCCAGAGCTTTCAAACTCTAGAAAACACCCTGGTTAATACAATCATAATCATCATCAAATTTATGACTAATACAGCTGTGCAATATTATCTGATACTGACTACCAACACTGTCAAATTCTGCCACATAAGATAGCCATCAGACAACGGATATGTTCAGACATGTTGCAGTAACCACTAGAGATCATGAGTTCAGTATCAAATCAATCACTATATACTGTTTATATACTGTTAGTCTGTAATCACGATATTGTGAGCAGCATTGTGGTTACAAAAAATGGAGACATGAAATTTCCATTTTCCAGTACTGACAGAAGAAATTATGCGTGCTCAAAATTTGACTTTGTCTGAGAATTCACGCAAAATGGGAGACTTCCAGCCCCAAATTTTGTATTTGTGGAATAACATTTACAGACAAAAAAATTCTCCGACAAGCCAAAATTTAAGGAAGAGAGAAGGAAATGTGATGTTTATGTATTTGCCAAACTGATGACAGTATTTTGCTTTTCATTCTGCATATGACAAAAATCAGTGTTTGTTTGCCTGCTCCACATTGCCACAAAGTGGGTAAATTGGAGACAGCAGCAATAAATAATTCAACCATCATGCTGCAAGGATTCAAAGGTGGCACTGGAAGCTGTTATTTTCACACTGAGATCACGGCATGAGTTTCCCCGGGTACGGACGAGCCAGATACGACGACGCACTAACATCGACCACAGCAGGAACCAGCAATGTCAGGTTATCGATGGTGGACGTTTCTGACGGGAAAACCCCAATGGTGGGCGTGTCCGATGGAAACACCCCAATGGTTGGATGCTGCTGCGGCTGCGGTGGTGGTGGCAGCATGTCCGGGGGTTTGCCGATGCGGCACTGGCGAAGATGACGAGAGAGGGATGAGTAGCGGGCAAACGCTGCCCCGCAGTGCCGACACTGGCGTGGTTTCAGCGCCGTGTGGCGGGCGATCTCGTGCTCACGACGCTTCCCGTCGCTGCGGAACTGTGCACCACAGACGCTGCACATGTACCGAAGGCCCTCGTGTTCTACGCGCATGTGACGTTGTAAACGATAGTTGGTGGTGAACTCTGCGCCGCATTGCTCACACAGATGCACCGCCGAGCAGTGGTGTTGCTACAAACAATCAATCTATCAATTAATCATTCATTATGCCAAAAGCAGCACATACACACAATACACACAAATAACAATGATAAAGGGATACTATCAAAAACAAAAAAGCCCAGCTAATGCAAAGGGAAATGCGCAACAGAGATGCATGTGAAGGCCAAATCTAAGCTCACAATATTTTATTTAGACTCGATGGTGGATGACGCCTAGCACCATATCCAGTGCATAAATTCCAATATTGGCCAAAAATCGCAAATTTTTTCTACCCCTCTCATTTAGCACCCTCGTTCGGGGTGACCCCCTTCGAATTTCTAAAAAAGCTTTACTGATCCTGAAACTAGAGTCTTCCAGGCAGCCGACGGTGAACCTGGGTGATCCTAGCTTGCACCGTGTTTGACTGATCCACCTGTGTGACGAACAGATAGACGGACAGACAGACGGACAGACAGAATTGCGATGGCTAAGACGCGCTATAGCAGTAGCTGCTGTCGTGCATAAAAAACTGAATACATGTTACCACATAAAAAACCACCCACTCTACTTTCTTCCATATCTGCCCGGAAAATGTTTAGTACACAAAATCTTGGGGGGGACACAGAACGATAAATGTGAATTCAGTATTCCATCAGTGCAAAAATCAAATATTCATTGCTATCGGTGAGGTATTTCTGACATCATATTAACACATATCTATAACTAACAGGTTTCCAGTTTTCTGTGCCTTTTCATTTTCAAGATAGGAACCTGTACATAGCAAGCCACAAGATGCATAATGAAGCATATAAAACGGGACAGACAGACCAGCAGATAGACAAACAGGCAAAAAGCATAATGTGCCATATAGTATGACGATAGCTGCGTAACAAGTGATGACAGAGAGCAAAGAATAGGATCAGCCAAAATGCAATTGAAAATTGTGTCCTGACTTCCGAATGCCTTCAAGTATATTAGCAATGCACAATGCACATTTGTCGCACAACATTAGATAAAGCAATGAATAGGCCCCTAATGGACAGTAATGAGCCGAATACTGACCTGTTGATGTCTGAGAAGGTTGGTCTCAAACAGAAACGCTCGCCCGCAAGTCTCACACTGGAAGTTCCTGTCACAATGATGCACATTGCGCTGGTGAAGCAGATAGCTCTTCTGACGTGTGAACTCCGCAGGACACTTTGAACACCTGAAACAGGCAGAAAAGCAAACATCTTTCCTGTTACGCTTCCATCGCAATCTGCCTGTCAATGTCGGTTGGTGAATGAGCAACAAAAATGATTACAATGTCCAAAGCAACTGCAGCTCACAACTCATTGCTTCATTTCAATCTTTCTATGCTATGGGTGAAACAACAAGCTACAAACTATCAAAAAAACGTTCTGCAAAAAACCAAGCTTTTAGCTTATCTAACCTGAAGAAGCTCTTAAAACATTAGCCAGTTAAGTAGTGTAGTCAGTTAGTTAAGTAGTTACTTCAGTAACAGTAGTAGCAACAGTAACAGCAGTAGCAGTAGAGGTGGTAGTCAGTTAGTTAATAACAGCAGTTGACATCATATTAGTAGTCCCCACTACAGTTTTTGTAGTTATAATAGTAGCAGTAATCAAAGCTGTAGTAGAATTTAAATGCAACAGTCTAAAGAAACCAACTTGAGAGGCAAATGTTGATGGAAGGTTCTGATATGCAGCTGCAACTGGATATCCGACGTAAAGGTGCGTTCACACATTGTGCATTGTGAGCGAGGGTGCCCATGAACAACGCGGATGTGCTTTGCCAAGTTGCTGCGACTTGAGAACATCTTGTTACAACGTGTACAGTTTGCCATGGCGATTGGCCGACTGACGGGACGCCGGCAAATCTCAGAGAGGTTCTTGGTGGCCTTCCGGCCATGCACCGATGACATGTGGTCGCAGAGAAGTGCTGCAGTTTCCATAACAGAGCTGCACTGAGGACAGTTAAAACGACTGTGGGACTTCCACATGTGGAGAGTGAGCGTCATGCTTCGCCGGAAGAACTTGGGACACTCGTTGCAGTGGAATTTGATGCCACCGTGCACAAGGTAGCTGTGCTTGTTAAGGTTCGAGCGATTAGCAAATGACTTCCCGCAAACATCACATGAGAGTTTCTTCTCAGATGGCCGTGTGCAGTCGTGTGTGGATTTCGCGTCGGTGCTGTTGAACACCCCATGGCACAGAGAACAGCACAGCTCCTTGTGGTTTGCCCGCTTGTGGCGCACGAGTGAGTCGATTCGTTTAAACACTGCTTCGCACAGCTGGCACGGAAACCGCGATGATTCGTGGTTGACACGGATATGACGCCGCAGATTGCTCTCTGACGAAAACGACTTATTGCACGCGTAGCAGGAGTTGGACTTGCCGCCAGATTGCTGCATTCCAGTGCCACGTTTTCTCGAGACGGAATCTTTGGTTTTGTTCTTCTGGACCTCATTAGCTCCAAGCTGACCAACTGCCGAATGATCCAGTACCTCGTCAAGAAAACTGACTTCCCCATTTTCCGAAGCCTGTTCCAGAATTTGCAGTCCATCCGGGAAACCAACATTACTTCCTTCATCATCACCATCAGAGACATCATTCATATTCACTGAGTCATGTCCATTCTCTGGACTTGGGCTACGCTTCACTGGTGACATTCCCGGCACCTTTTTGCCATGTACGGACGACATGTGTTTACATAGGAGGTTGGCGGTTTCATGAACAGATCCACAGTGGGGACAGATAAAGCGATGGTGAGCCTTCCATGTGTGCAGGGTCAGCCTATCGGTGTGTCGGAATACTTTTCTGCACTCCTTGCATGGAAACACGACTGCACCATGTGTCTCCCGAATGTGTTTGTTGAGGTTCGAACGAGTGATGAAGGACTTGTGACAGACGGTGCAGGGCAGTTTGACAGAAGACCGACCCTTGCAGACATGGGCTGACTTCAACTCTATGTTTTTGAACACCTTGCGACACTTGGTGCATTGCAGGTCAGCGTGGGCTGAGCGTCTGTGGCGGAGCAGAGAATCACATCGTTTGAACGCTGCCGGACAGTACTGACACTGGAACCGACCAGCTTCATGGTTTGCTCGAACATGACGACGTAGATTGGTCGACGAAGTGAAGCTTTTCTTGCACATCCGGCAGGGATACGACTTGTGCTTAAAAACCAGTCCACGAGAAGCTTCACGAGTTGACTGTCTGGTTCGCGGTCTACCAGGATCTTCATTTCTGCCCGTCTCTGCAGCAGACATCCCAGGCTTGTCAGCATTTCCACGACTTGACTTCTTCTGGCTGCCTTCTGCCTCCAGTTGTTCCTCTTCTCCATCGTCCATACTCTCAATCTTTGGCTGAAATGAACCCATACTCAAAGATGACACTACGTCAGTACCAGAGTCATGTACGACAAGAGAAATACCTACAGCAGAGTTATTATCCCTAGCGTCAGCCTGTGACCGCATGTAGAGAGCCAGCAGATTGGCTCCGGCTTCTACAATGTTGTTCAGGCATCCTGACAGATGCCATGATCCATCATCATTCTGCCAGCACTTGAGATTACTGCTCATGCCAGAGAGCAGCTGCTTAATAATGGCATGGTCCTTGCCACCGGGCGTCACCACAGTGTTCAGAAAGTTAGTATCGATCTTGGCAGTTACTGACGAAAAGACTTCAACTGCCATGATAATCTATTCCTCGGTGTCAGTCACTTACTATGTCTGAAAAACAGCACATAATTAACCACATTATTTTTTAACAAAGTGTGTCATAAACAAGTTGCTTTATCAAGAACAGCATGCATTATCGACTATACCACATAATAACTTAGTGCAAGTCTCAAGTAGCATTGTTTCTGGTGCTTTGCTACCCAGCCCACAACCAGGCCAGCAGGGACACTTGGCCGGGAGACAAATAACTGAAATTCAACACCAATCCATGATGCCTTCAAGGCATCTGAAGCAGATTTCAGTGGTGACCCCCACAACCAGAAATGAGAGACAGACAGAGGCATAGTCTTAAAGTGTACATGTCAGAGACCAGAAAAAACCAGATACAGATTTATCAGATCAAGACATATACTGGAACTTTTATTCTCCATATATACGTAAAATGCCTGTAAAGTGTCTAGTTGTTGATAGCAGTGCCACAGTGACTGGTATGTTATAACCGCTGCAGCATCGCCACTGTGCAAAAACGTGTAGACACCGCCACCACTGCAATAATTACCTAGACCTAGCATGTAACTGGTCACGCCATCTCAGGCGTTGCATCATCAGCACCACCGATTCACTGTCTGGCATTAATTAGCAGCTCACACACCGTCTGCTACATTCACTGAAATGTCCCAAGCCTCACCCTCCTCCCTCACACCTCAGCGCAGTGCTGCCAGCTTTGATCAGGCCGGACACCTGCGGCCAGGCAGGGCAAAGCAAGTTAGAGCACGTTCAAGGCAAAGTAAAAACACCAGAGCGATTAACTGGACCGGCAGTTTCAAGCTCAGTTATGCCTTCAAGACCAGTTAACCATTAACAACTCTATTTGTGACTGGCATGTTAATGAAATTACTGTACTTGGCATATCGTTCGAGTTACAATGGTAAGTTGGCAAAATGAGTAAGTTGGCAAATCTGGGTCTACAACAGTAACTTCCTGCTACTACCCGTCGGCCCAGACGCATTAAACGCAGACGCACCAGACGCATTTTACCGGCACCCTTAGTTGCCATGTAGAAGTCTACAAAATAAAAACTTTTCTTTCTGTAACTGCACTAAATAACCCACGGCTTTTACACAACTTTTATTCACCAAGTCTTAACTCTTTCTTCTTCATTCTTTTTTCCGATAATGCACAAATCCTCACAGTTGAGTAATGTAGATATGCACCATTATGGACGGAATATAAGTTACGGCGGGCCTGTGACTGCATCATGAGCTGTGCTGCAAAGAAAATTCGATTGTCAAACAAAGTGTACGCACACCAGAGCATTCAACAGCGTATTGTGTTACAGAAAACAAATGCACATTTACTTATATGGTACGCAAAAGTCTGCGGCACGCTAAAAGACAAAAATAATCTCAAAAATTGCTGAATTCAAGACACAAAGATAATCGTAAACATAACAATGAATACTTATACAGCGGAACGTTGAAAATAAGCGGCAGTGAATAAATATGCAAAATCGCACATTTTCCAGAAAACTTTCGCTCGCGTATTTTGGGTCACTAGCATTACCGTGAACGGCGTGAATATAATAAATAACGAAAGCAAAAAAGTACACAACAAAAGCAGCTGTTGGCAAAGTCCGAAACGATAAATACACCGTAGAAGAAAAAAGAGAACAGATTATGTTCGAGGAAGCCTGCACATGCGAGCGTAAAGGAGGGGTACTCATCTAAAAAGTGGTTATTTTACTGATATTGCTTCGTCTAGCATGAAAACGTAACAAAAACTAGTGACGAGCTTCTTAGGAACGTCAACATCGATGACCTTGAATGACCCTGAACCCCCCAAATAAGTGTTTTTCTTATTTTTTTGCCATTTCGAGTTGCGACACACATTTCAAGAGTAAATTGCATATAAAACTAAAAATACGTTCCTCGGAACGAGGTACATGTATCTGTCCCATTGTCACGCTATTGTCACCCTAGCAGATGTGTTTCAGCGTTTGACGCTCTTGTTGTCACTATGACGTCACGCCACTGCGCGCGCACACGCAGACAGAACGATAGCCTAGACTAAAATCCAGACGCCTGAACGTGGCATTCACTGCAATATACGTGGTGTCGGCACCGACTGGTGTTACTCACCGGGTGCAGCTGCACCTGTTGTAGATACACGTAACATCAGAACTCCATGCAGATGACTGTTGCGAATCGTTCTACGTACATTCTTTCGGCTTGTGACTTCTGTCTTTGTATTTTTATTTCTATTATTTAGAATGGCTAGTCTCGTAAGGGCCAGTCTGGAATTCAACACGCGATAATATCACCCCCAAACCATTTTTGCCATTTTCGAGTTTTGACTTATATCGCCCTTACATAGTTTTGTAAACTGTTAAAGTTTTTTTGCTCTGATTTTTTGCTGTTTTAGTCGACTTTTGTCAAAATTTTTGGTATTTAATTTTATGACAAGAAATTGATTCACTGTTCTCAGAAATACCTCCAGGCGGGTAAAGAAAGTTGGTGCAAGGAAAAAATTATGTGTGATGTAACAATGTCTGAGACATTTTAATACATGCTGTACTGCAGCCAATTTTGTCTTTGAATAAAAACGGTTGGTTGCCATGACAACAGAGGTTTTCGGGGGAGAAATTTACATTTGGTTTGGTTTTGATTTGTGGACGAAGAGACTTAATTCGCTTGCATTTCGAGATGATGCTGTCATACCGGAAATAGGCCGCCTGTATGCCTTTTCCGTTGCACCAATCGCTGACAGATTCCGACTTTCGCTTCCGGAATGCGAGTTCCCTCTCTGAGCACGCGCTGCATTGACACTACAGCCAGCTCATGGCGTGAAACTTTCATGAACGCTGCGATATACGCTGTAATCGAAGCATAGTAGGTGACATCATCATTCCGTTCGCACATTATTTTTATTAATATTAGACCTAATGTAGAGCGATGTTTTGTTTTTTTTATATCAGTTAACCAGCATTACATTCTACACATTTATCCAATATGGTTTTTTTCATGCAACTTGGCCTTCAAGTCTGTAGTACGGGGAACATAAAGTGTCCAGTACTGTACAATGGTTCATATGACATACGTATGGAAACAATGCCGTGTCAAGTTACGAAACTATCATGATGCCTTATTTCCAGGCTTCTTTATTCATAATGCAGCCGATTGGCTTCGGGTTCTTCAATGTTGTTCAAGTTTGACCTTGATTAAACTTACAAGACCCAATAAACATTCAGTATTCAGTACATACTACATAGCAAGTTCAGAATCTATTTTCTAGCTACGTTTAAGCTTCAGAGTTTAGTAAATCAAAATACGGTACTGATGATATAAATACACACAAAAGAAACGCTTCACTTCTTTATCAAGCAAATAATTTACTTGCCCAATTCATAATAATCTGCAATATTAGTAACTTGTGTCTCAACGTCAGCTATATACAACACACTAAAATCCATGATATGAAATGAAATGGCTCATAATATTCCATCCATATATTATACACTCACATGGCTGTCAATTTACATTCGTGGTGCAGGAAAAAATGTTTCTACGCAAGTCACATCAAACTTCCCGATGATGATGATGATAATGATGACTCGAGCAGTGGTGTCATGGCTGGAAGGGAAGGCAAGCAACTGCCCCGGTGCCCACCCCAACCGAAATTTTTAGCTCTCAGAAAATCCTCTTCCCGTCCAAAAATGCAAAATTTGGTGATAAAAACCACCATTTTGAAAAAATTCAGGGACAAAATCAAAATTTTGAGCACACATATCTCCTCTGTCAGAAATTTGCAACAGTCTGATGGAATTCTGTAGGAAAATTGTAACTTCATGACCTGCCTACTTCTTTTAACCCACGATGCTGCTGGAACTAAGGCTAAGTCTGGACGTCAATCAATAATAACAGTTAGTGCTAGTGATAGATCAGTGATCTTGCTTTTGATGCAGTGGAAAAATGGTAGCAATAAATAACCCCTTTACCATATCAGTCATCACTTTTACTACTAAAAAACTGGAGCAGGGCCCAACAAAAGGCTGCCCGGCACTGAAAATCTGATTGGGTGAAATCTTAAATACCCCCCCATCGCATCCCTCCAAAACCCGTAAACGAATCTTGCCAAAAGTTGGCCTAGAAAATGTTGCAAAATGAAGCTAAAAAATAAGGCCTCACGTTACTACATACGGGTGCCCTAACAAGAATGGAGCCTATACTAAATAGCTTCATTCCCACATTTAACTGTCTAAACTGCGTTTGATACCAAAGCCACATCCTCAAACCAGTCATCGCGTATTACCTGTATAACATGTTTTGATGCTTATTTAATAACTCATTATTGTTAAATTCACATTACACAGAAGAGATACACTGCCAGAGCTGTGCTCTTGTTATAGCAAAAATAAACCTGATTCAAATGCATGACAGCTGATATGGCAAGCGAAACTATCAACAGACCTCCTATGCGATGACTACCGTAAACATGAACCCAATCTACCTCAAACAATCTTTCCACGCTAATGTCAACAAGATCGCCAATCTACCGCTACAGAAATATCGACAGTGGCGTCGTAGGTTAACAAAATAGATGGGGCAAGAAGATGCAATTTTCCGACAGACACTGCAAATTATGGGTGCTTGAAGTTTCAACTGTGCTCTTGATTTCTTTCAAAATGAATCTTTTTCAGCCTGAAATTTACATTTTTGGAGTGAAAATTGACAACAAGAAGACGTTGAAACAATTTTTCAACAGCGCAGAAGTGGGAAGGCAATGCCTCAGATTATTGATAAAAACGTGCACTGGAACGGTTTCAGCTGGGAGGTGGTGGGGGTGGTGGGGACTTTATGTTGACGCCAGCTGGTAATGTTATACTGTGAGTACTGTTA
>Ga0209367_1007383_pt1 | contig 15154 bp, 3 predicted proteins | sample WorMetLIZISLAND2_FD_187412 | JGI IMG/M metagenome (GOLD analysis project Ga0209367, IMG submission 187412) | Marine gutless worms symbiont microbial communities from Max Planck institute for Marine Microbiology, Germany - Olavius geniculatus... ... | reverse complement strand
CAGTGAATGCAAGCTGCGCCCACCAGGTATAGGAATAGAACACACACTGCCTATTTATAGCAAGTGGCTTATGAGATACGAATATTTAACTATTTATAAATGCGTTATTGGTTGTAAGTCGTTCCCTCAATCAGGGGCGTTTTGGGTTGAATTACTAAAAATATAAACGAAATTTTGATAACGTTTTGTAGAGAAATTGAGTTCGGGCGAAGAAGTAATTAACTAGATTTTGCTGGCAATCTGCATTTCGAATTTTCTTGAGGATTGCAGATTATTTTTAGCATTTTTTTTTGCAATTTTGAGATAAACACTTTCCAGTGTATCTCAGCAACTTATGAACGAATTCTGATCAAATTTTACGTAAAGGTGAGAAATGACCCAAGGACACAGAGTTCAGATTTTAATAGCAATCCGATTTGAGATCCGGACGCCGGATTTTAAAAACCGGATTTGGGATTTTCATCGATGTTTTTTTCTGCTGAGATGATTCCTGTTGTCAGTCAAGAATAACAGAAAGCCCAGCTGGTGCCAAAGTAGGCCGATTGTACCGCCTATATCTAAGGGCCAGCCTGCGGTAATTTGGCGCACGTGCATGGTGGATGCAGGCAGCAACATTGCATTAAAAATTGCGGCCAAACCGCTGCAGTCAGAGACATGGTTACTAGTGACAGACCGTAGGAACTTGTCATCGCCCTATCCAACGGTAACGTCGTCCGAGATAACCAACCCTTTACAACGTACGGTTTAGCCACAATACATGCGTTACAGACAGACAACAAATGACAGACAGACAAACAAACGAAAGATCGTGCCGAAGGCTCGACCTAACAGTCAGCCAAAAACACGTTTATTTGCGTACGTAGGTTTGAACTCTTGCGCAGACTTTGCGAGTGCGTTTTGTTTTTTCCTCGTTAGCGCGGTTCACTGATCGGCCCGCACTGGAGATGGGCAATGATTTGATTTGTATTTATTGGTCGAATGACTCGTACTGTAGCCGGTACGATAGTATCGAATATTGCAATGGCCAATCATGAACGATCGCTGAGGCGAATCAAACCTAATGACGTCACGTGTGACGTCAGTCGGTGCGTTGCGTCAGGCGTGACGTCGTTTGCTATACCCGCAATCTTGATAAGACACATAGCGCCATTGTTCAGCCATGTAAAATGTACAGTGTACAGAAGCTTAATTAAAGGATACACTTGCCGTCTATATGGTGCCAACCTATGGAATCTGACATTTTTTGCACTGGTGTCACTATCGGTCTTCAGGCAGCGTCTGAATACTTTTTAGCAGACCGTCACAGTCTGAACGGTAGTTCAAGCCCTGTGTTAACGGCGACTTTTCTTTTCTACGGGAAGCCAAAAATTCGACCCCCCACAGAATCAAAACCCCTAAACCGATTGAGATGAAATTTGGCACCGTTGATTACGTCGGCGAGGGGACCTGTCGTGCAAAATTTTATGCAAATCCCTCCAAAGGGGCTTCTCAGCAAATGGGTGAAATATACGCAAATTTTTTTTTATTTATATATGCTTTTTTTCCTTCAACGCACCTACAGCTCTGACCTCTTAAAGGACTTTTACGCTAAATACGTCAAACGACGCGGTTTTGCACAAAAAAGTATTTTTTGGAGATAGAAAATTAAAATTTAATATTTAACGTATTTATTCGCAAAAATAAAAAAAATTACAATGGCGCCTATGAGGAAAATTAAGCAATTCTTTAAACGGTCATAACTTTGGCTGTGTATAAGATAGAGTCGTAACTTTTGGTTCTAGGATATGGTTTTTGGGGATGGCCAATCTAATGGTGTCATTTAATTTTACCCCGGACCCTCCCTGGTTGCCATGGAAACGAAATTTGGGACAAAATTGGCTATAACTCGGTCTGTGTAATATTATTCAGCAGCACATTGACACACAGTCAGTGTGATGCGGGCTGGGGGTTAAGTAAAAAAGGATAAAAGAAATTTATTAGACAAACTGGCCATATCTCGAAAACGGCAAGAGATAGCGCCTATGTTGCTATTGATCACTAATAAAAAATGGCATATGCCTTTTCAGATACAATAAAAAGCATGGACCTTTGATAATCTTGAAGGTCACTGACAACCAGTACTGATAAGTATCCTAGCGACAGCTAGGCTTCTTGTCTCGTTCTTCGTTTAAATCTCCACGGACCTGCTTGGGCCTATAAAACTTTTCTGTAATGCTCGCCTACTATATTTTACATCAGTTCTCATGGGTACTATTCAGAGTGTCTTTTTATGAGTTGTTAAGCCGACCGTTAAGCTCTAAGCTTAAAGATGTCCGACCTTGTGCTACGGCCTGTATGTCTGTCCGCCTGTCGTCTGTCATTCCGTCTGTATGTAACGGATGTACTTTGACTAACGGGTAAGCGTTAGAAGAAAACTTTTATACGAGTAATTAACCATGTGTCAAGGCTTTTTGGGTACAACATTTGGGAGATGCAATGCAAGCAAATATATTCAAATTCAGAGTTAAATGAAAGGGATAGAAAAAATGGAAATTTTTTTCAAGGGAAAACTGGTCGAATCTCAGACGGTGTCAGATATGGCCAAGATTGATGTTAATCACCTATAAAAAAATTGCATACGCCGTTTCTGATAAAATAAATATTATCGCCCTTGGATGACCTTGCAAGTCAGTACGCGTTATTGTAGCTAAACGGTACGTCGTATCTCAGAAACGGTGACAGATAAAGCCAAGCACTGACAAGAAGTCGCATAAACCCTTTCACATAACACAAAAAAAATCATTTTCTGGCTTTACGACACCCGCGCACGGTTGTCTTTCCTAGAGACAGCTGCGTTTCTTGCTGTGTAATATTACAATTATGACGCCCCGATATAAAAAAAAAAATTAAAAATTGCCCCGTTCTATAATTTTCATCCGGCTGCAACCAGAAGCACGTAAGTTTTGGGCCTTATATGTCTTCAAATGTTCGAACGATTCCACTTGTATTTTTATCACTCGTCGATTCAGTTATCTACTTAAGCCTACCCATTACCCATTACCCAATGTCTCTGTTTGCGTAGAATATACTACGACATTTAGCCGAAATATATCTAATACGGCGATTAGCGAATATTATCTCTGACTTGGACGTCACTTTCAGCATCGCCGCAGCTAAGTGAAGCGCATTATCAGCGGATTCATTGAGCAACTCATGAGCGGTACGTATGAGATTAGAGCGACATCTAGCGGCGAGGACAGCAGACAAAAAGACGACAGACCAGGCGATACGTGACGTCACAATGTGACGAAACACGTCGTTAAGTGGCATCCCATTCTATTATATCCAGCAAGGAAAGACTCGTGTCGTGGGCTACGCCTGTAAGCAGCTAGATGCCTACTCTACATCATTACAACCTTCGGAGCAAATGTTGAAGTTTTTATGCTCCGTAATGAAAATAAGAGGAAAAGATTTTTCAGCCCCGAAGAGCTGGCTGCTGGGCATCTCGAGTTAAGAAAGAGAAAACGTCCGGGAGACTAACTGGTTTCTGTTGCAAGCCTGCTGCCACCAAATTTGTTTTTCTAAATCCAGGTTTTCCCGAAATCAGCGGCTCAGATCCCAATGAAGGAACTTACAGCGCTTCCAATATCACAGATCTTTTATAGCTAGATTTATTTGGAAATTACTGTATTTCTCGAGCATTTTTAGTTGCAGAAAAATGCTGCCAAGTTCGTGTGAAACTTAGCCACTAAGAAGTAACAAAAAGCACAACTGTCGCTAAGATAGCCGACCGTACTGCGTGTCAGTGGCCTTCAAGGTCATCCATGGTCGATTATTTTTATCTTATTTGACAGGTTGTATGGCACTTTCTATTGGTGATGAATAGTAACTTGGCCGTATACTGTATCTTTTAACGTTTCCGAGACATGGCCAGTTTTCCGTTGAAAAGCGCACATTTTCCTACCCCTCTTCAATTAACCCCGAATTTGAAAATGCTCCCCTTTCACTAGATCGCTGAAATTTTGCATGCTTAGGTTTAAGACACATGGCTAATTATCCGTGTAAAAATTTTTTTACGACCTGCCGTTAAGCCACAATACATCTGTTATAGACGGACAGACAGACAGACGACCACTCGTATCATAAACTCAACCGATACGGTCGGCTAAAAACTGAACAGAACATGTAAATCTGCTCGCCGCATTTTACCTTTATCTCGATAGTTCTTATCTGTTCGGCGCCAGTCATTGAACTGAGTAGACCTAGTTATAGGCTAAGAACGTACTCTCAAGAGGTATGCGACGGTGAGAAAGTGACGCGGAGACCGTACGTGACTTTCTGCTGCAATTATTAATCAAAGGCAGAGAGACACATAGAGAGATGTTGCTTCGACGTGCCACAAACGCCGCGGTTGCCCCTATGCTCATTTGAACTTCTCTCTAATGACATTTTGGCAATTATTACGCGCGAAAGCAGCTACTGCTTTCAGCGCGTCTTAGCCATCGCAATTCTGTCCGTACGTCCGTCCGTCCGACGTCTGTCTGTCTGTCCGTCCGTCACACAGGTGGATCAGTCAAAAACGGTGCAAGTTAGGATCACCAAATCTTCACCGTCGGGTGCCTGGAAGACTCTAGTTTCATACTGTGTACATGGTCGCCACGGAAGCTGACGCTTTTCACGATAACTTTGTGGCAAAAAAGACTCAATGGTAACAATAATTCTTTTGCTGTCGCGTTCAAAAAAGGCGCAAGTAACCGAAATAAAAATCTTCTACATCGCTTCGAATATGTTGCCGCACTACCTTGCGATTTGTTTCTTTCTTAGAATGTATGCCGCACCATGTTGTCGAGCCAACATTTGTTTTGACATTTGAAGTCGTTGTCGTCCCTATAGCTTGAGGCGTTCCAGTTATCTATCGTTTACAATGGACATCGTCGGCAGCTGCAAATTAAATTCTACTAACTCGAAACGCGACACCCGTTCAATTTACCGGCTAGAAAGACAGGTGCTACTGACATAATAACGATACGTGTATATTAATAACAAAATACAATCATAATTTCGCTCTTGTAAGTAATGGTTTTGCATTACGTTTTGCGATGCGTTAGAAATTGTTGTTGCTATTAGTATTTTAATTATTAGTAATTTAATATGCTAGACAGCAAGTGTTTTAATACATAGTGGTCCATAGAAACGTGCCACTTTTATTTTTTTTAAATAATTCTATGAAACATTGGCCGACTTTAATAATGTTTGGCATACAACATCAAGAAGAAACTTGACGCAAATGACTTTAGCTTTGACCATCTTACTTTAATAATGTCGCTACACTACCTTGTGAAATGCAAAAGTCGTAGTTTGACCGTTTAAAGCAATAAATTCATACTGGATAGCGCAGGCATTGGCTCAGAAACGATTAACTGAAAAGCGACAAACACGATTGACAATTAGACCATTGTCTTTTAAAATGTCATACGTGTCATATCACCTAGTCTTTATTACAGCATGTCCTCAAAATGTCCTCTTTCAGCACGAATGCAAGCGGTACGTATTGACTCTACTTGCTAACAGGAGGTTTAATAACCTGCATTTTACAAGGTAGTATAACGACATCATTAAAATCAGAAAATGTTTCACAGACCTATTAAAAAAATAAAAATAAATAAAAGTGGCACGTTTTTTGAACGACGGTGTGTAATTTACGCACAGAATATTGTTGATTATTTTCATCGCACACGTCGCTCGCGGCATAAAAGGTTTGATTACTAAGCTTCTAAAGAAATCTATTTTTCGACCCAACACCATTACCACCTCACTGCAATGACGTCAAAGATTAACGTGACGTCATCAGCACGAACAAACGCCATTGGTCCAACAGCTGACACTTGTAAAAAAGCTTAACAAACACTTTGCAAAAATTTACTTAGCCTATAAATTGCATATCTTGCTAAATGCTAAACTTTTTGAAAGACAATATCTGTTACTCGTGTTTGTCCGTATTCAGTTAATCATTTCTAAGCCGACGCATGCACTACCTAGTATTAATTCATTGTTATAAACAGTCAAACTACGACTTTTAAATTTTACAAGGTAGTGTAGCAACAGTATTAAAATGAGATAGCCAAAACTATAGTTATTTATGTTAAGGTTCTTCATGATGTTACATGCCAAGAACTGTCGTAAGCGGTCAGTGTTTCACGGAGTTATTCAAAAATAAACGCGACACGTTTTGAGACACGGTGTATAAAAGTACGATATGTTATAAGACTTAAATCTATAATATTAAATAATTTTTAAATTCTTATTATAATATTAATATTATGGGTAAACATTGCACGTTGTATGCGCTGTTATGGCAGAACGTTTTCCGTAGCCTACTTTGACCTGAAATTTTTTTTTGTGCTTTTAATTTCCATCTGCTTTTAAGCTGGAAAAAATTTGCGTTCATAAATTTTTTATCGGGCCTTCAAAAATGGTAGTGCAGATTTTAGTTTGCTTTTATCGAAAAATACTCTCTGCATCTAGTGCTGCAGTAACTTTGCTTAAGTTTTCATGGCTACAATTTAGTGTGTCATCAGTTTGTTTTAATAAGTTGTTTTATAATATTATATGACGTATCACGATATAGAAATAAAGCAAAAAAGCTAGGGGTCACTAGGGTGAGTCGACCGTACTACATGATCAGAAAGCCAGCTTTCAGACGCGAAAAAAAACGATTTCGTAAATCGATTAAAGTCCTGCACGCACTATATAATGGTAACGCTGCTATATCAAACGCTACAATTAACGCTAGGGTACGATGCCGTTATTCAGATGACACATCGTACCAAAAACTTGACCTTAACGGTCGGGTAGAAATTTTTTAAAATTACCTCCCGTCCTAACTTTTTTGCCGGCTAAAACCAGAAGCATGAAAAACTTTTTACGCCTTGCTTAGTTAAGCTAGTTAAAGGTTTAAAAAGTTAAAGGTGGTGATATAGCTCTTAATGAGAACCCATTTCAGAGCTACGGAGCGTCACCCGCCGTATGGGATCACACAATGTTACTTGCCACACGACACAAGTGAACGCGCCCCGCTTTAACCCCAGCTAGATAGGCCGGTACTCGATTTACCTACCCCGAAGGGATGGAAGGCTGAGTTGACCTAGGCGGCTGGTTACATACCGATGTGATTTACCTGCCCACAGGCAGTCACTCATTGCAGTAATAACCGAGCCCGGCGTACAATAACTTCGTTGAACGGATCAAAAGCTTTACCACTACACTACGCCACCAGTTGATTAAGGTCGAGAAAATTGCTTTATCTGGTGACACAATTCGCAAATAATGCATCTGAGCTTCTGATTAGTCTGACAGTCTTTACTAAGACATCCGGCGCCTTTGTTCGTCAGCCTTATAATCATATATGTAAAAAAAACTTACCAGTTTACAACTGTCTGTAAGGACGATGTGATGATATCAGTCCACTAAAACAGCAAAAATCATTTGGATAATCTTAGATGGGGCTATGCATATGGCGTGCTTACAAGCCGACTTTAGTTGGTAATCACTAACATAGTATAAAGCCTTCTGATCGATATTTTTGGACAGGAAAATAGAGCACAGAGCATCTGCAAAATACTTTTGCAAACGTCTTGTAATGTTTCACGCGTAATCACGGCTTATCTTTAATTTTGAATAAACAAACGAATAAATGAATGAAACATTATTCTCTATCATGACATGTTGCAAACAACGGCTAAGTTGCAAACGCAGAAAACTAAGAGACAAAAGTATAAACAAAAGTACTTTAAATTGTTAATCGTAATGTAGCGTATCATACCTTTATTGCGTGGAAAAAAATGCGATAGTAGATTAAAACAGCGACGACAATATTCGATGAAGTCTAAACCCTTACTGATCGTTCGATCTACTTGTGAGAAAGAGTAACGCCTGCTCATTGCATTGGCCAAACCAACCGCACCAGCACGCATACCTTATAGAGCTGGGTCGAGTATTCGATACTAAGCTAATTCGAACAGTTACTTTCTGTTGAAGAATCGACGCAGTACAGTCTAAAACGGCGAAATATTACGTAATGCAAAAACTATAATATAATTGATCACAAAACTACCTCGACTGTCAATTTCGACTGCTTCGAATTGAATATTTTTTTAAAAAAATACCGCAATAAGACTTTAGTTGCAGTGGAATTTCTTTATCGCAAGTTTCAGTTTACAGTGACACAAAAAATAAAATTAATTAATGTCTGGTGAAATTGTTTTACTCGTGAGATAGTTCAAAATAAAGCGGCAATTTGTCGATTAGTTTTGGATGGCGATGCACATCCAGATTTGAATCCATATTACTGAATTCAAATAGTGACCTAGAACGACGACGTTTTTGCAGAAAACTTTACAGATTATGTTTAACATTCACATATAAAGACAAAAATAAAGCACAGCGCTTTTCGTTTAATACGTATCCACGGACTAAAAAGCTTACTTGTTAGTCCAGACAAAAGCAGACGACATTTTGCAGGGAACACGCGTGGCTTCCGGTAACACGGAGTGAGGCCAAAGTTTCGCTGAGACTTTGAGTTTAGTCTAAGACCAGAGTATTAAACCAAAATTTGAAAACTTCCAGTTAAATATGCCATACTTAAGTCCAAGAGTTTAGTCTTAAACTAAAGTTTTAGCAAAAGCTGACCTCACCCATTGCACTACACTATACACAGAGATTTATTGGCTTTCGACGAAAATGGGAGATTTGCGGGTACGAAGTTTGGAACACCCCATACGATTTTTCCCGCCCTTAAAATGTTATATTTACAGTGATGTCAAATTACTTTGTCTTTTGATATACTGTGTTGTCTTGACCATATGTTTTATAACCATTTGCACTAATACCCCGTTTACACGATCAAGCGAACATCAAACAAGCATCGAGCAAGTATTGAGCAAACGTCAAGCAAACATCAATCAAATATAAAGCATGCATATAGCATAGCCTACACGAAGCAATCATCAAGCAAACTTCTAGCAAACGTCAACCAAACATCAAGCAATTAGAGCACACGTCGTGCATGTGTATTTTGAATACATTTGCTCGATGTTTGCTTGCTCGTGTAAACGAGATATAATGCTGATCATTTTTTTGCGTCAAGTAAGTGGCCATTAGTTCTGTGACAGCCAGCAGACAACTAGTAAAACTTTATTGAGAATTCTATTTTGTGTTATTCTTGTACGACAATTGTTGTTCGCAAATAAATGATTTGATTTGACTTCAACAAAAATAGATCGGTTGTCAACGGATGCGTGCAGCTACGTTAAGACTCCATGGGCTACGTTGTTTTTCATCGTACAGGCGAGAGACACGTCGTGACAACAAGAATATCGCGTGATTCTGCGCCGTTGTTCTTTCGTTAACTGAAGCTTTTTTCTTCTTCCACTGAGGCATTCAGTAAGTAAGTAAGAGTAAGTTATGTTTTCGAACATGCCACTTACAACGTATAGACGCAAGTGGATTAGTAGCAGTGTCGAACTATCTTATATATCCGATTCTCTTTACTGACACTTTTAAACACTGCCCACTAAAACACTTTATCTTTGTTTTCGACTAACGTTGACGCTACAGCCCATTAGAAACTTTTTGTGCATTTGCATGCGCTGTGTAAATTGACTGTAGACCTATATTGAATTGGATAGTATCAATGGTCAGAGTATCACACTTGTAACTTTCATGCTGCAGTTCGATTCTTACCGCGGATCATTTGCAAGCAATTTTGAGCAAGCTGCTAACCTACTGTGTGTTCAAGACAACTCAGCCTCCTACCCTGAACGGGATGAAAAATGAGTACTAGCTTATAGGTTTTGATGTAAAGACCTATGGTTGATCGGAGCGGTGGCATGTCTGCTAGCTGCACACCGCACATCCAGTTGTTCATTGACGCGGGCAATGGATGGCTGCATAGTGTGCTGTGCGGTATCGTTCATTAGTTCATGCCAATCAGCTGCGACTTCCCAGATTGTGAAGTCACGCGCTGTGTTCAAACAGCGTTTTAGCAAGTAGGTTTCGATAGGCTACATTATACGTTCTTTGACCTTTACCATACACGCATTTAGTAGTAGGTCTATTGTCTGCCCAATGCATTGTACAACATTTGACCGAATATGAAATCACCAATTTGCATGTATGCGCTAGTCTAGATCTAGCTGTCTGCTGTCAAAACTGGGTAGCATTTCTGAGCCTCTGTCTTTTGCCTAAAAAGCAGCCTACCGTCTATGTCTGTCCGACTGCCCGCACCTAAAATTTATTTTTTTGCGGCACAAGATATATATCCTAGCGGCTATTCATACGGTTATCGAATAAATATCCGGTCCTACCCGGGACAGCTATTTGTCGGCAGACGTTTTGTACTGCCTGAGCCGATATGTACGAGCGCCCATGATGGCCGTGTCTCTGCGGCGGTATAACAAGCAACCTTCAATCGGTGTCTACAGGCTATTTGCACGTTGCTGGCATAACAATAGTCAGTGCGTTTTTTCCTAACAGTGGTTTGTTACCAGACTTATTGTTCACTAGATTACAAATACGAAGCCCGCAAATCATAAACATAATTGGCTACACACATTAAGTTTATACTGTATATGTTCGCGGTATAAAGAAGCTAGGTTTCAGACTGCAATGTGATGACCAGAGCGGAGGGAGGACATGTCAGTCGTGATAAGACATCCATCACACACAAACACGCGAAAAGGAAAATTTCCCACACACTACGGTTCCCAGTAGCCTCAACAGAAATGTCAGAAGACAAAGACTGTGTGTGACATGGTGCAAAGTTTTCCCCCGGGGTCAGCGGTAAAGTAATGAGATGACGGTATACAAGAAATTGAACTAACACCTGTACATCTGTTTCGCACATCCTGGTATCCCTGCTACGCCCACATTGAGACAAGTCGGTACTTGCTTGCATGTGACGTTTCGAATTTTACCGCGGCCATTTTGGTTAACTCAGCCTCCTATTCTTAGCACGACGAAAGATGAATAGTAGCTAACGGGCTGCAAGGTGAGATTATTTTAAAATTGGTGGACTTAGTGTGGCTGATTGGTGCGGTGCATGGAATGTCTGATTCTAATCGATGATCTTGATGAGTGGTCATTATTTTACTGATCTTGGTAGAATTCGCCGGTCAATTCACCGGCAAAGAAAATGGACGTCTTCGACGCCAAGAACTGATCGCCGACATAAACCTTTATGCGTTTGTAACGAGCGACGCTGGCGATGGTGTGATGGAAATACATTTGCGATTACTCCGGGAACGCGCTGCAATTAATATAAATAAAACACGGTGTTTGTTCTATATGCATGGTAGCCTATGTGCGGCAACCATTCCGATAACTCGACTTATCTGTAAGTTATTGCTTACTGCTAGCATGACATAGGGCTTACGCTGTTGTAACGTTGCAGACGCTGTCTGTTTTAATTGGAGCGTTTTTAGCGGACTGTACTTAAGTAACGGTCGAACTATTGACATGGTTGATGTCTGTCCGTCTGTCGTCGTCTGTCTGTCGTCTGTCACGGATGTATTGTGGCTAAACGGTACGAGACAAGGCCTACGTTGCTATCCATCAGTAATAGAAAGTCGCACATTGGCTTTAAAATTACATGTAAATTATTGATATTGGATGACCTTGAAGGGTCATAACGCGCTTTGGTACGCCAATCTTGCGGTATTGTAGCTAAACGGTAAGTCGTAGGAGATCGGCGATAATACCATCGGATAGGGTGCTGGCGACTTCCTACAAAGCCAAGGTTACTATTGATTATTAATAGGAACTGGCATACGTCCTTTCAGATTAAATAAATATCATCGATCTCGGATGACTTTGAAGGTCATTGACAACTAGTACGGTCGACTATCCTATCGACAGCTGGGCTTTTTGTCTCGTTTGTTTTTGCGCTACGCGTTGTCAGATGAAACAATATTTATGGACTATCAGTGATCAGTATTCAAAACTGTCATCTCCACGCATCGCATATCTAGCAGATTTAGTGTCGATATACTCGTATTTATTTCATTTCAATATCTAAACATAGGCCATTTCGAGTCTATTCCGCAATGCTGCGGTACGTATAAGAATACCAATGCAGCATTTGGACACGCCAAATTGTATAAGCTGTCCCACCGACTGCATTTCGCCGACAATGTTATCAGATAAACCGGCATTTGTTGTGCGCTAATGGGACATCTTTTCTCCGAATATTTAACTTGATAACTGCATTATTACGGCGCTGGCTGTATATAGTGACATGTAAGATTTGTTATTATATTAGGCGGCATCGCATACAGCATCGGCGATGCTGTTTATTGCGACAGATATCACCATAGCGTGGTCTTTCTGTCCGTCCGTCTGTCTGTCTGTCACACTCGTGCGTTGTGCTAAAGCCGTTTGACAAAGTGAAATGTTATTTGGCAGGGAAACTTGCGTGACTCCAAATAGGTTTAACACTGTGGTATGCATGTTAGACAAAGGCCACGGTCACTCCACGGGGAGAATTTTGGAGATGGAAACTCCCCGTTAAAGTTTGCATTGCAAGTTGCGAAAAACCGACTTGCGACTCGAAGCAATGTCGTCTGCGTAAAATGCAAAACGCCTTCGGGTCTTTTTTTGAGTTCGACATTGAACGGTTTTAATCAAAACTATCCTCCAAAACGCGAAAAGCCAACGAAAAAGAATAATTATTTGTTTTTGCGAAATCGCTGTCACTGAAACTTCTGCAGTGAAGTGACAAAGTTTCGAATTTATTTTTGTGAGATATCAGCCACATGCAACTTAATGCCATGTAGGGTAAAATATTTCTTTGCCATTAAGAGATAGCAATTTATAGCCAATTTACACCTACGATGCCGACGAGACACAACTCAGATCAACAGTTGAGTTAAGTCGAGCTGCGTCGTAGGCGTAAATTGGTTATTACTGTTGCATTAAGTTCTTGGTATTCGCCAGATGGCAGCATTATTTTCTGCAAAGGTTTTAAATATCTGATCACTTCTAGTTGATTCTGGAAAGGAATGCATGTTTAGATGTTGGAATAACGTATGCACTAAAATACCTTAACCGGAGCCTAATAGAATCTGCAAAACCAAATAATATTAAAAATCGCGGCTGTGAAATAATGTTGCGTAATTTTTCTTGGGTTTTCGTTGATTCCTAGGCCTGCATATTTGACGCTTAGCAGTCGCACGCTGTATGCGGTAAAGTATTTTATTTAAGCCTACTCGCGATCACGCTTTTAGCCACCGCTGTCTCAGAAAAGCCTTGAGACGCAACAGTAGCCGTCACTTTAGCGGTCCGTGATAGGAAGACGAAGAATTAAACTGTCCTCGTGACTCAACGTCTTAATCAAGCTGCAAGTCCACACCAAGTCCTTTGTTGTAAAGGTCGTTAATCAGGGTCAGCCGTGTAAATCGTACTTCCAGTGTTTAGGTCAGTAGTTAGTAGTACGCTGTTCCAACTAAAGTTTTTCTTTCTTTTATTGCTTTTCGTCTTAATGAAGTCACTGATTTAAATATACGTATTTAGTAGCTCAGTGCACTAAAGCTAAGCTTGTACAAACGGTTTTTTAAAACTTAGTTTATACGTCTTTTTTCACGGCCCTATTTAGCAAAGAATGAGTTGAATGTTAAAACCTCGTCTCTGACATGTTGACAATTTTGTTCGCTACATAATAAGAAAACAAGTTGATGTCATGAAACACCGTCGTTCATATAGCGTGTAAGCCACTGAAATATGAGGCCACAAAATTCGTTCTGAGAGCTGTAAATGCGTAAAAATACGTCTAATTTCGACCAAGGCTTGCTTGCGCAGGATTTCGTTTGGAACTTGCAGCGCTTCCGCAGATCCCCTATAGCTAGAAAAGAAAAAGAAGATGCAAAGGATAAGTACAAAAAGAGAGAAAAAGTGAATGAAAAAAGAAGCGATGCAAAAAACATCTGGGCTACAATCATGAAATTTTTAAACTGTTTGCAAACTTGTGCAACATCTTTATTCATTGCTTGATAGTCATACTTTTTTCTTGTCTATCAGCGATTTTTGTCGTTTTTGTGACCTTAAAAATGTGAAAGAGATAAAAGGTAAATGTCTGGGTATATACTTGCTGTATAAATAGAGCTGTTTCCTCAACTCGTGAACTACAGAAGCGCTTGTCAATCTCCGAAGTAACAGCAGTTAATTAGCATGAACTAAATTAAAATGATAGCTCTGCAGCGCCGGTGGGCGCATTTTGTCCACTGTCCGTGACCGTCCGAGCCTTTGGCGTACAGTGGCGTGTGGGCCCCGGCCCCCAATCTCATTTTTTGTTAAAACAGATATTATGGACTCGGAAAAATAATTATTAAAATTGTTGCCACAAGATCTCGTATTTTGAGGCTGTAATTGCACTAAAGTCGATTTCGGCTGCGGCTCCGAAACAGACCCCGCTGGGGAGTTTGCAGTTTTTCCCTAGACCCCTTAATGGAATTTAGAGGTCTTACTTCTGTAAGGGGGAGCAAAAAGGGGAAGGAATGGAGAGGAAATAAGAGAAAGAAAAAAAGAGAAAAAGAGAAGAAAAGGGTGGAAAGAAAATAGTGAAAAAACAGAAAAAAAAGACGAAGCCCTCAATTCACATTCCTGGCTACGCCTGTGTTCTTGCGGTAGTCTGGAATAAACAAAAGCGATTATCCGCATCAGCGCCACTGTTCCGACGCCGTCTTCTGAAGCTGCAGCCGTCTGGGGGCCCACGCGACCCAAGACACTCGACGACGTGACCCACATGTATGTCTAGCGATACCTTGCAATTTAGGTTTTGTTGGCCGACCGTATAATTAGGTCGACGAGCCTTGGGTACGATGTGTCGTCTGTCCGTCGGTCGTCTGTCTGTAGCGCATGTATTTTGGCTAAACCGTGCGACGTAAGAGATCGGCGATGGTATTATTGAATAGGGCGATAACGCGTTCCTATGGGCTGTCAATAGCGACTATGTCTATGTCTGCAGCGGTTTGGCAGCAATTTTGAATGAAAAGTTTCTGCCTGCAGCCATCACACGCGCGCTTCGAATCACACTCACACGGTAGTGTGAGTGTTGTAAGGACGACCTTCAAAGTATATGGGAAAGTGCAAACTTTGACCCTCAGCCAACCAAAAACCCCTGAAC
>Ga0209367_1007382_pt1 | contig 15156 bp, 8 predicted proteins | sample WorMetLIZISLAND2_FD_187412 | JGI IMG/M metagenome (GOLD analysis project Ga0209367, IMG submission 187412) | Marine gutless worms symbiont microbial communities from Max Planck institute for Marine Microbiology, Germany - Olavius geniculatus... ... | reverse complement strand
AGAATTCTACGAGAATTCTAACATAGAATTCTACGCTAGCCAATTTTATCTATTTGGATGACGTAACTCACAAGCAAGTGGGCGGAGCTAGCATAACGTAGCAACGGAAAATCTTGCTCACAATTTCGCAGAGAATCTCAGAGAAGTAGAAAGTGCAAAATGCGAATTCTAAGTTAAAATTTCTGAGATTCTCAGAGATTCTCAGAGAAAAAAAGTGCGAAGCACGCCTCAGGTGATATGTCTGGGTCTAATATATTGACAACACCGAGTTGCTGTAAATACCTGAGGCAGTCGTTGAAGATATGGGTCCACTGGTCTTTGGTCAGCAGATCGGTGTTGTCCGTGTGCGTTGCATCTGCGTGCTGCCGACTGATGCTGTGGTCGACGTAGATGTGTGTCAACGCCAGCAGACAGCGCAGTAACCACGAGGCGACATCAGGCAGCTTGCAGTTCACCAGCAGCTTGTGAACACAGAGCAGCGTAGTCACCGTCTCAGCCAGACACAGACATTGCGGACGACAACGCACGATGGATGTCAACAGCTGTATCCTACCGCACGCAGGCAACAGCCACACATAGTAACGGGAGGCTTGCGTTTTTGCTTGGTTTATTCTTCTCTTTTCCTTCTTTTTTCTCTCTTTATTTTCCACTTCTCCTACAAAACCAGACAGCTGACGAAGACCAAAATTGAGAAGAAAGATGCGCCCCCCCCATCTGTAAGAACTTCAGACTAAATTTTCAGTGGGATCCATCAAAGTATTTCGCAGGGAGAGACATTTTAACCCATTTCGACATGGTTCGACATATCAGCAGGCGTAGACCAATACAATTAAACTTATGGTGCCAGACATCCTCAAGTTGGATCCTGCCCCAAATTCCTAGGTTATTTATTAATTAATTTTAAAAATGTACATAGCAAAGGTACCTGCTAAACAATAGATAAAGCTAAGTACACATGATATCCACACACAGACAGATACTAGGGATGACAACAGAGGCTTCAAAAATGCCAAAAGTTTCCCCAAGATTTACCATAGAGGTAATCCGAAAGCGCATTAGAGGCGTGCACATGCTCACGATGATGCACTATACAAATTGACGACCTTTTACCTTTATAGCTCTTTATGGGAAACCACTGCAGCGCTACAGAGCATTACCTGCCATTACATGACAATAAAGGCTTCAAAAACGCCAAAAGTTACCCCAACATTTACCCTAGAGGTAATCCGAAAGCGCATTAGAGATCATAGAAAGCGCATCTCAGATTAACCAACTCGAGATTCACCCCTTACTTCAAAAACTGAACACTAAAGTCACTTTTTACAAAAAGAAGAAAATCATCTGTGCATGAGTAAAAACCATGGTAGTGCAAGCAGAGTGTTGCCGTTGTCGTCCAGTATACTCCTGAGCAAAGCCCAGCCTGTGTCCAGTCGACGACGTTTTGCCGCGCTGCCAGCTTGTGTTGACAGCGACAACTGGGTCACTTCTATGTACGACCCGCCGTCCAGAAACACCTGCAACCACATAGCACAACACTCTCCAGACACTAGAAAATTCCCCGACATTTCCCTGACGATTCACGGCACTGCTCACCATTTTAACTCGGATTGGTGCTTATCCAACAACATTCGTGACATCCGGATGTGCACGCTCGCTTGGGGCGTTTGGGGGGAGTCAGGTAACTCCAAAACCCCTTAACCGATTTCCATAAAACTTGGCATCAGTGATCATATCGACCACCTGACCCTACGTGCAAAATTTGGTTACAGTCGGTTCAAAGGCGGCATGGCTGCGCATGAGCGAAATTTGCCATTAGGCATCTATTTTTTTTCTTTTTTCCTTGCGCACGGCTACAGGTCCGCACGTTGGATCGACAAATGCCACTAATGGCTCGAACGAAGTGTCCAGAGGCCGGACACATTCCTTATATGATTTCGATTAAAATTTTTAAAATTTACCACTTTTATGCACTAATTTTTAAAAATTTGCATTACGGCCTATGGGGAATTCAAAACGGTATAACCTGGTCCCCGTAAAAGATAACTGCGCGCTGTTTTCACATGACCCATTTTCGGGGTCGGGCAATCTAACGGTGCCATTTAAATTTACTCTCATAACGACCCCTGTTGCCATAGCAACCATTCAAAAGTTGCAAAATTTTGCATGACAGCCAATGGAGATTTCAAAGTTATATAACTTAGCCCGCATAAAAGATGATTGCATGCTGTTTGCACCTACCCCCCTATTTTCAAGCAGGGGCTATCTGATGGTGTCATTAAAATTTCTCCATGACGACCCCTGTTGCCATAGCAACTAACCGTTCTTATTTATAGACAAAATTGGCTGCAGCAAACATTGATACATCACACATAATTTTTTCCTTGCACCAACCTCCTTTACCTGCCCGGAGGTGTTCTGAAAACATTAAATAAATTTATTGTCATAAAATCAAATACCAAAAATTTGAACAAAGTTCGACTAAAAACAGCAAAAATCAGAGCAAAAAACTTCAACAGTTTACAAAGCTATGTAAGGGCGATATGAATCAAAACTTAAAAACAGCAAAAATGGTTTTGGGGCAATATTATCGCGTGTTGAATTCCAGACTGACCCTTACAAGACTAGCCATTCTAAATACTTGAAATAAAAATACAAAAACAGAAGTCGCAAATCAAAATAATGTAGTACACCAGTCCGTGCTAACACCATGTATATTGCAGTGAATGCCAATGCCCATAGTAGAAAGACACGTTCAGGCATGTCTGAATTTTAGTCTATCATAGTAACTATGATGTCAGTAGGCCAGCAGCAGATTATTCATTGCCTGTGACGTCACCAGCTGCAACGCTGGCAGCGTGCCAGTAACAGCAAATTATAGCTATACAATATATAGGCCGTTACCGTTAAAAAAAAAATGAAATATTACTATTTTAACTTTCAAATTCACTGTGTGTTAAATTACGTTGAGTAAAAACTTACATAACGGACATAGGCCTACGCATTCTCACGAGCGACTTTTATGTAAGGGCGATATTAGTCAACACTTGAAAACGGCTTTCACTTAGCTCAGCTTGGCACCTATTTTGCGTCAATTAAGTAAAAGTATTTACAACAAAATTTTGTTCAGGATACAGTAATATTTTTCAAGTATTTGAGATGGCTAGTTTTGTAAGGGCCAGTCTGGAATTCAACATGCGATAATATCGCCCCATAACCATTTTTCCCATTTTCGAGTTTTGACTCATATTGCCCTTATGTAGCTTTGTAAACTGGTAATGTTTTTGCTCTGAAGAACCTGACAACAGATGGAAGCCGTCAACTGAAGAAAGTTTTCTTTAAGCAACAACTGCGCCGTCGTGTCACGAGACAAACTGTCCAACAACACAATATACATCTCACAATATAATACACTATGTTCACAAACAAAAGCGTCCACCTATGTCTTACTCCATATGTCTGTGGAAAATGTTTGAATTTGACATAATTAGCTGTCATATTTACATGTGCAAATATTATGTCATAATTATGTCATCAGTAACAGTTAATATTTAACTACGACGTTGATATAATGCTTATAATGCTTACACCTAAACATTCCCTCAAAATGTTGCATAAATCAAAACATTTTCCACGAATATATAAAAGACAAGATAATGTTCATATGAACACCGAGTCTGTCCAATGCATTTCGACAGTTTACAGTATATGTCCGTATAAATATAATCAGTGAGCTGTTTAGACTGGTAGAAAAAAAAAAAAAAGGTTTAATTTTAAATTGTACGGCAGCAATGATCCTTTCATCCTTCTCTATTATTTTAACTAAACAATAAATATTGTCAATTATGAGACCATTCGATTTGTCACCAGCGCTTTACTATAAAAGGTCCATCGTCACCATGCGTCTATCTGGCACAGTTATGGAGATATCGCGCCTCAAATATTGGACGCACGGACGTGGATACAGAAAAAAAGACAGAAGAAAGGAAAGAGAAAGGGGAAAGGAAAGGAAAGTGAAAGGGAAAAGGAAGGGAAAGGGGAAGGAGAAAAGAAATGAAAGAAAAATGGAAAAGAAAGGGAAGGGAAATGGAAAGGGGAAAAGGGAAACGGAAAAGGTAAGGGAAAGGGGAAGGGAAAGGGAAAGGGAAAGGGAGAAGGGTAAGGGAAAGGGAAAAGGGGAGATAGAGGAAAAAAAAAGAAGGGGAAAAGGGAAGGAAAGGGGGAAGGGAAGGTAAAGGAAAGGGGAAGCTGAAGGTAAAAGAAGGGGAAGCAGAAGTGAAAGAGGAAAGAAAAGGGAAAAGAAAAAGAAAAGGGAGAAGAGAAAAAGGCAAGTGAAAGCGGAAGGGGCAAGAAAAAGAGATGGAGAAGGTTAAGGGAAAGGGGAAGGAAGATCGGAAAAGGGAAAAGGGAAGGGGAAGGAGAAGGGAAGGTGGAAGGAAGATAGTTTAAGAAATGTTAGACACATGGACAGACGAACACTCAGGTGATTTTATAATCTGTCCAATGCTATGCACTGCATTGGACAGACAAAATCGGGGGTAGGTGTTTTTTCGAACAGAATGTAGATTAATCCACTAAAAACACATACATGGTGTCCATGAACTGTTTTGCCATTCTACTCCAGTACCCCAGTCCACTGTACAGTCCAATTCACTCTCAGTGGCAACTGTACTTTTCGTACTATGAACTATTCACACCTATTCACAGCCTACCATTTTTTACCATCTGTGGCTTGCTAACAGTGGTCATAAACTGCACAAATTTAGCTGCTGTTATTTGAGGGAATTAAATACAAATATACAAAACAATATACAAAAATACAATTATACAGCAGTTGCAGCTCTACTTCAATTTTTCAGTCAGCAAGCCAATAAATTCGATGCTGAAGTTATGTGAATATGTGGCAAAGCAAATGATGAATATTCGCTATAATAGCTGGCTGCAGCAACCACCCCCAACCGCCCCCCCCCAAAAAAAATCACAGGGTCTATAGTAATCAAGCTAACTGACATTTTAATCCACGTAGTAAACTAATTAACTTTTGTAACTCACAAAGTCTTCAAAAATTTGCATAAAAACCACATTCTAAAAACAGTAGTTTATTTTACTGTAAATAGTATGGCTCAAGGTTGACTTCGGGCCTTGCACAGAAAACATTAAATAAATGAACTACAGATTTTCTGTAAATTCAGTCCAAACAACAACCCAGATATAGTTAAACTACGCTATATAACAGCAGCTATTTGCTAAAGATAAATGTCTAAAACAGCCAGTCATGTTGTGGCCACAAAGAGAAAGAGGTCACTTGCCCCCCCTCATTTTGGGTAGTCAAAAACTGTCCAAAAATCTTATACTTGTCCAAAAAATTTGGTCCAAGAATGCAATGTAAAAGCCTCATTTTAAAAAAATAGGAGCAGAATTAAAATCTTGAGCACTCGTAATCGTCTCTGTCTCTGTCAAAAAACTGCAACTTCCTGCACTGCCACAACAAAGAGCAGCAGTCGTAACACATAAACATAGGAGCACAACAATGTAAATAATGTACCTTGCAAAACGTGTTCTGCTTCGACTGTGCTGTTCCTCAATGTCAGTGTACAAAGCTTCATACAGCTTCCTCAAATGACCCTTCAATGCCACGTTCACACAGTCTCAAGGGTAAGTAAGTAATAAGTAAATAACGTGTAAATTTATACAGCACATCTCTTATGCACTTAACAGTTTTCTTCAACAATATTTTGCAAAGAAAAAGCACGTCTTCAGGTGATGTTTGAAAGTGCTGAGACTCAGTTCTGAATCACGAAGACTGTCAGGAGGCAAATTCTACGTCGACAGGCCTGAAAGAGCAAAGCATTGATGACTAAAACTGTTCAATCAATAGCATGGTACGACCAACTTCTGCTGAGCGGCAGACCGCAGATGTTGACAACCAGTTATGTCTGCTGTTAAGGGGATGTCAGACGAACGACAAAATCGGCCGATTTTATCTGCCGACAAAATCGCCCGACAAAAATCTGTCGTGTGTCACGCTAAAATCGCCCGATTTTGTCGACTGGCAAAATCAGGCGATTTTGTCGGCCAAGATAGAGCATGTTCTATCTTCGACGATTTTGTTGGCCGACTTTTCGTATATCTGACAACAAATTTTGTATATGTTGCCATGGTGATTGTTTACAACGGTTGATGAATATTTATTTTAGTTATTTATTGTGTTTGTTATTATTTTCGTTCATGAGATGCAGAAAAAAAGTGACGCAAGTATTATTTTGTGATCTACATTCGGCTGTTGTGCTAGCTGATAACGTATGAAGTAGCAGACAAAACTATTGGCCATGTGTCATGGTTCATCGATTTTGTCGGCCAATTTTGTCGGGCAACTCAACCACGCCCACAAAAGTCTGCCGACTTTGTCGTTCGTCTGACATCCCCTTTAGCACTATCATCCTTACAATTACTATAGTCTGGACAGATACTGCTCAGACAATGAGACGAGTTTTTTCAGTTTATATGATCAGTGAAGGCATAAGTATTGTCCATTTCATACATGTTGGAGTATTTGTGGCCATTTTAAATTTTGTGGCTAGCGGCTGCCAGAAGGCCATGCCAATATTGGTAGCTAGTGGTTTATGAAAATCTCAAGACACTAACTATAATAATAGTAAATTTAAAAAAAGGTGAACACTGTCGAAGCACCAGCGATGTGCATGAGACCGTATAGGCTGAGACCAAGACATTGGGCATTTTGTCCAAAACAAGACCAACACGTGAAGTCTTGGTTTGAAACCAAGACTTTGAAGCTCCCAAGACTTTAGCTGAAACATACAGTGAAAACCATTAAGCAGTAGGCACTACAAATGCGGAAAAATGTCACAAATGGTATTTTAGGTGACCATGTTAGCACGTTCTCTCTATTTTCCCATCACATTTTAAGAACGAAAATACTATTATTTTGCACCACTGCCTGCCGACGTAGTCCACTAAGCATCATAGCAATATCATCATCATCATCATTTCTGGCAAACACCACTAAGAGTGCGTAGCGCCGAAGGTAGACATCAGTCTCCAGAGCGGACGGTTCTGAGCCAAGTCAACTGCGTCGTCCATATTGAGGTCGCTGGATTTCAGATCCTGCTGAATGGTTTTCATCCATGTAATACGAGGACGTCCCAGTGGTCTCGTCCAGTTTCCTGCGCGGGAAGCTGTTAAGATCTGTTTTGCATCTGTCTCATCAGGCGTTCATGCAATGTGTCCGAACAGGGACAGGCGCCTTGACTGGACTATGGCTGAGAGATGGGGTTGCTTGGTTAACCTTCTGATTTCGTCCTTGCGCACATGCAATCAATAAAATGAAATGGACAAGCGACATACTTTCTAGAGATCCTACATAATTTACAAGTACGCTTACTTTCCAGAGATCCCAGTCAACAGCGAAGGCACCATGTGCTTCGTCAACAGCACCGCGTGGATGATGCAGTGACATCTGCAACTGGTAGAACTGCACCAACTTGTCCTATACATAAGTTCGCATCATTACCGTGTCTCGACAAAAAACATGCCACTTTCATTTTCTGAATAACTACGTGAAACATGGGCTGATTTTGTTAGAACAAACTTGACGCAAGTGACTACAGTTTAGCCCACCTCACCGTGATACTGCTGCTACACTACTTTGTGAAATTCATAGGTCCTAGTTTAACCATTTACAACAATGAATTCGTACTAGGTAGCGCATGCTTCGGCTCAGAAATGATTAAATGAATAGCGATAAACACGAGTAACAGTTATTATATCTCAGAAAATTTTACGTGTTACATCAAATCATTTTTATTACTGCATGTGATCAAAATGTTCTCCTCCTGCACGAATGCAAGCGGTAGACGTTGACGCCACTCGCCAACAGCACGTTTTATAACGCCTGACCCAGAGCGGCTCACTCGCTGTTGATGCATCATTTCAGTTTGTTGATGTATGATCTTAAAATGAATATTTAATATGTGACAGATTTTCAATGATTTTGTGGTTCCACTGACTTTTTTGAGCCGATGCACACGCTTACCAGTATGAATTATTGTTATAAATAGCCAAACAATGACTTCTGCAATTCACAAGGTAGTGTAGCGACGGTGTTGTAGTGAGGTAGGCTAAGCATGTCATCATTTACGTCAAGTTTCTTCATGATGTCGTTTGCCAAAAATTATCAAAATTGGCCCATGTTTCACACAGTTCTTCAAAAAATAAAAGTGGCACTTTTTATTGAGACACGGTGTATATGTACACTGGGCGACTTCACTTTTCGACTTAGACTTTTGCTGAGCCTAAACTTCGGTCTAAGTACCTACTTAAGTCAAAAAGTGAAGTGATTTCGCTGAGCGAAAACATGGTGATTAACACGGATAGTTTAGTAAACTAAAACAATCTGGTATCAAAAAAAAACGCCGTAATGACTACACAGTGACGTAAGACGTTACGTAATTATGTCATTTGCATGCGCAGCACAATTAAATAAGCAAGTTCAAGCGTAGCGGTTGATTTATTTCCTGTTAGGTTTACCGGTTTTCTGCCATTTTTAATCGTTTAGTTGAACTTTGGTCTAAGTACAGACTTTAGCGTTCAGCTTTAGCTTTGGCTCAGTGAAAAGGCTCAGCGAAAGTCTAAGTCAAAAAGTGAAGTCGTCCACTGTGTCCAGAAAGAAAGAAGTCTACACTTTTTTCTAAATAACTTCAACAAGTTTAAACTTACTTTTACAATTTTTGGCACACTTTATGCCGATGATACGCTTTACATCTAAAATCTATCTTCAAAATTTACTTGTCACTAAGCATTGCTAATGTAATCATGACATCATCAAAAATGCCATTTTCGTGAAAAGATAACGTCTAAATAAACACATGCAATACAAAAACAGGACAACTAATTGAAAAATTGCAGTGAAAAACTTAATAGATCATTGGCATAGAAATAAAATACTTTTTTGCCAACAATTTTCAACGCAGTTCAGCTTTTCACCATGTTAAGCATCACCATCATGTGCACTACGGGAACGTCTTTGTGCAGCTGCTCTGATCAGCACGCAGCGTCATCTCTGCAGCATGCATTAACGTCGTGACAACGACATAGAGAACTAACAAATATCGGTCTTTTATCCACTTTGCCCTAGCTAAATACCAATAACTTAAAAATATAAATACATATAACAGTGTGTGCTTTGTTTTGGTGTATCTAGAAATATATATGTGGATGTGAACCAGACTTAAAGGAGTGTTGAGTGTGGACTATTACGTATTTTGTATGCTCTATTAGCTATGTGTAGTTGCTACTTTTATGTTTGTATATGTTTTAGCCATCGGCTATCATTTTTTTATTAAACACAAGTTGAGTTGAGTTGAGCTGAGACACGTTGAATAAAGTTTTTGACTCGGAAGTTGGCTAATAGCAAGTTTTGTTACTATTGTTTACAAAACAAGCAGCTACTAGCAAACAAGACTATTTTCTGCATTTTTTGTTTATTTCAGGGTGGAGATTTGTAAGAATACAGACAGTGCTCTATTTCACACGGTACAGTGGCATCACTAATTGAGTGAGGTGGACAATCAGTACATTATCAATTGCACATTAGTTTTCTAATGTTGCCTATCAAAAATTGTAAATGTGCATTTGAATTTGGTAAAGTTATCATCTGGAACACTGTTAGCTTTTTCACCTCGGATACAGTAAAAACGACATTTTCAATGACGTCATAATTATTTCAGCACTATATAGTGACATCATAATAAGAAGAAAAAATGTATCGACAGTTTAACAAAGTACATACGTAAGACGACCCACGCCCAAAAATTATGAGAATATATTTAATTTTGTCAAAGATGTCAAAAACACCGTTTAGACTCTTTTTACTGGACACCGTGTACATAATACTGTACTATACACAAGTCATACCTCAAACCAGTAGACCTAATATGTACATAGCATTCTATACATGATGCACAGTAACCACAGCATACCGGATGGGTCTGCCTAACACTGAAGATCACTATGAATCACAGCAGATGAACTGCAGAAAAGCTCAAATCTCCAAAATTGCTTACGATGCACAAAGCCGATCTCCGAAAAATGGTGCTGAATTGTGTTACGAATCTGCTGCCACATTTTCTACTAAATTTTACAATTTTCACTTTCAAAAGTCTACAGCTTCTACTAGTACACAGCAAAATCTTTGCTAGATAGCATGAGTGAGTGAGTAGGGTTTAACGTCCCACCCGACACAGTATAGGTCATTTCGGGGACGAAATAGATAGCAGAAGAATATTGTACCAGTAGAATACTGTGGCTAATATGTACAGCTAAATATTCAAGATGCACTCCATGAACTAGTGATAGGATGTGGCAAGCAGAGAAATGACCTTGAGCCGGTCGGCAGGCTTGTCTTTCCACATACGCAGCAGCGGCACAAAGATTGTTTCACCAAGTCGACAAATCTCGATTCTGCTATCAGCGCCAGCCGACTGACAGACTAGCACTACGACTCTGACCAGCGGCTCCAGCACAGCAAACGATGTCTCACTAACTCTGAAATCACACCAAGGACACAACTCGATTGGTCAAAATGAAAATAAAAGAGTTCTAAATCTCTCCACTTCTCTTTACCTTCCCACCTTCCTTTCCCTCCCCTCCCTTTTCCTTCCTTTCATTTCTCATCGCTTTTTATCTGTCCCATTGCTATAGCATAGCGTGGTACAGATGATAAAATCACTTCTGTCACACTGTCATTCTGTCAGTCCGTCTGTAAACACTTCTACGGCCGCAATTTTGATTTGATTTTGATGAACTTTTGCACAATGATTCCAGGCCTGAAAAGTAAGATCGAGTTTGTTTGAGATAAAAATTCCTTCCCCTATTTTACCCCAATTTTTAACCTCGGTAACACATTTTTAATGGGAAGGTTCTTGTACCACAGTAGAGATTCCTGTGGGCTTATACTAGCGCTTAATAGCTCAAAAAGCGTCTCGACGGCCACTATAGGCACAAAACAGAAAAAATTCAATCCCCCAATTTAAGCCATCAGTCTCCAAAATTGTGATGAAATCAGGCATGTTGTGCTAAAAAAAATTCTGAGTTGCTTTGATGTGGTGTGATGGAACGTTGTCTTTACATGATTGGATTTTTAACTCGCCTTACGTCATTAAGCGGCATTCAGTAGTGTCATTAGTGAAGTCACTGAAATTTATAACTGAGTAAGAGTACACATGGGCATACAAATGCGTGAAGAGAAATTTACCTCCATAAAGTATGCGTGCCGTTATATTTACGCAAATTTCGGGACGTTTTTTAGCGCCACCTGATATATATGCCGAAGGCATAGCATGTGCACGGCCTATTATGGCCGTGGTAGTGTTATTTTAGCTTACCATACTAAAGCTCATGGCACCAAAATGTGCGTTTTGACCAAGCCATGGCATGCATCCATAGCAACATCAACGTCGCTGCGTTACGAAACACTGCAAAAATCCTTTGTTACGGAGTGTTTGGATGCCGCTGAATAATCACATGTGTACTGTCACATCATATTCATTATTTTTCACAAAACGTTGAGTCCAATTAGGGTGAATTTAACCCAAATTAGTGAAAAGTTTGTGGTCTGCCAGCTGGCCTGCGAACCGACATAATATTATGCCCATTAAAATAGTTCCATACAAATGGCACTTTATTATGTGTTTTAGGACATACTGTACGTAGCGCTAATATAATAATAACACAATAAAGTGAAAAAACAGCAACATTATATTACACAAGAACACAAGGCAACGAAAATATCCGGCAAGCGTAGCAGGCTTGGCATGTGAATAATAATGGCTTGGCAGATATGGAAAGCCGAAAGTGACTTCTACCACAAATACAGACTGTTGCAAATACTATGCGCCTTTGACATGTATATACGTACTGTGACAATACCACATTTATGTCACTTAGAAATCGACATTGATCAACTAAAATTAATTAAAATACAACTATGACTAATTAATACAGACAACTCTTGAACACAGTGACCTAGAAAGTCAAGAGACAACTGACTGAAACCACTCAATAATGATACGTAACCTCTTTGCAGTGAAGAACTTGGACAGGGTGGTACAGAGCAGTGAGGCTGCAACGCTGAAATGCTGCGCGATGCCAGAGACCAGCACACACAGAGCTTTTGCCGAGAGAGTTGCGTCAAACTGCACACTGTGAAGCAGACGACAGAACACTTTCACCAGCTCTGCAACCAGCAACACACAAATTCATTCATTAAGTAAGTAAGCAAGTAAGTAGTCATCATTTGCAGCATGCCATATGTCAGAACAGTTCGAATCGTAAGCACATATCTCAAAGCTGTAGAGTGTCACCTGCCATATAAGATCATGCAGTGACACCAAACAAAGGTGAATGCATCTCTCCATAAACTAATCCAAACAGGCTGGTACGCCAAATGCATTGAAGCAGATAAATAAACATTCCAGCTTGGCAATAAAATAACATGATACTATTACAAGCACCTTTGCATTTCCCTGTTACGTTTAAATGACACAGCGAGTATTATACTGTGGTTTATTCCTTTAATACAACAAAACAACAGAAATAATTCTAGCCAAAACTGTGGACTATTTTTACTGGACACAACTGCATGCAAGAGACGGACAAAATCATCAACAAACAAGTAATTTGAGCAAAGCTCACCTGACGTGCAATAGTGGCGGTCCTGCCACCTGGGTAATCATCGACAGCATTCGATGAAATAATAATACGTTATGAAGGAGTATCCAAAATCTGAGGCCTCAAAATTTAGATTGTTAAAAAGAGACAATCTATGCTAAAAATTTCATAGGTCTACGCAGGTTGTCCAAGTTTATCTCAAGCCATTTCGGTGCAATTCACTCTCGAAATGTGTGCCACAGCTGAAAAATTGCAAAAAAATAACACTAAAATCTCCTATCATTTAGGTTCAAGGTCATTCAAGGTCATAGATGTTGACACCATTCAGAAGCTCGTCATTAGTGCTTGTTATGATAAGCAGCATGTCTGTGTCTATCTCCAACTGTTTTCACACTAGACAAGCTAATAGCGGTAAAATGACCACTTCTTAAAGAGGTACCCCTCTTTGATGCCCACTTGCACAGGCCTTTTTGAACATAGGGGGTCGAGATTTAAACTGGTAAAATCTACATTTAATGCTCAAAATTTCACATGCAGGTTGTATCAGTCTATTTTTAGTCATTCCGGCAAAATTCACTTCTATAATGTGTGTCACAACCCGAAATCATGAAAAATTCACGAAACCCCTAATTTTTTGGGTTCAAGGTTGTTCAAGGTCATCGATGTTGATAAAACTAAAAAGCCCATGTACAGTGCTTGTTATGATAAACAACATGTCTGTACCTACCTGCAAGTGTTTTCACACTATACGAGCTAATAACAGCAAAATAACGTCTTTTCATGGAGTACCCCTCTTTGACACCCTCGTTCGAGGGGAACCCCCTCACCCAGGGGCACAAAATTTTGTCACCAAAAACTAGAGTCCTTGCGGCAGCCCACAGTGAAGATTTTGTGATAGTTATATGCATGTTCTAGCAAGTAGCAAACTTCAAAGTGGGGACAATCATTTCAGTCGCAATGCACAATATAATGCCAAAAATTATTCAGGCCTACTGGTATTAACTAACAATGGCTAGACAAGCCAATAACGGCAAAATAACGTCTTTTCACGAAGTACCCCTTTTTGATGCCCTCGTTCAAAGGGAACCCCCTCACCCAGGGGCAAAAAAATGTTGTCACTAAAAACTAGAGTCCTTGCGGCAGCCCACGGTGAAGATTTTGTGATCCCAGCTCGCACCATTTTGACAGGGCTCAAAGGTGTGACAGACACACAGACAGACAGACGCCCAGACGACGGCTAAGACACCTGAAGCATTCTGCTATTGCATGCAAAAACAACAAAATGGCTAAACAAAGTCTGCTAGTGGGCAATCATTATCACACAAAGATATCAAAATCACACCAGTTTATTAGCATGCATTGTCAGGTTTATCTAATCACCTAAATCAACACAATTTGTGTTAGGCATAATAAACCTCACCAAACTGTTCGAGAACTACAAATATTCAAGTTTCATCAACCAATATGCCTGTTCATAACAGTGTACTTTTAGAATTAAAAACATAAAGAACATAAGAACTTAAGAATATGCATTAGGTCCAACTGATACGGCCTCAGTGCTGAGCAGGTGTAATAACCTGCCCAGCCAAAGGTAAGGTAAGGCAAATAAAAATGAAATTTTTGCAGAACACCTTATGACAAAAATGTTCTCTATTCTCTCTAACAACATGGTACATTTTGATGCATATGATCAGCCTCTAATCACTGTACCATAACTGTAGGATACTGACGTAAGTAAAGCAAACCAGTATGCTGACAAACTAGAGAAAGTTACCGTTGCAGAGAGGGGCATTCAGTGAGAACCAAGATGTTCGAATGCTGAGGACGTCTTTGAGAATGACTGCAGTTAGCTCCGGACCATACGCTTCACACTTTGACGTATCACACAGAATATCAAGCAGCAGCTTCATTACATCCATGGACTTCAGGTAGCAGTGACCTTCAAAGCAACACGCACGCACATGTGTGACAACCGACCAATGATAAAGATGATGATGATGAAGGATGAATTAACTTCAGCATGGTGTTAAGTCCTAAGACTACAAGGACACGTAACAATAAAGCCTAAACCAGGAGTCTCAAACTCATTTGGGGGTGCAGGCCACACTGCAAGATATCACTCAGTCGGTGGGCCGCATTGTTTTTAGAGACGACAAAATGCAGTAAATGCAGTAATTAATAAACCCCTACAAATTACAGAAGTTATTTTTTACAGTATACACTGTAGTCTAGAACTTCATATTTTTCCCGTCTCCAACTAACTCTTACCGCTCATTTGGCAAAAACCAGAGAATCGACGTTAGTCTTGAAATCACGAATGTTAGCCAATTGCAATGTTGCATTCAGACGTTTAGGTGAGTCTTGATCACAAAGCGGATTTGTTGATCTTCATTGATGAGAAGAACTGTTCACAAACGTACGTACAGCCAAACATCGCCATTAGGCTATTTTGGAGGCTGCAGAGACTAATTT
>Ga0209367_1007380_pt1 | contig 15158 bp, 12 predicted proteins | sample WorMetLIZISLAND2_FD_187412 | JGI IMG/M metagenome (GOLD analysis project Ga0209367, IMG submission 187412) | Marine gutless worms symbiont microbial communities from Max Planck institute for Marine Microbiology, Germany - Olavius geniculatus... ... | reverse complement strand
GATATTTGCCATAACCAGGCTGTGATCCGAATCTATGTCTGCACCCTGAAAGGTGCGGCACTGCTGCACTGACGTTGCCCACTTTCTTCGGATCAGTATCATGTCAATCATGTTTCTTGTTTTTCCATTAATGGGCATGGGTTCATTAATTTTTCTCTAGAAGTCCGGTGACTTGAACTCCCGATTTCTCCAATGACACTTTGTTTCATCACAGGCTGAACGTTAGTTCAAGCCCTGTGTTAACGGCGACTTCTCTTTCCTATGGAAAAGCCAAAAATTCGACCCCTCACAGAATCAAAACCCCTGAACCGATTAAGATAAAATTTGGCACGGTTGATTATGTCGGCGAGTGGACCCGTCAGGCAAAATTTTATGCAAATCCCTTCAAAGGGGCTTCTCGGCAAATGGGTGAAATATACGCAATTTTTTTATTTATATATGCTTTTTTCTTCAACGCACCTACAGGTCAGACCTCTTAAGATATTTTTACGCTTAATATGTCAAACGACGCGGCTCCGCACAAGGAAGTGCCTTTTGGGGGTTAGAAAATTAAAATTTAATATTTAACGTATTTATTTGCAAAAATCAAAACAAATACAGTGGCGCCTATGGAGAAAATTAAACAATTCTTTAAACGGTCATAACTTTGGCTGTGTATAAAGATAGAGTCGTAATTCTTGGTTTTAAAATATGGTTTTCGGAAATGGCTAATCTAATGGTGTCATTCAATTTTATTTCGGACTCTCCCTGGTTGCCATGGCAACGAAATTTAAGACAAAATGGGCTATAACTCTGTCTGTGTACAAGATATCTGCGAGATTTTTGCGTTTATAGGGGGGCGGGGTTTCAGGGATGCGCCATTGAATATTCCCAATCGCATTTTCCCTCGACCGACCCCCGTTGCCATAGCAACAAAATTTGGGACAAAATGGGCTATAACTCGGTTTGTGTAAGAGATATTTGCGAGATTTTTGCGTTCATGGGGGGGGGTTCGGGGATTGGCCATTGAATGCATTATGCTGCCAATCGAATTTTACCCCAACTGACTCGTTCCAATGGAAATTTTATGCAACGGTCCAATAACATGATTAGTTAAATTAGCATTATTGAAGTGTTTTCCAGGTCTGTATTAAGCGGGTAATGCGTGCAATATTAGTTCGTTTATTTATATGGCCATTTTGTGGATATAAAAGTAATTTTGTTCAGTATTGTCAGCAATGCAGGCCAGCGATGACGTCATGCCTGACGCGTATCGTCTGCTTTGTTCAGTCACGCCATTAGGTAGTAAGTAACAGTTATAAACGGCTTGGCTACTGTAAAAAATATCTGAGGCGCAATATTTTTCTAACTGATCACCAGTACAGGAAAACAGTTTTTTTAGTAATAAAACTGCAAATATAAATGTACAAAACATAAATTTATACGCTTGTTAACGGCAACATTAAAGAACTCGCACATCGAAAACAGCAAAAATTACAAAAAAAATATTATTCAGCAGCACATTGACACAGTTAGTGTGATGAGGGCAATATCACCTTTTGTGATCTTTGCTGTTTTCGATGTGCAAGTTTTTTAATGTTGCCGTTAACAAATGTATAAACTGATGTTTCGTACATTTATTGGGCTATGTAGAATAATGCGTACGATGCCACATTGTAGCACGGTAGTGCGTAACATTGTTTTAAGGGCGACTATCAAAGTCAATGGGAAACCCCCGACTTTGGGCATTCGTAGCTTCCAAACGCTTAAATCGATCGACTTAAAATTTGACTTGAATAATTATGTCGGCAGTGTGACCCTCCGTGCCCAGAATGGTACAAATCGGCCCAGCAAGAGTGGCGGGACAAAGAGGTGAATTATAATGTTTAACTGGGTTATTTTTTTAGTTTTAATACATTTTGCCAAGCTCTGGAAAACACATTTTTAGGAGTAGTGCCGCAATTTTTGCACTGGATGGCGTGTTTTAATGGGAATTGATTTCTTAGAGAGGTCTCAACAAACATTCATTGTTAGTATTTTCCTTTTTTAATTCTTCAAAAATCGCAAATTTCAAACTTATTTTCGGACAAAAAATGCGACTCAAAATGCTTGACAATGGAGATGCTTATCTACAAACTACCCTTAATCGACATCGTAACCCCACCGAAGTGGCATAATGAATAGGCTCGGGAATTCCAAATATGTGATTATTTTGGGCCCTTTGCCTACAGGTCACGTGATGTGATACGGAGCATGCGCAATAAACTTTTGGCTTTTAACATGGGCAAATGCAAGTTTGAGGCTTTATATCTCCTTAACGGTGCAAGTTAGACGCATAGTTACAATGGACCACGAATAGGAAACCACATATGCCGAGTCAAATGACGTCACGTGACCCCAAAAGGTCAAGGTCGTGACCCTATTATCTTTGAGGCGCTATATCTCCATAACGGTGCCAGATAGACGCATGGTCACAATGGACCACCCATAGGAAGTGGCCCACCGTGAGTCGAATGGTCACGTGATTGGGTTGAATAACATTATTGCTTTTAACTTACAATTAAATTTGCTAATAAAACAGCAAATATTAAATATTAAAAACTTACCAGTTTACATTACTGTGTAAGGGCGACCAAGTCAGTTGTCGTCATTGCTGGTTTTCCAGGAACTTAGCATATTATATATACAACTCATATAGCGGTTTCACAGACTATGTGGACACGGTTCGCCAAATTTACAGTAGGCTTATGTATTAGACTTTGCTCTAACTTTTGCAGTATAGATAAAAATGTGACAATGAGCTAATGCACGATAATAATCAGAATGCAGAAATGTATGAAATGCACCGTAAGAGTTGTTTTACAAATATTTTTGGTTTAGTTCAACACTGTTGTTAACATCGTCATTTCTCACGTTTTCATGCAGCAAAATATGTGCAGAATGAAAGCATGTTTGCGCTGCAGAAAAAAATGTCATTCGAACAACATAATAAACAATTTGCCAATGACTGTAAAAAGTCGAAGTGTCCACTGTTATCTTTCGCACATGCATTTAATCTTTTGGTGAAGTTTTTAACAGCCTTGTTGATGGCAAGTTGTCTCAGATAACATGCAGCGAACAGTCTGAGTTTAGCGATGGATTTCAATTTTGGTGGCATACTGTCAACAAATACGATAAAAAATAATAAAAAAAAACTGTAAGACTTTGTTTGCAATGTTTGCATCACTCTGACATAATTAACACCCCAAAAATTGACATAGTTGGTTTTAATTAACGATGTTGTTTCGCAAAACGTGCTGTAAACTTCGCAACAGCAAGAAAGTATCAAATGCCGCTTGGCATTTTATTCAGCTACAAACAGCTAATAAATATGTGTGTGATTTCGCGTCAAAAATTTGTGCGGTTGCTGAGAACACGGCCAAAAACTTTAGTGGATTACTTTTTTGCCCAGCCCTGTATATACATAAAGCAGTTACAGTTGCAGCTGCAGTAGTAGTCAAAAGTCAGCGCGTTTGTCGGTGTTTGACGGTGTTTCGCCATTGGCGAAAAAGTCGCGACAGTAGAATCATAACTATAGAATGACACGAAATAAGGCGACATGCAGCACGTCAGCACGCCAACAGTCAAGACATTGATGCCATCGACATCGGAGTAACGTGATATGACGTCAAACTGACGTCGTTACTGAACTTCATTCATCAGCATGTGCAATTGTTGCAGTAGGCTATACATATTATTTACAACTCGGCTGCAGAATTTAAGTTACCACGCAAAAGTAAAAGTGGACGTATGAGTAAGCAAGCAAATTAAAAAGACGTTGCCGTGATAGTAAGTATCTGTAAAAACTGCTTAAAACCCCTCATAGTATTAGAAGTAATTAAGAATTTGTCTGTGAAGAAAAGTTTGGACGTGGCGAAGGTTCTTGTCCGTTAATTCACCCGCACCCAAATTAACCGATAGGGTTAAGGTTAGGGTTAGCCTTTACAATAATAATTCGGATGCGGATGAATTAACGGACAAGTACCCGTGGCGAATGTTTGAACTGCGTTCCGAGAGGCCTACTAATGACGTAGCCGATTGCATAGGTGGACAGCCTTATCGTTTGTTCTCAATATATTACGATGGGTTTTTCGACAGAGTTTACAACAAATATTTCGTAAATGACCTTTAAACGTGTATGTATTCTTTTCTAGGCCTATTCGGTTCTTGTTGATCGTTGACTTTCGCACAACACAGTCGTCGCCAAATTGGCTAACGGCGACTTATTTACCATGAAAGTTACGAGCGTAGGCCTATTTAACCGAGTCTTAGTACAAACCTAAGTTATAGGTTACGTCAAAATAGGTCTATAATCAGGCTTTCGACCTAGATACGGTTTATAAAAAGTCGAACGCGTGAACACACACGGACACATTGCAGACACACATATGCTATAGACACGCTATACACGTCGACTGAACAATTAAGTTTTTTCTAGTTTGACAACTAACAACTAGCAAGACGTTACAGCAGGAGCCAACGAATCGACTGTACACTAGGGACACTATATGCAACCATTGGTCCATTTCTAGAAATCTTTCACTCGTGCATTCAGTAGGAAATTTGCAATGACGAGATCAGTATCACACTCAGTGGTGTACCATACGACGCACGCCAATTCTCTAACATGCCACAAGGCAGCGTATCCACGCGTTAAAGCTGTTACAAGACTTCAGAGATCGCTTTATTGCAAATTTTGTAGCATAATGAGTTTGGCAGTGAATAGAATAATGAAATCGGTCAATATTTGGAAATATCTCAGCTCATGCTAATCAGCTGCCACTTCCAAGATTGTGAAGCGCTTCTTGTCATGAGTCTGTCTCATGTAAAAAGCGCTATAGCAAGTACCTGACTTACTTTTTATCTTTGCTAAGTAAACATACAGCCAATAGTGGTTGCCTAAAAATGCAAGACCTGACAATGGCGGACCAAACTGTGTTGCTGCATTGTTGGACAAACTGTAATCAAAACCATAGCCATGTGAGCATATTAAAGGTATTTAAACGTTATTCACTACACAAATTCACGTTACTTTGCTTACTTACTTACGCTGACGCACGCGGGGGCAATTGTCTTCTCATTTACTGAACACTTGTAAAAATTTAGCATATGACTGGTCATTCAACAGGCATCTGAATTTTACAGACTTAGTTATTCAAACTTTGGTGTTTTTTTAGTGTAAAAATAAGCAATATTAAACTTTTATTTTAGTTGTAGGTTTAATTACTCCATTCCTCGGCAGTCTTTTCGCGTTTTAAAATCCTGCAGAAAGCCTACGACGTGGTACAGCAAAGCAGAGCATCACTTTACTGCCTGGCCAACAGAGCAGAATGAAAAAGGAGGAGGTCCGTCATTGTCCGGTCCTGCATTTTTGTTGCTTTTTGGTCCACCACTGTCAGATCCTGCAATGTCAGGTCCTACATTTTCAACGCCCCCGCCAATAGCACTATGTCTGTTTGTTGTGCGGTTGTCCTAACAGGCCGTCATACGAATCTTGCCCATCCGTCCGTCAGTCCGTTTGTCTAAGTCGAAAACAAAAGGCGCATAAAAATACAAAAAATTGCTGCAAACGTTTTTCAAAAAAGCCAAAAGGCATGTGATGGTTATGGTGATGGCTGCTCGGCGCAGTGCGGACGACTGCATATTGTGCCGGCATTTGGCCGACGTCGGAATTTGAGTCGCGGCGGCGCAGATTATCGGACGTGAGAATAGCGGTACCGTCAGTTGGGCTGGTTGGTCACAGTCAGCGAACAGAGCATCGGTAGTCTGTCTTGAGTGATGAGCAAGCGCCGCGTCTCCAGACTTAATAACATCAGCAGCGCACGCGTATCTACACCGTGGTCCATAAAGACGTGGCACTTAACTTATGCGGTAGTGCAGAGACATATTTATGGTGTGGTGGAATATATAATAATCACATTATTGCAAACTGTCCGCAAAGTGTGCCAGTGAAAGAATTTTGAAAGTCAGTCAATAAATGGCGAAGATATGGACAAAAGGAAAGTGCCACGTTTTTTGGACCACCCCTGTACACCGCAGACAGCAACACGCTGCTGCTGCAGCTTAGCGTATTAGTCGCCGGGATAATGCTATTAGCTCAGTCAGTCCCTTCCCACGCCGTGTCCGCCGCACACAGTCGATCAAAACTGGATGAGCGTATTTGAAGGCTGGAGAAGCAGCAGCAGCAGTACGGGTTGTGTGATGAGGAGGCTGATGGTGGCGCGAGTCGTCACTGTGGCTGCGGACACGATCTCGTCGCGCCTGACGCTGCGCAGTGTGATCTTCTGTGACGAGGTCGGCGGCTTCTCCAGGGAATGAATCTTCAGCGTGTCCGTCGCTGCAACAACACAGACAGACAATCAAAGCCCAGGGACGTCATTTAGGGAAACTGGAGGGGTCTACGGACCCGCAAAGATTTGTGATTTTATTTTTTTTCGCTGAGTGAGTTTTGCTTAAACGACTGACGACAAACTTTTGTTTCCCGATTGACCTTTACTGTGTAAACTACACGAAATATGTCCAGTTAATTCCCAGAAAAATCATTTAAATTGTTCCCAAATAATGTCACATTTTAAAACTGCAATGTACCAAATTTGATTTCGGCTGGGGCTCTGCCAGAGAAGAAGAGCAAAGGGCCAAGACCAAAGATTAACATCACTGAGAGTTATACACCACTTTTCCTTTATTTTTACAGTACGAAAAACATCGTCTAAACCATCGTTTAATTTTCAAACTAAAAAGAAAGGTAAAGTCCCACACTTGCTATAGCGTTTTTCACATGAGACTAACTCCAGACGAGAAGCGCTTATCTCGAAAGTGGTAGCTAATTGGCATGAGCTAATGATAATGATACCGCAGCGCAGTATGCGGCCATCCATTGTCCGCATAAGGAAACAATTGGACCCGCGGTTTGCAGCTAGCAGACATACCACCGCCCCAATGAGCCACACTACGCCTTCACCCCGTAGCCCGTAAGCTACTACTCATTTCCCATCCCAAGGAGGGTAGGAGGTTGAGTTGGCCTGAGCACACAGCAGGTTAGCAACTTGCTCAAGGTTGCTTGCAAATAAGCGACAGTGAAAATCGAACTGCAACCTGAAAGTTACGAGTCGACACTAACCACTAGACACTTGCACCTACACAGGCAGGTAGGTGCGAACAACTTGCCCAAAGTTGCTACTTGTTAGTGCACCGGCTGGGAGTTGAACCGTGGACATTTCGGTCTCGTATCCAACGCCCTACCGCTAAGCCATCAAGCCACCGTCATGGTTGTACCATATACATGTATTAAGCATCATAAATCAAGACTTCATTTAGTGTCTTCGTATGCTAATTTACTAATATGGCGACTCATTAGTGCAGTGTTATTCTTAGTCGAGAAATGCGGAGAAGAAATATCAGCAAGTCAATTATACTGACACTCGGAGATGGCTCCCCAGGCGTAGAGTTGGTACCAGTTGTTGTTGAGGTCGACGCTTCCCTCAGTGTAGACCTTCATGTCGCGACTGAAGCGGCACGACAGCCGGCCGTCGTTCAGCTCCCACTGCTTGTCGAACAGATTCTCGTCGTGCCTTGGCGTGGGGACGACGTACGGCACGTCCGTATGGTACCGGCGTACACTTACTTCTCCGCCGCGGCTCCGCAGGCACATGAACACGTCCTCACCGCCCTTTACACGCAACCGCCCACTGTGACGCCACAATGACGTCGACGTGGCGTCACCGTGCAGGTCCCCCGAGACGACGGGAAAGCCGGGAAAGTTTTCCCGAGCCCCGCGACGTTTGGGGGCCCGCCAGCGCTGAAAAATATTTGTTGCTACATGTTTGGCAGCAATCGAAATTGGACTTACGTCATTTTCGACTTGTGCCACTGTGGAGGTATCTTAAAAATTTTTCTGGGGACAGTCCTCTCCCCAGACACCGCCCCATTAAAGGCCCCGCTGCGGCTCTGACGGGACTGTCACCGTGACGTCAGTGCGACCAGCTGCAGTGCGGCAGAATGCCAAAACAACGAAACGTCAACGTTCTTCAAAAATAAAAAATATCAAAATCTTAATACAAAATGAAATTTAGCAATTAAATGCGTAAACTAAACCGCAAAACAACATTAAAAATTAAAACACTGGGAAATGTATCATGCATAAAATTGTTTTACGATTTTCTCGAAATGTCATCGACAACAGGCTCAGTAAATAAGTTTTAGTATGAACGTAAGCCCTATAGGTTTCGTCGGCCTGGAAGCGGTTTATAAAAACTCGAGCGCGGGATATAGGCCTACACAGACAGACAGACAGACACACCTATCTTATGGACAGAGCGAACACAGCAGCAACGATTGACGGTTACCACGAAACATTCGACTTAAACTTCTTGCGTGACATAAATCAATAAATCAATCTTTAATTACGCTAAAAGACGACAAAACAGAAAACTGATGCAATAATAGCTGGAGAGCGCTTCGTGAAGCGTATACATACATGATGAGCCAAAAATGGCACCATGATTTATACATTCAAACTTTGTCGAATATTAGTCGATTTTCAAAAATTCTGTCAGTTTTAAAAATAAAAGACAATTTATCAAAGATGCCACCATACCGCAGATGTGTCGCTCCCTACACTACCTTGGAAAATGTCAGTGTCTTAAAAGCATAATTAATCAGACTTCGATTGTCAAAAGTGAAGCGTCCCACTCTCATAGTCACAAAAACTTTTTTTATAAACAAATACAACTTTCCAAAAACGCTAATCAAATACTATTAGCGTCAGTGATTATGTCACTAAGCACAAATAAAAATGTACAAGTAAGCAAAATGTTTTAGAAAGCAGGTCTCGGCCTTTAAGGCAACCGCAGAACGCCGCGTCGTGCTGCCTTTATAGGAGACAAGGTAATGCAGCGACACTCTTGAAATGTGATGGTATTTTTCGTGACAGTGTTATTACAAAGTTTTACATTTTAAAATCTATTTTAAAATTTTAAAAAATTTCAAAAATCGCTTAATATTTGATGAAGTTAAGTTGTAAAAAAACGCTGCCATTTTTGGTCTACTCTGCATGTACGTCTGTGGAAGATTTACATGTTGGGCCTAATTCCACCGCTCCATAAGTTTAATAAAAAAAAAACTTTCCAACTTCTTGGATTTAGATTTAGAAACCGTGAATTTGGATACTAATACTCAGTATATGCATATGCAGCGATGGGTCCTTAAGCGTCTCCACTCTGTAAAATAATATGCACTTGCGTCGCTTACCGAAACGGTGTATGCCCAAGTTGGGGATACGTCATCCTCTGCGTGGGTAGTTTAGTGCCAGCCTGGCTCCCGGCGCCCCGCCAGTACTCTCGTATTGCCCGCGTATTTTATTCATACGCCTGTCTGTCTGGGGCTGACCGTGTTACAGGTGTTGAACAAAGTGGCAACTACTCTCAACAGTATCACAGACTTCTCCTATTGGGTTGGGAGGGTGGAGGAGGTTACTGCCGCGTTTTCGTACGTCACTAACGTTCCACATTTGTCCCGGTGGAGTTTTTTTCAGTCCGCGCGCTGCTAAATAATAAACGGCGTTAGTTAGTTAGTTACCAACCATGCGGTCGTCGGACGAGAAACCGACGGCGACCCAGCCGGCGACGGCGCTCATCTCGAAGTGAGCGATGTCACCTTGACCGACGCGGTACGTTAACACATAGTCACAGGTCTGCGCGTCGCAGTCCGCTGCACCATCGCGTTTCTTGTACCTACAGACAGACACATGCCTACGTGATATCAATACTACTCATAAATGTAATAAACGTTTTCAACGTTCTTATTTTTTTTCAACGTTTTCCTTCATTTGTTTTTATGTTTACTAAAAAATTTTCTCCATAACTATGCAAACTTCTTTTATAACCACAGAAACGAACTAATAGGCCACAGAGGTGGTAATTTTTTTAGTTAATCAAGTTAGTGGTGATATTTGTAATGACTGCACAGTTGAATTGAAAATGAATAAAGTTCTTTCTTTCTTTCTCTGTCTAGTTTCAGCTATGCTGTGCCATTAGCAATAGGCAAAATGTTGAAAAAAATTAGGGCTGACGTTTTTACTCAACGTTTTTAAACGTTCTTAATTTTTTCTGAGCGTTTTTTACATTTTCGAATATAGTATATTATGCAGTTATGTAGTTAAACTATGCTCGGCTCGCACTAGAACCGTTTTCACAACTTTCGATTGCAGTCGTGCGTCACAATGAAACGACGGTGGAGTATAGGCTTATGCCATCTGAATGTGGTTTAAGACTAAGTACAATACTGCACTCTCTGGAGTAGTATAAGCTCGTACTGCGGATTCGCTTAACCACTCCAGCAGTGCGGTATGTCTGCAAAAAACGCTAATTTTGCATTCTTATGTCATATTAATGTTCGCACTTTTTATAAATCACGCAAAAAAACGACATAAACACACAACGATTAATTTTACCACTGTGTCGAAACTTACCTTGCTACAGCAGAGTTAATGTTCGTAAGCATTAATTTGATCTTCTTACGGGTAGATTTTAAATTTTTTTACGACTTTATAAAAGTTCGTGCAACAACAATCTGTACCTTTTACACGTGGCTAAAACGGCAGCGAGATGGTTGTGCATAATGGATATAATTACATAAAAACGAAAAATCAACGCCGTATTCAAGTAGTTGGTAAACGTGGCCTCTGATGCACAAATTTAAAATTATTATACCGAATTTTCATATCGAAGTGATCTATACATCAAAATAATAAATAATACCAACCTGAAACATCCTTTTGTCTTTCCGCATTCACGCAGATCAATTGGATTAAATCCTGTAGCCAAAGTCACAATAATTGACAAGCGTTATATTAGCCACTATATTTTACGTAGTAATACAACCTTCAAAATAAACTTTTAGTTTAAAACTTACTACTGTAGCATCTTGTAAATGTACAGCATGATAAAATTTTTTAAAATTATGATAAAGCGAACGTTAAAAATGACAGCATTTGGTTTCGAACAACTTACACTGAAATGTTTACAAAAAACTCGTAGTTTAGTCAATTTAGGGTTCAACCGGGAAAAAATACCACAAAGCTGAAAATTTGCCTGAAACATCAGCACACTCTGAGACAAAATATCAAAAGTCCGCTTAGATCAACTTTGGGCCAAAAAAATTATGACCATTTTAAAAACAGAACATTTTAGGAAAATTGTAAAATAATAATATCATTGAAACATAGGCAGCCGGCAAATCATAAGATAACAATGGCGCAATCTGGCTAAAAATTCAACTCCAAAATTTTTCTTCCTTTAGGAGATCAAGGACCCCCATCTAACACAATGGTGTCCTTGGACCCCGCAAGTGTAGCTATCTGGCAAATGCCATCTAAATCCGCCCAACGGCTTAAGCAGGGTGCAAAAATGTTGCAGACAACTGACAACGGACGACGGACAAACAGACCACGCTAGAGAAAAATCGGAAAAAAATCGCTTGCGCTACGGCGATTTTGCCCATATAGCTACACATTTTTTCGTAACATGGTCTGTTCTCTGTTACGTACATCGTGCACCATGTTTAAACCGTTCGATAAATTTACATGTTAGGTGGACTTGGAGGTCAATGAACACACCGCCTTTTATGGGACATGGAGGTTTCTGGCACCAAGGGAAAGAAAATATTTGTGGTTGAACTTCTTGGCCAAAATGCACTTGTCTATACTCATGATACAACCGGTAGCAACAAAAGTAAGATGCAACCAAGCCACGTCTCAATTACCATTGCTAAATGGCAGGCAGTAAGCATGTTTCGCCGAGAGAAGACCTAGTAGGCCTATTCAAACGCACTGTTTAATTGCGCCGTTCATCATTCGTACAATACGCGCAGCATCGTTACCTTTTCTCAGCGGAGCCGATGTAACATTGGTCCAGTAACTGTGCGCGTCCGAGAAGACGGTCCCACTGCTCACGTACATCACAGCACAAAGCACTTCAGTCTCCTCCACGTCGACTCATCCGTTTATCACATAAAAACACCAGCCTGCTGGATATAAAAGCGTAGGCCTACATGCACAACGGAATCACCCAGCATCGCTGTAGTCTCGAGCATGCGTAGAGAAAGCAAAACGATACTCGAATGGGAAACGTTGAATTTATCAACATCGTCTTCGACACACAAGACCACTTTTATTTTTCACGATAACCTCGGGATACACTTAAAGGCCAAGTCGCACCAATTTACATAACTGTTATAAAGCGCTATTTGGCTTCCTGAGATGTTAGTTTGTCCATACTTATTAATTTTCCGCTTTAAAGTGGACAATAATCGTGACAGAACTGTGACGTTACTTACGGCATTAGCGTCGACGTAGCGTTCGAGAAAATTTGACGCTAGCTGCGTCAACGGAGCGCGGCACCGAGCGAAGAGACTTTGCTTGCATTTTGAGATGTCGCTGTCATACCGGAAGTAGGCCGACTGTATGTCCTTTCTGTTGCACCAATCGCCACCAGCGTCTGACTTCCGGTATTCGCCCGCTGCCTTGACGCTAAACCGGCCACATGCTAGTTTCGCACGCTGCAGTTACACGCTGTCAAGAAAGCGTAGTTTGTGACGTTATCATGCGGTTCGCAGAACATATTTTTATTAAAATTAATGTAAAGTAATGTTTTCATTTCAATTGTTTAGCGGATTATTAATTAGCATTACATTCTACATCTATTTATTCAATATTGTTTTTTTCATGCGACTTGGCCTTTAAACTAAGTCGAAGAAATCTGTGCATGCCAAAATTATCCATTGTTCATTAATAATAAATTCTTTCTCTTATGGCCAATATGTAATAAAATTTAATGCTAAGAGAAATGACAAATTTGTTCGATCTTAATATCAAGCGACGCATTCACGAATCCAATACATAAAGTATACGCATGCAACGGCTATCACCGTGCCTTAATAATGCCGGTACAAAATTAATATTTTTAGTTAAACAATTTGTGACGCGCTACAGCTATGCTGCAGGCGTCTATGGCACGGGTTGACGTGCGTCTGTCCGTCTGTCTTGCCTGTCCATATGTCACGGATGAACCTTGGGTAAAAGGTTGCTATTGATCACTAATAGGAAATCGCTGACGCTTTTTCAAATGAGACGAAAATCATCGACCTTGGATTACCTTGAACCCCAGTCCTGCAACAGAAACTGTATTGGTTGTAGTGCGTGTTCTCTAGCAACAACTGGGCTTCTTGTTACGTTTCTGCGCAAGTTTCCGGCAATGGCGTAGCCAGAAATTTTAACTGAAGGCCTCGTCTATCTTCCCCTTCCCTTTTCTTTCCTCTTTCCTTTTCCCCTTTTTCCTCCCCCTTTTATTCTTTCTTTCTTTTCCCTGTCTTCCTCTTTTCCCCTGTCATCTTTTCCCTTAGACGTAGAACATCCCAAAATTCAGCTAGAAAGTCTTGGGGAGCGCTATGAGCTCCCACAGCAAGGTCTGGGACAAAGCCGCAGCCGAAATCGAATTTGGTGCATTTTAACTTTAAACGATATCTGGGGGCAACAATGTTAATCATTTTTCGAAGCATAAACCGACCAAATTGGCAAATTTAGAGGAGTTTGAACAAGTGCTTATGTTTTGTCTGAAAGATTGGTGGCCTTGGCCCCCTGGACTCTCTTTGTCTACGCCACTGGTTTCCGGCAAAAACACCGGACAGACTGAGGTGCACAAACAGCATAGAGCGACGAGACGTGTAAAGGTAACCTACACGAACTCAAGCGGCCCGTCTGCACCGTCGTCTGGAGGCATCCACGTGAACGACTTACTCGTGGACCCCGCCGGGTACCAGGCGACCAGGGTATCATCGGGCCCGTCGCATTCGACCGTCCGGACTGGCTGAGAGTCCACCATGACGTCGACATACTGGCCGACGACGATGTTGGTCGACTTCCGTCTTCCCTGCATCAGGAGCCCGCGCACGCCTTCCGCCGCTTTCACCGTCACTATACACAAGCCAACCGACCAACTGATTTATGAGCTCATATGATCTGACTCGGAACAACTAGACACAGACTCCATCAGTTTCATGGCGTGGCGTAGTGGTAACGCGTTGTGTCCGATCAACGAAATTGCTCTACGTCGAGCCGGGTTAGTACCTGTAGGTGACTGTTTGCGGACCGGTAAACCATCTCGGTATGCAACCAGCCGCCTAGGTCAACTCAGCCTACTATCCCTTCGGGGTAAGTAAATCGAGTGCCGGCCTATCTGGCTGGGGTTAAAGCGGGGTGCGTTTACTTGTGTCGGGTGTGATTTCACACGGTAGGTGACGCTCCGTAGCTCTGCTTTAGGTTTCCTATATAGGGTGTTTAAACGACCGAGCAAACATTGAGCAGCTAGCTTGACGTTCTATGGTAATTAGCATGCTAATTAGGAGTGCGGGCGGGTTGTAATTGGAAGGCCTATATAACACGTGATCAGCTGTGGGCTAAGCGTAAGTAGGTCTACATTTGAGCCAGGGGGTGGGGTTCCAATAGGCCTGCTTGAGCCAGCTCGATGTTTGCTCGACGTTTGCTCGATGTCTGGTCGATCGTGTAAACTCCCTAATATAGAGCTAGCTCATACAGTACTTTTCACTTTTAACCTTTAACGATCTCCATCCGTCCATCTATTGACCTGGGCGTATATCCGTAACAAAGTGCGCCCATATACAGGCTCTAAAGTTATAGCACGCGCTACGTTTAAATATTATGAAGCACATCAGCGATTCGCATGAGTGGGGTACGGAAAAAATAACCCCTACCACACGGCAGATGTCTAGGGGAAAGCGATACGCTTTTTTCTAGAATTATTTTTATTAGACGGAAATTGTGTGCGCACTGGGCATCGCTTCGCACTGCTACGATAATGCGAATTCCTGGGAAAGGCTAAGCTTAAACGAGTAGTCGAAAGCTCTGATCCGGTCGCCCATGCATGGCCTATGGCTGCGCCGCACCGGCGCTGATGACGCCTAAAATGGCTTCGTTAAATGTGGAATAGCCATAACAGCGACGCATCAGCTAGCCAGGTGGCCCGGGCCGCCATATTTCACCCATGTACGAGGCAAACTGAGCCATAGCATCTCTTATGATGGGTGGATTCACTGGCGTCCGGACATAACTCCCCCAGACACAACCC
>Ga0209367_1007379_pt1 | contig 15159 bp, 11 predicted proteins | sample WorMetLIZISLAND2_FD_187412 | JGI IMG/M metagenome (GOLD analysis project Ga0209367, IMG submission 187412) | Marine gutless worms symbiont microbial communities from Max Planck institute for Marine Microbiology, Germany - Olavius geniculatus... ... | reverse complement strand
CCCGACCAGGGGCTCTGCCCCTGGACCCCGCTGGAGGCTTCGCCCCCAGACCCCCCTTATAGGCTCGCGCTCCGCGCGCTCGCCATGGCCCCCCTTGATTGCGGCCCGCCAGCTGGTGGAAAATTGACTAATTGGCCCGCAGTGTCAAAAAGGTTGGACAGCACTGGTGTAGACCAATGCAATTCCATTCGTGCTACATAACGTTGCTATAAGGGAAATGTCTATGACCTAAATTTTTCTCCCACTGGGATCAACAGTACCTGCAGCCTCATTTTGGGCTCTGCCACAAATTTCTAGTGATTATTTATTTCTTTATTGTTATTTATTTTTTAAGGAGTTACTTTGTTTTTTCGTAGTTTTACATGTTTGAATTTTTTCTACAGGAAAAGACTCTACCAGAATTATTTGAGATAGTGAACGATTATCGGCCTGACATAGTGTGGTCGGATGGTGATTGGGAGGCACCAGACACATACTGGAATAGCACAGGTTTCCTGGCTTGGCTCTACAATGACAGGTGTGTAGCCAAAAGCATTGCTTTCTTTTCTTATGATCAATTGCATGCAGTCACAGATTTTAAGCAGTGGATTGCCTGGCCTTTAACTGTGTAGGCCACATGATATGACACTTAGTGAAGTGGGTCATCAAAACTAGGTTGTAAAAGTTGGAATATACTGAGTACACCAATCCCGATAGCACACTGCAATGTAGATGTTTATTTGCTTCGTGAATTATATATGGGACACTCTCATAAGCTAGTATGGGTGGAAGTAAGGCTTAGTTTGCTTTTCTAACTAGTTTTAAACTGGTGACTCACATCCAGCTGTGTGCACTTCATTGTTTTAGAACCAATGGTAGCCAGTCATCGCTTAGTTGACATCAGATGTGGGTGTTTGCAGTTTGCGAAATATGACTTTAGTTTGGTTTTCGATTCATTTTTCAGTTCAGTTTTGCAAAAACATGGTTTTTTGGTTTGGCTTTTAGTTTTGTAATTTAACCCATGATTTATGGTTTCGCTTTTGGTTTTTACTACCTAGAGGACAAATTCTGCTTAAATTAGGATTTATTTACTTGACTATGAGGTTACAAACCTGAACTACAGGGCAGACAGACAACTTTACACGTTTGCGTGAGTGCGTATCCCATGATGATCCAACTAGACAATGCATGATAAGCTAAGCCTATACTTTGGCAAGCAGACAAGCACTTTTCACGCTGCATAATGATAGACATGCTAACACAGTGTTTTTCAACCTTTTTGTTGCCGCGGAACCCTGAACAAGCTTGAAGGTCACTCACAGAACCCCATGCATTGATCCAAGCGTCCAACGATGTACGCAAGGTAGAAGCTACAGGGTGTCTACGGACTCATTTCCTTAGCAGAGCAAAGCCCTTGTGAGGACGACAAAGCAAGCAAAGATGACCAATATTAAATTTGATTACATTGACAGGTAGCAGTACGTTATTGTAGTTAACGTAACACCACGGGCGAAGTGGTCGTCCACGGCCGCTTAGCCCCAGCCATGCCAACTGAAAAAATTTATCATGTGGACGTCCTCGTTAAAGATAGGCCTACGTGTCTTTTTAATTTTCCTTAGCATAGTGTTTAAAGAATTGAATTTCTTACGTAAATGGTCAAACGATTTCGTAACCATAGGCCTAACCCTAATCAATGTTTTTTCTCTCTTCCTCATCTTTATTTGCGATACTACACTTATCCTCGGAGTTGAGTAGCCTAATTTCATGCATAGAAAGCCTACGCTTCTAAAAATGCAAACACACCAAGGCTACTAACAGCAAAAATGATTTAACAAAGTTGATCTATGCAAAAATGAATGCGTAGAAACGCAATTTTGAACAAAATATTTCATGATGAGTATTTCTACGACACTGTTTGGCGAGATTTCGCACGCTAGCTTATTTTTTACTGGCCAGCTGCGGAACCCTTGGCAGATGCTCGCAGAACCCTGGGGTTGCGCAGAACCCCGGTTGAAAAACACTGTGCTAACATATGCTGAGGACACCTTTGATTTTGACCAATATAAGGATGCTCGATATAAGGAGGTCACTCAGGTCGCAGGTTCGACTCTGAGAGACTGCCAGGTAACGACCTTGGGCAGGTTGTTCACACACATTGTGCCTCTGTCCACCAAGCAGTACAAATTGGCACTGGCTGCACTGCCGGGAAGGTTACAGCAGTAATATGCGGAGATCTGGCTCTCCTCCCATATATAAAGCAGGGATGGGTTCGCCTGTATCGGGTGGCAGGTAATAGTGTGTGATCCCATACGGCAGGCGAGGCGTCTGCGGCACACTGCCGGCTCGGGGCCTTGGAAACAGAGATGCTCACCGCTCGCATTGGTCACAGAGCTGTGAGAGGGCCTGTTGACTATCAGTGATTTAACCGTAACCTAACCACTGGTGCCATAGAGAAGTTTAGTGTGTTAATGCTCATCACCATAAGCTGTCATTTGGAGAATTTTAGTTCACAGTTCAAATGGCAAGTTACATCAAGTTCAGTTGTAAGAGCAATTAGCAGTAACTTTTGGAAGTAGGGGTCCAACTAGAATTAAGACCATTGTGCATGAAGATTTAGATGCTACATTGTTGGAGGTTGATTTTAGCATGGAAGCAGTACTTTGACAGTGTTGACATACATATATTATCCAAGACATATGTGAATGTTCAGTGCATTTTCAGCAGTGATTGTGTGTGTTAAAGTCCAGTGAAGGACACAGTTTTGACTAATGATCGCTGGGGTCATGGTATCAAATGCAATCATGGCGGCTACATTACGTGCCATGATCGTTATAATCCTGGTTAGCTCTATGATTCAATTACATTATCCAATATCCAATTATGCTCTATGAGTGTACTGCAGTAGTACTCACAGGTTTCTTAACTTCCTTGTAGACACAGATGCCAGTTTAGAGATTATGGTGTATTATATAGGTCTCTTACAAAACCAAAAGTAGCATTAGTTTGCTCTTTTGTAACAAGACCAGTGGCAGGACTAATTTGTTGTTATTTTTCCTGTGCTTCAGACACGCATTTTTGTTATTTGGACCACTGCTTTAGGACTGCATTTCCTCTGATACTGATATTGTGTAATGGTAGCATCTGGCGTTCACAGTCCAAGTCAGAAGCCCTAAGACAAGGACTAACTTGTCGTCTGCTACAGCCTAGGGAACTGTAAGCAGAAATGCTGGCAAATAACTAAACATTGTTTGACAATAGTGTTTTATTCAGTGACTTTCAGTGATAGAATTGTTATCATATTGTGTCTCACCAAAAGCACTGTGCTGAAGTCTTTCTACTTTACATGCTATGATGCCAGCTGCAATTATTTTTCACTTGTTGATTGCTAGTTTGTGGGCGATTGTACTGCTGTTTATATTTAAAGAGATTCGTGTTTCATCCTACACCATTGTTTACCGGTATTTGCTTTCTCCATTTCCATGCATAATGTATATGGACTTGGTTTGACTAACAGGTGTCTTGCAGAAGCGCAAGTGGGAAAACTGCATGACAATTGATCGTCGGTCGTGGGGTTTCCGACGTAATGCACCGATCTCAGATTACCTTTCACCAGACGATATCATAGCGACTCTTGTCACAACAGTCAGGTCTGTACTCTTTCTGTGTGCATGAACAGCGTGTGCTCGCCCTGAAATTCACAAAATTCCTGAAATTCGACGCTTATCCTTAATCTGAAATAAACACGTGCATCTCAAATAAAGAGATTTGTCCTGCAAAATCCTGAAATCTTGCAAACTTAAAACTGACTGAAATAATTGCAGTTACCCAGTAGGACCTTCTGCAAAAAGACTTAAATCACATTGGACTCGTTTACTGTCAGAGTACACAGGCAAAGTATTGTATGTAGTGGTTGACATAACTGCAAAAAATGCACTTTTCCTAACTGAACTAACTGAATTATTCCAGGGTTAGTTAAATGAAACCTGGAAGAATGACTGTTTATTGCAGTTGTGGTGGTAACCTACTGATCAATGTTGGTCCGACGGCTGATGGCATGATAGCACCAATATATGAAGAGCGTCTGCGTCAGATGGGCAGCTGGCTTGCTGTGAATGGTGAAGCCATTTATGCATCGAAGCCTTGGAAACACCAGAAGGACACTGTTACATCTTCCGTTTGGTTAGAGCTCTTTTTTGTACTACTTTTATTTGTAATTGCCATAAGGCAAATTTGTGCTTGTCAGCTCAGTTAATGACAGTTATATCATGTTCTTACTTGTTTAATGTCATTGCTTGCACTTGTGCTGTTTCAGCTCTGGACAATTCAGGTTTATTTTCTTGTCGGCTGTAGCAGTGATAACACTTGTACTGCTACATAAAGTGTTATGTGAAATTAGCACCATTCTCCATCCACGTGTGGCAAGCCACTTGAACATGTTGCCTTTCTCATTGTCTTCTGTTTCACTAGCTGATAGATTTTGTGTTATTTAGCAGTAATTCAGTTATTGTCTGTACTACGTTGAGTAGAGTGCTGGACTGGTGTATGTCAGGTATACAAGCAAGCAGACAGGTGATGATACGAGTGTATATGCAATATCATTGGCTTGGCCTAAGGACAACCAGCTGATACTGGGTGCAGTCAGTGCTACAGCACATACAACAGTGACTATGCTTGGCTATGAAGCCAAAAGTTTCAAGTGGGACAAGCGTGCAAGAGGAGGAATAGTTGTTCATGTGCCAGCACTACAAGTGAATGAAATACCTTGCTACTGGGCTTGGGTCTTCAAGCTTAAGCACATCAAACCGGCAAAGTCCAATGTCGGTTGACATTCAAGTGCTGCCGTTTAAAGTCTATGCCTTCATTGTGTTTTACAGGACGTCAGCATAGCTTGCTATGAATTGCAGATGCCCTGTCTTAGATGTAGCTGTCTCTGTGTCTCTCATGCACTGCGATTCTGTTAATACAATGCAAACTAGTATCATGGACTCTTCATAGTCAGCTCCACAAAAGACGCTGCTATTGGCATCTGTAGAAGTTTTCAAGAAATTTGAATGGAGTTCTTGACTATCTCGCACCATTTCTGAGATTTGGCAGTTTATTGGTTGAAAATTGCCAATTTTCCGTGCCCTTTCTCATTTTGTGTCCTCAGTCGTATGTCAAATGCCTGAGAGTAGCATTATGATGAGATGAATCCACCAAGCTGTTCTCTAAGCAGTAACTGAGCTTCTTGTATAGTTTGTTGTAATTGATAGATACATTGTCGATCCAACTTTCATTAGTACACAGTCTACTCCATTACTTAGCTGTTGCGTTAACATTGTAGGCACTTTTTCACCTAACACATTCCGTTGAATCTTGTTTACGTTGTTGAAATATAACATTGTGTTGTATAGTTTGTTATGCTGATGTGTACCCTGTTGCTGAGTTAGCATGTGGCACATAATAAAGTGGAACAGCATTTCATTTTTACTCGTCAACATGTTTTAATTCGGTTTCGCTGTTCACTGCAACGGTTTACAAGAAATGCGAGCTGCATGAGTAAAATCGGTGATTTGTTGGTGCCCAGCTCCTTTGATCAATTCGTCAACAATGCCAATGCTTTCCACCATTCGTACTGACTATAGGCACCTATGTTCCATTTTTTATTTGTCGCCAGCTATAAACATAGCTGTTAGCTGTTTAATATACAATTAAAGCATTAGAGGTTTTTTATCATCAAGAGCAGTGATGAGCTATACCTAACATCTGACAAGAGATATGACAGAAAGTAAAAAGGTGTCGTCTTTTGAGACACTCTATAAGCATATGCACTGTATAAATTTACATTTTACTTACTAAATGCATGAGACAAAAATATGTGTTGTAAGTATCATGTTATCTTACCCATGCTTCCATGAATCATTTTAATGGGTATCCCAAGATCCAGTGAATCCTTGCAAACAACAACATGATGATTTTTATGTGCGAAAGCATGTTATGTTTTGCGCCGCATCTTAGCTATCGACGACACGTCTGTCTTTCTTTCTGTCACACCCTGCAGCTCTGTCAAAGCGGTGCACGCTAGGATCACAAAATTTTCGTTGTTGGCTGCCCCAATGATTAGTTTTTTGTGACAAAATTTCGTGCCGCTGGGTGACGCGGTTCCCCTCGAATGACGGCGTGAAAACGGGGACGTTATTTTACCGCTATTGGCTCGTCTAGCGTGAAAACGGTTACAGCTATATAGACACAGACATGCTGCCAGTCATAACAAGCACTGGAGACGAGATTTTTAGGTGTATCAACATCAATGACTTTGAACGACCATGAACCCCCAAAATAGTGGGTTTTAGTGAATTTTTGCGACTTCGGGCTGTGACACACATTTCAAGAGTGAATTGCGCCGAAGTGGCTGGAGATAGACCAAGACAACTCGCACATGAATTTTCAGCACTGAACGTAGATTTTAACCGTCTGAGTTGCGACCTCCTAGGTTCAAGAAGTGCTGCGTACGGAAGCCTCAAATTTGGGTACTCTTTCAGAACGCACGCTATGCACTGATTCTCCAAATGACAGTACCGATGCTGTCGCATGTCACGTGAGCTTTTCTCAAATTACTTATTTAAAAAAAAATTTGCAAGACAAGGAAACAGGCTAATCACAGCTAGACAGCGAGAGCAACTACAACTGTATCAAATCTCATTTCCAAATGTTACCAATACAGTAGCCTAATGCAAAACTACAATCCTTTATAGAAATATCTACAGTTCTTGTATGGGTGACTGCCTGCAGGCAAATAAACTATCTCGGTATGTAACCAGCCGCCTAGGTCAACTCAGCCTTCCATCCATCCAGGGTATATAAGTACTAGTAGCCTAAATCGAGTACCGGCCTATCTGGCTGGGGTTAAGGTGAGGTGCGTTCACCTGTGTCGGGTGGCACGTAACACTGTGTGATCCCATATGGCAGGTGACGCTCTGTAGCTCTGAAATGCGCTTCCACTAAGAACTATAACACCACCTTTAATAACCTTTAACCTACTACAACAGAAAGACTGTCAAGCCTTACTCAAGGCCAAGTACTGCACACGCGCAGCTCTACTCGGTTCAGTGGACAGTAATGAAGTGACGCCGCCATCCTTATAGTGAATGACGTTTCGTGAATCCAGGCCAACTGGTTAAGGCAGTATCAAACATGCAAGAAACTAAAAAAAACCACATATGACCTTGACCTGTAAATTGATCTTCATATTTATTAGAGTTCTAGCCTGGAGGCTCTTAAGGTACTCGTAGGCCTACATGATGTTCACGCAAAATTTCATCAAGCTGAGTGCAGCAATTCATGAGTTATCATGTCAGCAGAGATAAGAAAACAACTTGGCGACCGCGCCGAAAACAATACTGCCGTCACTTCTGTGAATCTGTGGTCGGTAAAAGTATATAGGCCCAATGCCGCCATATTGTGCCACTGTGCGACTGCCCCTTTGAGCCAAATATTGGCACTGGTTACTGATGTCCTGAGGAACTCTGGCACCAATTTTAGCTTTCCTGCACTTTTTCGTTTTCATGCTATGATTAACGATTTGAAACCATACGGGACGAACAGACGATAGCAGTGTTTGAATTGAGAAAAATCAGTTGGGGGGTGAACTTTTCAACGATTGGAACCGAACCAAAATTGTGATGTAAATCTTATGTATATAGTATATAGCTGACGCCCCCCCAGTACATAATTTGACAGTGTGTTAGGGGGGTTGAAAAAACAGTTAGGGGTTCAACCACTTCAACCCCCCAGTTCAAACACTGGACGGAAGGACAAGTTCTGTGACTTGTTAGGATGCCTGCAAAAAAAGTTGTGTGCACACTTAGCAAAACTACCCGGTAGTAGTACCTATTACTCCTGGTAATTATTTTGTGAACAAAAACAAATTTGTATGAACAAATAGCAAGCCACTTACCAATACATTGTCCTTCAGAACTACATTTTGTAGAATAATATCACCTACAAACATATGTAATTTTAAGTAACATGCAGGTGATAACTGATGCAACTGATAAAAATGAATTCTTATAATAAAAATGCCCTACGATTGCTGTTAATCTTTTTCTTATTGAACTTTTGACATTGCAGCCTGATTATCAACAGCTGAAAATGTGCAGTGTAATAGACACAATACAAACAATGTGAGCAAAGCTCACATGACGCGCGACAGCATCAGTGCTCCTACTGCTTCCACCCTGGGAATCAGTGTACAACGTGCAATAAAATAATCATAGTTTGAAAAATTTTTAAGTACTCAAATTTGAAACCAGAAGGTCGAAACTAAGATGGTTAAAATGTTATGCCAAAAAATTTTATATGCAGGTTGTCCTGGTCTGTCTCCGGTAATTTTAGTGCAGCCTAAAATCGCAAAAAAACACCGCTAAAACACGCTTTTATATTTCAAGGTCATCAATGTTGGTATCCCTGGAATGCTTGTCAGCAGTGTTGTTACGATATAAAAGCAGCAAGTCGATCTGTGTCTACCCGCAACCGTTTCCACGCTAAATTAGTGAACGCCCTCGTTCGACGGGAATCCCCTCCGCAGATGCACGAAATTTTGTCACAAAAAACTAGAGTCCTTGTGGCAGCCCACAGTGAAGATTTTGCGATCTTAGATAAGCTTATACTGTTTTCATGAAGTAGAGAGCTAGCAGGGTGTGACAGACGGACGGACAGACAGAGTGACAGACAGATGATAGCTAAGACGCGCTTAGCATAGCTGTCGCGCGTAAAAAGTCAGCAAGTCACTAAACAGCACCACAACTAGCGGCCTAGTTGCTCTAATAGGCCTAGACCTAAATAGACAAGCGAACGTCGGAATTGCGGTATGTACACGTTACATGTACCAATACGTTAAAATTAAAATGCCGGAGTTTCGTGAAAAGTACTATCAGTCAGTCAATATTAAGCCTACGCTGAAGGCATCTGGGCCTTCTTACCGTGAAGTCCAAACGAAACATCTTTACTGCTAAGATTTTCGATATAACCTCCCAGAAACTGATTCGCTACGCCTGCAAATAATCTTTCAAACACCATATTCAGCAACAGTTGTTGTTACACGACACGCAAAAGAAATATGTACGATGAAATGAACTTAATGTACTAAAATCACTTTTCACGGCGTCTGCATATCCGGAAATTTAACAAAATGTCAACAACAACAACAACTTGAAATAACCATGACAACGACAAAAGTATGTAACTATGTATGAATGCAAGTATGTAAAGAGGTAGAGCTAGAGATTCGTAAGTGAAGTGTAAATTTATATAGCGCATACTCAAAAGATCTCTGATGCGCTTAATACATACTGTCATCAATATTTCGCAAAATGTATGTCTTAAGCTGACGTTTGAATGTGTCGAGACTCAGTTCTGAGTCACGAAGACTGTCTGGCAGCGAATTCCAAGTCGACGGGCCCGCCACAGAAAAGCGCCGACGACCGGAACTGTTCAATCGATAGCGTAGGCCTAAGGCAACAATTTCCTTAAACCTAAGCTTAAAACTTAAAGGTCTGGGCCGTCTGGCCCTTTGCTATACGAGGTGTCTGTCGTCAGTCAGTCGTCTGTTGTCTAGCTGTTGTCTGTCACCGCTCCGCGGTAGGCCAGAGCTACGTCTTACCAAAGACCTTTTTATACGAATAATTAGTCTGGTGCAGTGGTTCGGCGCCTGCAAAATTTCAGCAATCCAGTGCAACGGAAACATTTTTAAATTTGTGGTTGAATGGAAAAAGGTAGAAAAAAACGTGCGCTTTGCAATCAGAGACTGGCTGTTACATTTGATCGAATATGCCAACAGTCAATGTAGTGATGCACGTGTAGCAAAAATTCATTACAGACCGGAGCCTCAGAAACTTCCAGGAAGGTGGCGGGCTTGATCAAGCCCAGACCGCAATGGTCTAAAGGTGCCTCTGGCACCAAATCCCAATGAAGCGCCGGCGTGCGTGAAGGGGACAACGGCTACGAAAGAGCAGTTTTGCTTCGTTCTGGTTTGTTGTATAATACTTAGATAGGTTTTTGCAACTATTTCTAGAGACCACGCTTTAAAAGCTATATTCGAAATTTACACATTTAAGCCATTTCTGCGCCACCGCGTATAGGCCTATTGTGAATCGCTCCAAGTTTCCAGCGCATGAAGCGGGCTGCCATAATTGCACTGTTGGTGTGACCATTTTACACAGTTCGACAGTCGTCTGACCCAATGCAGCAACGGTAAATATATACAATAGAATAAATATAGAAATATTTACAATAACACAACGGTAAATAGCAAAACGAGATCTATCCGCCTATCTACTGTTTTGAACTGAACAATATTGTTGTGATAGCACGAAGGAGAATTTGCGCTTAATTTCGAGCCAGCATGTGATAAAATAGGCTGCTGGTAAGCTTGAATGACATATAGCGCACGACGTGTGTCTGTAACAAGCGGCAGAAAGCGGTTCCTGGCGTCGGGCAACTGGCTGGTGGCTCAGCGTTTTGTGACGACGATTCTGTACAAGCTGCTGAGGCTGGTGTTCATCACAGTGCAGCGTATCTACTGGCAACTCAACGGCACAGCACGACAACTGCGTCAAGCTCGCCTGCCGCACAACTATCAGCAATCGGCCCATGTCCTCGACGTCGTTCTCTGTCACAAGTTCTGTCCGTTACTGACGACGACGCTCGACGACTTTTTGTGCACCCACAACCGTTTCGAGGACCCGCAGTACATCATCGACAACGACAACATCACTCTGCTGACCATCAACGAACATGACGCCGTGTTCTGTGAAGCCGAAGAGAAAGGTAGAACGTACGTGGTATCGTAGCCTAACTTTTACATTGTGCGGAATGAAATTGAGGGAACCGCCGTCAGATTCATATAATAGGCTACACTGAGAACCATAGATGGGCACCTTTTTATTTTGGACAGAACTTCGTCAAATGCTGATCAAACTTTGCAATGTTTAGCAGAAAATGTTGCTGAGAAACTTTTACAACGTAGGCCTACTTAGGGCCTACGTCATGTTACTTACCACACCTATTTTACTGTAGTTACTTTACCCCAGGAAAACAAAGTACCATTCAATTATGCATGTACGTGTACGTGAATCTGTTCCGTTAACAGACTTAACAGCAGCCATAATGTTAATGATAACAAAAAGCTCAGTTGTCGGTAGGATAGCCGACCGTACTGATTGTCAGTAACTTGTAAGGTCATCCAAGGTCCATGATTTTCATTTTATCTGAAACGGCTTATGAGTAATTAATAGTAACCTTCGCCGTATTTTTCACCGTTTCCGAGATATGGTCAATTTTCCGTTGAAAAAAGGCATATTTTTTCTTCCGCCTTCACAGCTTGACCGCCATATTTGGAAGTCATCAATCTCCTCAGCACAAAGGTTCGTCTCTACGTCGTTTACGTACTGCCCGTTTTACTGTATTGTTGCAACACCTGGACAGTAACCAAGCAACTCTCAAGACAGGATAGATGCCTTTGACATGTGGTGCCAGAAAAGAATTCTCCGTATTCCATACATGCGCCATGTCACAAATGCCGGAGTGAGAAGTAGGCTACCACATGCTGCTCCGCTGCCTCCAAGTTGAGAAGACTTCAACTTTTTGGCCACCTGGCTAAAAGATAATATGAGGAAGACCACCATATGGTCATGGTAACTGCAATGAGCAACCCGCCTGCATGATGGAGAAGACCGAGAGGACTTCCTCGTGATACATGGTTGAGAACCGTGTCCCGGGACGTCCAGCCCTTCAGCACCGGCGTTCACTCGGTCTGGCGTCTCGCTGCAGATCGCCGGCAGTGGCGTCAAGTCGTCGACACGGACTCTGCCAACAAGGACGGAGGCTTTCCATTTAACCCCCAATTTGAAAATGTTTCCCTGCACTAGATAACTAAAATTTTGCATGTCGGAGTTTAACACACATGGCGAATTATTAGTGTAAAAAGCTTTTTTCTTACGAACTGAAGCTTAGCCACAATGCATCCGTTACGGACGGACGGGCAGACGGACGGACAGACAGACAAACGGAAGACAACCATGCCAATAGGCAATAGCTCGACCGTTACGTAAGTACGGTCGGTCAAACAGTAAGGTTGAATAAAACCGTTCACATTCGCAGTGTCTACATAACTGTCATATAATACCATATTCGTTTATTGAAACACTATCAAAATGCAGAGCATACAAACGTTTATATTACGCGTTAAAAATGGTTGAAATGTTCAACTGTCTATATACAAGTGCAGTAACATAAAAAAACTAATTTTTGTAAGAATTTTTATACATAACTTGTGTGACCACCGCGTTATATTTATAACTTTTCGCGGGTCTGCCTGTGTTGATTGTCAGGTATGCATCTATGGCGCGGTGAGTACAACGCTCACATCAACTACGCCCAGATGGACTTCTGTCGTTCTCTGATCGTTGTGCCTATGTCCACGTTCCATCGCCTGGCCGACACCATCGGTGATCCTGCCGGCCAGCTGGTCTTCTTGTTCAACACAGGCCGCTGCGGCTCCACCCTACTCACGCAGGCATGCAATTATGTCTCAACAGTGTGCATTTTTAGCAAGAAAGCACGTCGTGTCTGGTGACCCATGGCTCTCGATCGAGGTGCTCTGTAAAGCTCAAATTGCATTACGCCGACTTTCACCGAAACTTCCCCGCGAGGAAAGTCGTGGACACAAATCATGAAAGTCGGCGACATGATTTGTGTTGCGGACTTTCATGATTTGTGTCCTGGACAAGTGCACGACTTTGTCGGGAACTTGTCTCAGACTTTGTCGCAAAGTCGGCGTAATGGAATTTGGGCTCAACGTGATTAAGCCTGTGAATTAAAGGCAAGACAAATTTTCTTACTCGACTTGGCACGTAACGGTAAATTCAAACTTATTATCTGACCTGACCCGACCCGCGGGCATACGCTATTCAACTTAGAGTTAAATTAAAGTTAAACCGAAATGTCATCGCAATTTAAATGTATGCCTTATCCTGAGAACTGCAAGTTGCGGGTATACCTGTATTAGCATGTATTGGGATGACTTATAAGCTGTGACTGAATGCAATGGAACCGCAGTCTGTGTAGTTCTGGGTGGTGATGTTCGATTTTAAATCGCATTTCTAACCATATTAAATGGTCTGTGTTAAGACGTTTAGGCCATATTAACCAATTTATTTTCATTGACATCTTCTGTGTTCCAGTACTTTAATTGTTTCTGACAGTAGGCCTATGTAACTATGTGTAGTATGCATGTATGTGACCTGAGCAATGTAAAGTTGTACTTGTAGGCCTACTATGTGCTTTGGTACTTGCACGGAATAACGCTGCCAGCTGTAGGACTATAATTGTCTGCAGCTGCCGTACTGGCATAATATTGGCGCAGTGGTCCGTCGCATCGGCAAGCTCGACAATGTACACCGTGACCCAAAATTATCCGATAAATTTGTTAGCTCACTTATGTGTGGTGATGGTGGTGAATTTTAATCTTTGGTGATCGAGAGCGATGATTGGCAAGTCTGCCAGCATAGCCTACTTATAGCGCCATGTGCTGGTCAGCTCTAATAACTACACTGATTATTATGACATATGAAATAATGTTCATCGATGCGGGTACTTACTGCCTGTCCGCATGTCTGTATTCTGTGCCTGACCAGATTCTATGAAATGTGGATACTTGTATCTCCCAGTAGGCCTACAGCGTGTATTTTGCTGGTGTCAAAAAAACACAACGATACGTCATTGTCTATGCAGGTATTTAGTAAACAGACAATGTCATATCGTTCTGTGTTTTCGACTCTTTAGGCAGAACACTGCCTTTGGTCGAAAGTTCTCTATCAAACATACACCGTGTCTCAAAATTAACGACAACCTTTGCTTCAAGCACACGGAGGCTTTGTAGTTCCTAAATCTCAATGAAATATCGAACATCTCACTGTAATTTGCCGTTACAACTATTATGATTAATGACCTCGCCTTACTGTGTGTGGGGGTGTGACTTAGTTGGTGGCGTAGCATAGTGGTTAGAACGTCGGTCCTGGCCGGCGGACTTTCCTTATCCTGCGCTAGACTGATGACCACTTTGTCCGGCGTCCTCTATCAGTCAACCAACAAGGCCAACTACCTTGCCATCCCTCCGGGGTCGGTTAAATGAGTAGTAACCCATTATGTGGGTTACGGAAGGTGGGGACCTTTGTACAGCTGACTGGGCTGCCTTGCCGGCCGGTGCGCCAGCCCGTATTTGCAGGCTGCACGCGGCGGCTGTGCGATCAGCGGCTCTGGTTAGTGACGAAAAGCGCATTAGAGTTGTGTATACACGACGATGCACTATACAAGTTGACTACCTTTACCTTTCATTAGCACTTCGCACTAACCACACACATTATGACGTCGGAATGAATGTTTGTTTCTGAACACAGTGTACATGGACGAGAAATGCAGGACATGGCGTGCTGTGTGATGATATAACAGATACTGGAGTGTACGGGACGCTGTGTGTCCATCTCAGAACCGACTTCGCCCAACCTGGTCGGTGCCAGGTACCGCAAGTACGGCGACTCGGCGGAACTGCGTCAGATGGCACGTGACATCATACGCTGGGAATGTCGACCGTATCCGACGCTGCAAACGCAGCCTCTCTGCTACTTTCTCAAGCTCGCCGCTCCCAGCATCTGCGCTTTTCCCATATTGAGGCAACCTACAGTATATCAGTGCTTTCATTCAATTTCTTCGTCGTTTTGTCTGTAAACATACGGCGCTGTTGCAGCAGGTGGCTTGTATGGTATGTAATTAAGAGAGAAATACAGACAGACAGAGTTTAGTCTCCAAAACTATGCAATTATGCTTACAGTTACAAAACATTCAACAATTAATAACATACGAATCAATCAATAACAGGGGATAACTGTCAATATTTCATACAAAGACCATGTCATATGTTCCCAGTTAGCTTATAGCCTAACCTAGATATTTGCCAGTTCACCGAATTCACCGAAGCCACCAGAACTACTGGTGGCCTAAGTAAGCACAGGCAAAAGCCATATAACGCTTACTATCCTAATAACTAGATTAACTGTGTGTTTCCGGTTGCAATTCCCGTTTCAAACAATTTTTAAATTGATTTATTGTATTACTGGTTACACACGCATCAGACAGTGCATTCCA
>Ga0209367_1007378_pt1 | contig 15159 bp, 8 predicted proteins | sample WorMetLIZISLAND2_FD_187412 | JGI IMG/M metagenome (GOLD analysis project Ga0209367, IMG submission 187412) | Marine gutless worms symbiont microbial communities from Max Planck institute for Marine Microbiology, Germany - Olavius geniculatus... ... | reverse complement strand
CTAAAGACACATGCGTCAAGTTTCTTTCTAATATTGCCTGCCAAAATTTATTAAAATCGGCCAATGTTTCACGGAGCTATTCAAAAAATAAAACTGGCATGTTTTTTATGGACTGCAGTGTCGAGGATAATACGTTTTTGCACAGTTCAATTTCCAGCGACAATAACAAAGAATATTTAACTGCTGTATTCAGATATTGACTTTAGTCACGTAAGAAATTTTTTTTCGGAACATTTTGCTGAAAACCACATGACTCTATGTCGTACGGTTGCAAAATTATGGTGTCATTAACTTTGTGCAGTTTTTTTGGACCACCCTGTACACAACGACTTTTAGCAACTTTTTAGCACTGCTAGAGTTCATAAGCGAGTACGCTGTACGAGCTTATACCACTCCAGATAGGCGCCTTTTTTCTTTTTTTCATATTAATTTACTCAAATGATGATCAACTTATAGGCCTATAACATCTTACCAGTTGTAGCTGAAGAAATATACATTCAAAATATTTCAACAAAATATGGCTGTTGATTAAATATTCTGTGCTATTCGTGACGTAAATTACAATGACGTCACATCCGTAGCAAACTCATGTGAGTCAGTAAAGAATGTACGTTTCACTGATCTATAGACTGTGAAAAATTGTCCAATATGTCGAAGCTTTGCGTATGTAACAGTAATGAATTTAATCTTACTAACTGTTATAACACCGGTGTCGTAACATAAAAAATTTTAAACCTTTAGAGATTTATTTTCCTATACGAAATTACAAATCCCTTTAGCACACGGAAAGCTACAGCGCACTGTTTCAACATGATGACATGGCGTGCAGTCTGCTATGGACTGCTATTGTAAATTGCGATGATATGTTATTGTTCTCGATACATTATTCAGTTACAGCATAGATGTATAAACATTTTTTGTTTTTTTTATAAAAGTATAAAAAACATGTTTTTGTTTTTTAAAAATATTTTTTCACTGTTTTTTTTAAATTTTGTTATGTTTATTATTTTTAAATGTTTTTGTGCTTTTTAATGTCGTGTCTTTCGTTCTTGTTAAATCGTTAGAATAAATTGCTACAGATGTGTTAGAAACTGTTAACGTGACTAGTATACTTGGTATTTGTTCTGACGTTTGATTGTTTAGTTCATAATTGAGTATGTATCATAATCACAGTTACATAAAATAAAAAATGCGCAAAGTAAAAAGTAGCGATTGAAAACAGTTTAATATTTTTAATAGTGTTTTAAATAAAAATATAAAAACACGTTTTTTATGTCTTTTAATTTGCAAATGAATGTTTTTAACATCTATGAGTTACAGTAGTTATTTACTCCATGCATAAAAAATGTGTATGGTATCTTACTCTTTGGAATACAATAAATCTAGCGTAGGCCTGTTTCTTCAACTCTGACGTATGTGCGTGTTATGCTTCATGTCACAAACAAAATAAGTTTTTTTTCTCTTATGTCAAAGAAAATATACTGAACATTTTGATAGTTATAGTAGTGTGAGAAAAAAAAGTTAAATATTCGGAGGTAGGCTTACCAGTAATTTGATAGTTTTCATGAGATATCCACTCACGCAACGCAGTGACTGTGTCGCTGAAATTATGGGAAAATATCGTCAGTAGGCCTACTTGAACAAGTAATTTGAGCAAAGCTCATGAGACGCGCGACAGCCTTGCCAGTTCTTGTTCGCAGGTTGTCCAGGTCTATCTCCAGCCATGTCGGCGCAATTCACTTATGAAATGTGCGCCACAGCCGAAAATTGCCAAAAAAACAATAAAACCATTTTTTGGAAGTTAAAGGTCATTCAAGGTTATCGATGTTGACACAATTGAAAAGATCGTCGCCAATGTTTGCTATGATACGCAATATGTCTGTGAAGACCCCTGTTGTCATGGCAACCAACCATTTTTATTCAAAGACAAAATTGGCTGCAGACTCACAAGATCGTCAAACACTGAAATGCAGTTGCTAGACTATATAGCTTGGCAATGGAACAGATACCTCGTTCCACAGAACGTATTTCTAGTATTATATGGAATGCATTAAATCCAGCGTAAGCGTATGTATTCAAATTTAAGCCACTGTGCGTATTATACTTCCAGTTACAAACAAAATATATAAAAAAATACGAAAACTGTGAAATTACCTCCGAATATTTAACCTCTTTCTCACACGACTAATATTAAGTATTACGTAAAATATCTACTCAGGCAACGCAATAAAAATTGTGTCGCCGACATTCTGTTTGCTTTACCAGATCGTTAGCCGACCTGCGGAGCAAATATCGTGAATATTAAAAAGCCAGAACATTAAATATTAAAAGCCAGAAAAAATTGTACTGGTAGTATAGTACAATCCAAAAGGGAAAATGTTTGAGAGATATTTCTCTTATAGAACTTGCCCGTCTCGCACTCGCAGTCAGCATATAACACCGAATACCAACAGCTCCCTGGCTTCTGGTTGGTTATATACCGAGATGATTTATCTGTCGCCCATCCAGGTAGTAACCGGGCCTGGTCGAGCAACATCGTTGAAACGTTACTCGTGACCATGCAACGTGCTAACTACTATATACCATTTCGCACTCGCATTTTGAGGGAGTGTAGGGGTATCAACAGCGTCGATTATCGCGATCATTCGTCTGAATCGACTGACAGGCACGCAGCAGCTGGTACTCTATGAACTGAACTGTGATTGGTCGAAATAAGCGACCGAGAAACCCCCATGTTTTTTGCACACACTTCCTCGTTCTAGGCTAGCCAACGATACGCCCTGATTCTTTCTGAGACTTTGGCGCTCTATAAATCATTTACTTACTTACTTACCAGTACGATTAAATAACGTTCATTATATGCTACAGAAGCCTTTGGCAAATTCACTAGCTAAAATACAGAATATGAGCAAAGTCAAACATTTGAAAATAATAAATAGCGTTACGGATAGGCCCACGTAAAGAAAGTTGTGCTAAGACGTCGAAGAGCGAAAAAGAGGGAGAGGGGAGAGGGAGATAAAGATGCGCATTTAACGGTTTGTTGGGTGTTGAATTTGAAGCCAAGCCTATCATCATTTATTATGCCAGCAAGGCAGCACATCACATAAAAACACACACAATAGGCTTACAAGCACCAAAGAGCAAGCGAAGCATAGCCCACGCGTTGCATAACCGCGCTGCGTGTACATAGGTAAGGCTGGTATGCAGAGCACGTCGTCGAAGCACCTTTTTGAGCTTTTGACTCCGTTGGTTATCGAGTTGACCAAACAAAACACATTATTCTAATTTTACTGAGTTTGTTACTGGGTCTTTGGCCGTGATATTCGCCGTGCCAAGGTCGGTAGACTAAAATGTTTTAGTTGATTTGCAACTCTAACAGCAAAATGTTTTAACGACGTTCGAAACGACCTCACTTTCCCGCAAGTTGAAAGCTTTGGCTTGAGCGGTGACTACATTTACGAATAAACTAAAACTAACACTAAACCAAAACAACGTTTGTTATTCCTTGTTTCTTGCAGCTTTGTCGCACATTTATTTTAACGTTGTTTTAAGTTTTAATTTTTTAGGTTTAGGGCTGCAAAATATTGAACTTGATTTTCAAAGTTTTGTTTCAGTGCTGTTTTAAACATATAGGAACCGCCTTGACAAGCTCCCTGTAAAGTAATTATTATGCTGATATTTATGTACGTACGTCTTATCCAACTAACAAAGACATGTGTTTTGTTGATTAACAAGGTGTACACAACTTCTATCAGAGCCGGCGGAAGGGCTCCCGTACTCTCCGATCGGAGGGGCCTCACGTATGCTCAGGAGCCTCATGCTACGTAAGAAAAATAGTTTTTACATATATTCAAGATATAAAATAAGTAAACATAAGAAAAGTTTACTTAAAATGAACACGTTTATTACTTTTCATTGATGTACAGTAATCCGTGACGTACTGCGGCCTGCTAACTTCATTTTTGCAAAAGCAACACAAATTGTATCTAACTTTTTGCATTTCCAAATTTTAGAAAAGTCGGCAAATTTGCAGCTTTCATTGAACGTCCATAAACCATAAGTGTTTCGGCTTCCCCCTTGCATACTGTCCAGGGGCTCTGCCCCTAAACCCCGCTGGGGGCTCTTTTATAGAGGACTCACAGTTGGATTTCGAAGAGCCAACTCTCTAGCGCCGGCACTGCTTGCTATTAATTAATAATATAGGCATAGGTAGAAGGGAAATTATGACTGACTTTCAACTTGAGCAAAAGTCTTTGGATTGAACTGCAAAGCAGCTGTTAAAAAACATGACATTCACACGCAGAGACAACGTGGTGGACGTGAAATCTTTGTTTTATAGTCCATGCTTGGAAACAGAACGTATGGTCACTGAATTTGGCTAATAGATGCTTGAAAAAATACGATATAGACCAAGCTTAGTATTTTATGTTCGTTTTCGGCCACCAAATTAAAATTGCCTTAGCTTTACAATTTACACGTTTCAAGCAAATTATTTAAATAATTATTGAAAATTGTTTGTTTTGCTTTGACAGACAAAGGAAAGGGAATGTCGACAGTAGATACGAGAAAGCCAGTGTTTTTTACGTACGTATTTATGATAGCAGTAGGCCTAATGTTATCATTGGTCATTGGTGAGAACTGTGGATATGTTCGCGGTCCACTCACCTCTACGAACGACACAGCCGTCATCCATATGGATTGCAAAAGCTCAACGGCAATGTCGTATTTTGCCCCACTGCAGCTGCGTCACACACCTGGCTGTCCAGTTAGTCCGCTGTCACACGGTACCTGTCGGTTTGTTCACTATGGTTTCCGATAACCTGACGTCAGTTACCGCTGCTTCTGAAGATGCCTTAGAATTACTTGAAGGAACGTTTGGGGGACTTGAACACGTAACAGAACTTCGCCTGCTTGGTTTCGGTTTGTTGAAAAATCTGAGTACTTCAGTTCTGCGACCGCTCAGCAGTATAGAAACGTTGATTCTTGATGGGTTTGGAAGCGTAAACATTCCATTGCCATACCTCGGAAACGTCATCCAAAAGCTTTCGGGGACTCCCATTAGAAGACTTGTCTTAAACAAAATCAGAGATAGAGAACTTTTTAAGGAAGTCATGAAAATCGAAAATTTCAAAATTGTCAACGCATCGCTAAAAGAGCTGATAATCACCGAAGTGCCATTTAACTTCGAAGGCAGTATACGTCGAACTTTTCCCGAACTTGTCTGCTTCTGTGGCGGAGGACAACTGGATGAAGAAACGGCTGCAACTTTACCGGCTTTATGGGATTTGTTATTTATGTCAGATAACCTAGAAAAGCTGATTTTGTATATACCGAAGAATCTGCCTGAATTGACACCTAAAACGCAATCTTTTATGCCCATTGAAAAATTTCGAAATAATTTAGTGAAAACAAGTTTAAATCTTTACCCAGACTTAATTTACTACTTCATAACTAGAACGGCTTCAGAAAATTGTTCACTTGGAATTATATTCAAAATTGGTAATAACTTATCAAAATTTGTATATAATGGCGGCTCGTTTGGGACCAAAACAAAACAACCAATTTGCATACAAGAAAACAATAATTTAAAACATGTAGATCTTGCAGGAACGCATTTTTCAGAGACGGTAACAATACCTGAATTTATTGGGCTTAAAAAGTGGAATATTTTAACTTAGAGAATACGAAGATCAAAAAATTTACAAACACGTTTCTACAGTACTATCCGTCTCTTAAAGTGTTAAAGTTGAGCCAACTTGATATAGGAAAGTTCATCAATAGTACTGACACAGATTTTTTCGGATCATGCCCATCACTTACAGATATATACTTAGACAACTGTAATATCACGAACGTTCCACCGACATTATTTTCACGGCTAATCAACCTTCAACATCTCGACATGTCCAATAACTATTTACGCACTATCGACCTTGATCTACAAAATTGCACAAAAATAAATACACTTCGTTTTGTTCACAGTGACATAAAAGTCATTAGTCAAAAATTTATTATTCATTTAACTCAACTAGCCTCGAGAAAACCAACGGAAAATAATCTTGTCATAGACCTAACTGACAACAAATTACACTGCTTGTGTAATTCGACACATTTCATCAGCTGGGTAAAACGGCCAACAGCAGATAGTAATATAAAGTTTCCAGGTTTCGACAGATACACATGTTTATACCCAAACGGAAGCATTGTACGTGTGTCTGAAGTCATAGTCAGTGAACTGGAACAACAGTGCAGTGTCATTCAAACACTGGTGAACGGACCAGACTGCCCGTGTGACGAGGAATTGAAAAGACGCATAGAACAGGTATGGGTGTCATTAGACGGATTTTTCTGTAGGAATGACGACGGATACCTTGAGTCAATGAAGAATCGTCCGTTGCCCAACTGTTTTAATCCATACTCGAGAGCTTCCTTTATTGTACCAGTCGTTGTTGGAGGAATTTTGGGTATTACCGTGTTGATCACAGTCGGCTTACTGATTTACCACAGAAACAGTAGACGTGTGAGACAAGTGCGCGAATGCTTGGCAATGAACCCGGTCCACTTTGTTCGTACCGCAATCGAATATGTCATGATGCACAACCGCGGGGAAGAACGGGCCGTGTTCACGTGTGATATGATCGTGTTCGCACAGGACGAAGACCGAAGCGGCGTTCATACTCATTTCATCGCAGCACTGCGCGGAATCAAAACCTTCATCACGAGAGACGATTTCCTACCCGAGGCAGCTGAAGTCGATGCCATGGTGGAATCTATTCGTGTCTGTCGGTGGATTGTTCCTGAATTGACGGCGAATTTCCTCTCAGACCCTGTATGCATGGATTTCGTCAGCAGAGTTCAGTTCAGTCGTCCTCATGCTTTGATCCCAATCGTCTGGAACAACCGCTTGTTGTCACAGATATGTCTGTTGAAAATTTGCTTCGTACCGGAGATCCATTGTATTGGCCTGGCGATGTGGCAGCTGCTGAAGAGAAGCACAATTTTTGGAAGGCTTTGCGTGAAAGAACCACTCCATTTCGATAGAGTGAACTGTTCTCGCTGCATTCATCATGCCGCGCACAATGTCAGCAAGACGAATCTGAAGCGATCATTGTAGTGTATGTTCGTAGATGTATTTTTAAACGGAATAATTTTGTACCTTATGAGATGTAAAGTAAAGCTGTGATTTCATGAGCACTGTGTATGTAAAGGTAGGTTTACTGAACTGTGCTAGGCGGGCTTTGGTTCAAATTCCTGTTACAGCAAAAAGACTTTTGTTTGGAGCTAAGACTGCAAGAAGACTTTTTCTATATAGTACGTTTTTTATCTGTGTGCATGATGCCATCATAAAAAGTGTAACGTTGGCATGTGCAGAAATTCAAACATCGTCTAGGATATAGCACTGCCGCCGTAGGCATTTGAATGCATTTCGATATTTACAAACATATTTATTAGAGCTGTCACAGTTGACGCGTTAATTAACTCGTTAATGCGTTTATAAATTAACGCACGTTAAAAAATTAACGCGCGTTAAAAAAATTAACGCACATGCTTAAATTTATTTCATTTAGTTACTAAATTCTGTGCAGCAAAAGTTCGGATATTCCATTAAACTGCGGTTATATGACAATCGAATGAAATCAAGTAACTAAACTAGTTTTCGTTTCGGTGAGCAACGCTACGTGCGACGCCGATGAAATGCTACAGAGCGAATCCCATCTGCACAAAATAGCATACGTCGCCTTGACGCTGTTCGTCAGCTCGCTGAGTGCGCTGGTAGCATTTTCTTGGATTGCGTCGACGTCATCGGATTGCAGTTTCCACGACAGTATGACCTTAATTGCCTCTACGTCACCCGTTAACGGCGCTTGTAGCGGAACCCACCGGCTGTGGTAAAACGCGTTTCGTCTTCAGATTGATAGAAATGCTGACGTCATGATCGATCTTACGCCTCGTAAGATCGTATACTGCTACAGCGAGTACCAGCAGCTGTTCGACAAATACCGTCGCGTAGACTTTCGACAAGGCTCACCGGACTTGCAGGATTTCGATGGTAGCGAGCCCGTGCTGCTTGTGATCGATGACCTTATGAACGAAACGGATGAATCCATCGCTAACCTACTTACGAAAGGTTCGCACCACAGGAACATCAGTGTTCTATTTCTGATACAAAACCTTTTCCACAAAAACAGACACGGCAGAACGATAAGCCTCAATTCCCACTACATGGTCTTGTTCAAAAATCCCAGGGACGCAAGCCAATTCGACACCAATCACAAATGAACAGACAGACAGACAGACATTCAAACATACTGACGAAACTGACAAAAGACAGTAAGCAAGCAATTCGCGTGAGCGTAACCCAATAGAGTCCATCACAAAATGATGCACTCTATGATGGACAAAAGATGATAAAATAAAAATACTGTAATAGTTAAATAGTAAATAATCTAAATATGTTTAAAAAATAAAAATTATATGTGTTTTTTTAACTTTTTTTTCATTTTTCTAACTTCTTATATTCTACAGACGAGTCCCATAAACGTCTCGGGCCCGGGGTAATTTACCTCCTACTCTCCCTCTCGATGGGACTGGGTGCGTTAATTTACGCGTTAATTAATGCATTAAAAAATTAACGCACTGCGTTAATGCGTTAAAAAATTAACGCCTTGACAGCTCTAATATTTATTTACTACAAGTAATTTTAGAAACGCTTACGTGACGCGCGTCAGCATCGGTGCTACCGCCTGGAAAATAAGTACGAAGTGCAATAAAATGACAATGCGTTTTGAAACGGTACCCAAATTTTGACGCCTTATGAGAGATTCCTTGAACCTAAAAGGTCGAAACTCAGACGGTTGAAATCTACGTGTTACGCTGCAAATTTTTATGCAGGTTGTCCTGGTTTATTTCTATTAATTTTGGCACAGTTTATTGTTGTAATATGCGTCGTACCCTAAAATCGCGAAAAAGCACTAGAAACCCGCTTTCTGCACTCGCCGGAAAGCTTGTCAATAGTGTTTCTTATAATAAGCAGCAAGTCTGTGTTTATTTGCAACCGTTTACGCCAAAAATAAAAATTAGAAATAGCAGCAAAAATTTCGCGTTTTAGAAAAGTGCCCAAATTTAAGACCGCCATCCGGGGACTCCTTTAATCTAAGAAATCGAAACTCAGACTGTTGAAATGTACGTTTAGTGCTGGAAGATTCATACGCAGGTTGTCTTGGTCTACCTCCAGTTCGGCGCAATTCACTCTTGAAATGTTCGCCGCATGCCTAAAATTGCAAAGAAATTATTACAACCTCTATTTTCGGGGTTAAAGGTCGTTCAAAGTAGTAATTTTAATGTCAATTGAAATGGCGTATGGGCTTTCTAATTAGTGATTAACAGCAACATTGATTCTATCTCGCACCGTTTCTGAGATACGGCTACTTATTGGCTCAAAATCGCCCATTTTTATACTGCCTCTTATTAGGCGCCCTAAATTAAAGTGACCCGTTTTAAATTTCTGCAAAAACTTCACGGATCCTAAAACTAGAATCTTTGAAACAACCACAATAGAAATTTAGTGATCTTAGATATCTTACCGTAGTGTGATAGACGGACGTACGGACAGACGATAGCATGTCGAGCGTAAAAATAACAAGATGGACAGGCTGACATAAATGAACATGCCCTGGCATGCCTTCGGTATAATTTGTTCTAAAAGTTCATTTAAAACAAGGCTTTGAACCCCCACATTCTTTGCTACGTAGGCCTATGTCAAGTAACTGGACTGATTTCATTAAACGAATGTCGTGTCATGTTTAATATCCAGTCTGTATCTAGCTTAATTGTGTGTCGTAGACAGAAATTTTTCACAAAATTTATGAATATTGATAACTCTGTATGTAGTTCAGTCTTAGGCTGCGCGAGACGTGATCTGAATGATTTGATATGATTGATATGACTGTTTATATTTAGCCTAGTTTCCGTTTCTTGCTTGTTGATATATATTAATTCATATCTTCACTCCAACAACGCATTTTAGACATAGCTAGCGATAAATTATAGTGATATGCTACAAAGTTACAAATCCATATTTTTACTTGAAACCAAAAAAAAACAGTAAACAGCAATGCTGCAGCATGTGTCACGTCGGTGTGATAACAAGAAGCCCAGCAGTCGCCAGGATGGTCGACCGTACTGCTTGGCAATTTGTGAGGCACTACTGCTGGTAGGCGAGGAAAAAAGGGTAGGCAATGGAAGGACAGTAGGGCATTGGTAGATGTCTGTAACCAGCTAATAGTCCGCAGTTTTCCGCTGGTGCAGTTTAGCCATAATGTGCCATGCAAATTTTGGGGTTGGTTAGGGACTCTTATGAACACGTTTATTCGCCATAAAGACAAAAACAGACAGCAAAAATAAGATATGTACAGATATAAAACGCCGCCTATCTAATAAAACCGTCCATCATAAAAAACAGTTTACGAATTAGCATAACACTCAAAATGATCAGTTACAAGTTTCGTGGCGGATGACTTGTTAATAAAAACCGAGCAACACATACTATCGCAGCAATATGACAGAAACGACATTAAAAACATTGAGACGCGCGAGACCCTATAGCAGTTCCTGTTCGCAGGTAATCTTGGTCTATCTCCATCCATTTTGGCACAATTCACTCTTTTGCAGCCAAAAATCACCAAAACGTCACGAAAACACCTATTTTAGGGTTCACGGTCAATCAAGGTCATCAATGTTGACAATCCTAAAAAGCTCGTCGTCAGTGCTTGTTATATATTGAGCAACATGTGTCTATCTGCAACCATTTTCACGCTAGACAAGCCAACAGCGGATAGATAACCACTTTTTAGAGGGGTACCTCTTTTTGACACTTAAACCTAGAGGGTCCAGACTTAGATTGCTAAAATCTACATTTAATGCTGAAAATTTCATATGCAAAAGGTTGTGCCCTTCAGCATTTCACGCGCGACAGCAGCTACTGCTGCAGAGCGACTTAGCCATCGCAATTCTCTCTGTCTGTCCGTCCGTCCGTTTGTCTGTCCGTCCGTCTGTTCGTCACACGGGTGGATCAGTCAAAAACGGTGCAAGTTAGGATCACCAAATCTTTACCATCGGCTGCCTGGAAGACTCTAGTTTGAAGAACCGCAAAGCTTGTCCATAAATTCGAAAGGGGTCACCCCGAACGAGGGCACTAAATAAAAAGGGGTAGGAAAAAATTGCGATTTTTAGTCAATAGTGGAACTCTTGCATTGGACGGGCGCGCAATACTGAAATTCATGCACTAGATATGGCGCTAGGCGTCATCCGCTGTCGAATCTAAATGAAACATAGTTATGAACTTAGATTTCGTTCGCACCGGGCCTTCACAGATGCATCGCTGTCGCGCGTTTCCCTTTGCGGGGCTTTTCTTGTTATTTATAATGCGTACAGCGCTAATTTGAATATTCTGTATCCTGCCACACCTCTATTTAACCCCGTGACGTATGGTGAAACTTATTGACAATGAAAAATAAATTATACGGATTAATTAACTCGCACCATGGTAAGCGCTTTCTATTTGGGATACTATGGGTTTTGCACTTTATTTTGACAATTATCACTGAATAATTAACGGCTTGCGCCATAAAGAATTGCAACTGCAGTGCCTTAGACATGAGCCATTATGTTCATTGCAATTTGCAAGCAACTGAAATTAGAAAACTACAGCTGATTATAGCTTTATACGTCGTCTACATTTGGCTGATAGTATAGACCTATTCATTCTGACATCACACACTTTACCTTCATTGCGACTAGGTCATTTTATGACGAAAAAACTGGCATGACATAATTCTGCTTTACGATAAATAAGTAAATGAAAGAGTAAAAGCACTGTAAACGAATATGTCAAAGCCACAAATGTCTTGCTAGTTAGTATCACTCTAACTGCAGCTAAAGTATGCACAGCGCACGCCTACACAAAACGTCTCGACGAGACGCAATGGCCCGAGACGAGATCTACTGGGCCGAGACCGAGACATATATTGCTCCGAGACCGAGACGTAACTTGAGACGCATCGGTCCGAGATTGATACGAGACCGATACGTTGAGGATTTTGTCCGAGACGAGACGTTAGTACGTCTCGAGACCGTCTCGAGACCGAGACGTCTCGACCGAGACCACATCCCTGATTGTGGGGCTTCAGGTTGTTTTAGGTTCGATGTTTGTCCGCGTAGCATTGGAAAACTCCACAGCAGTGTTTGTTATGAGTAGCATGCGATTAAAGTTCCCAACAAGGGCGGTAGGACCTTTAAGTAGGCCTAACCGTCATTCGCCAATTCCGCCCAAACGCTGCGCTGAGCACGACACATGAATGATGGCCGGCCGGCAACTCAACTCCCTCCCCCCGCTCAAACTGATCGTGGGGGCAAACGCCGCACGGTCGGGGTCTGCGACCGTGCAACACAGAAACCGCCAGTGGGGTATATGACAGACAGACAAACAAACAAACAGATCTGACAAATGTTTCGCGCATTGTGTAAGATAAGCAGCATGCTCGTGCCTCTCTGCATTTTGCTGGCGCTTTCGCGCTAAACAAGCCAATAGCAGTAAAATAATGATTTTTCGGAGGTAGACCTAACTCTGTCGTTTTCGTTCGAGGAGATTCCTTTCACCCAGCAACACGAAATTTTGTCACAAAAAGCTAGTCCTTGTGACAGTCCACAGCAAAGATTTCGTGATTCCAGCTTGCACCGTGTGACGGACAGACGGACGAACAAACAAACTTGCATACATGCTGTCGCGCGCAAAAACTCGCAGTCACACACACTCACACTTGTGTTAACAGAGTTTCTACTCAGAGATCGACCAAGAAGTTAATCTACGCGTTTCGGTCGTATTAGATACAAGAAGAAGAAGACTCACACTTCTCCGCGTTGTTTTCGGTAGTATCGCTGTCCGCCCAGCACTATTTCACTATTCTGTGCTGTGGTTAAAGCGGAAGTAATGGCGGAGCGGTTATTTTGTTGTTTACGTTGGCGTTACAGCACATTTGATCGTAATTCAGGTCGTGAACGACTTCTAGAATCCCCGGAAGTGCAGCTTGACACAACTCACATGGGTTTGTAGCTAAGTGTCGTTGTCGGTCTGTACCTGGTCTGTACCAACAGTAGTGGGCGGGGTCGGTAAACACTTCGCCTCGTTTGTACCTAGTATGGCAAGTAAACACTACATTGGCTTATTGGCGATCGATCAGCTGACGCCGTGCTCAGTTAGGTAAATTTGCAAAAGCCACTTTAAATGACTGCTGCTTCTGGTTGTTTTATAGAACGTTTTATTTTGTGCCATTGGGTTATTGAAATGAAAGACATAAGAATGTGTGAAGTATGATTTGGATTGGGGAATTATTGTCTGTCTGCCGTTCAAGAATATTTAAATTTGTTTGTAGCTTATTGTTATTGAGTATTCTTCAAAAGCTGATGGAGGTAAAAACCTGTTTTTTCACTAGAAATATTATTGTGTGTTAGTGCTATGACTGTGCAGGATACAATGTTGTTATTGTGAAAAACGGACGTCGTATCTGTGGTTCTGGTGCAGCTCTTGCTAATGCTCCCGTAGCCCAGAACAAGGCTTACTTTGAAGCAAAACTACAATCGTCAGGTTAGTTGTTAGTCTTTGATTACTGATAAAAGGTCTCTTGATCTTTCATCAGTGGCAAGTGTGGCAATGCAGAAAATTCTCATATTCCTACTTAGTACTTACTGCCAGTAAAGAATAGAGATACTAGTCAGAATGTGGAATCACTGTCACTACAAGTGATTCCATCTGTTGCTACATATGTCTCCATAGCATGATCTGTATGCCATCTGTCAGGCTATGTTATATTTGTTCATCTTGCTTGAGACATTTAACAAATTTAGCTGCCACAAGACAGGTACTAGAGTTCTGCATGGGCCCAAAAATTGCGGCCCTGTTTGGCCCGGCTCGTCGATGATTCGGCCCGGCCCAGCAACGACTCTGACAGGTACACTTGTGGGATCTAATGTGTGTCAAATGGGGATCTTTGATGGCCCAACTTTAGAGTTAGATTAGATTTCGCTGTTGATCCAGATCAGCATCTGGATCTAAGATAGGACTTAGTATTCTTTATTGTTGTCAAATAGGGCTAACCTATGCTGAATATAGTGGCAAACATGATGGATAAAAATGGCATAGCATTGGATGAGGTTTGCAATTTTGTAATTCTTTTTTTTTGAGAAATAGAAATGTGACAGGAGTCATTTCATGCTATTTTATTCATCTGTATTACTGTAAACAACTTGGAGAGTGAAGCATATTGCTTGTTACGTGAAGAATTTGTGATGTGGTTCTGTTAATTTCGTAGCTTTTTTGTGTTAACAGATCAACGTGTTGCACTGCTACTATACCGTATTGCTGTGATTGTGTTACACGTTGATTGTTTTGTTATATGTGTTATATGTGTGGTGTACAGGCATTTGGGGTATAGGTTTAGCCACACAGAGTTGTAATCTTCACAAAGTGCCACTGGTTGCTGATGGTAATAGTTGGGTTTTACGTCATGATGGCATTCTTGGTCACAATGGCAATGAGATCGGACGGTTAGAAGACTTACCTCAAGAGGGCGATATCATTGTAAGCTGATTTATGGTGTGATTTTGCTGCATAATTTTAGCCTTTCATTCAGACTTTCTAGAAAACTTGAAATTTTATGCAATAAATTTGATGGCAGTTGGAGAAAAATGGGAATTTAACAATAGGTGCAGGCAGAATTGTCAAAGAATTTTGTCATGGAAACTGCTAACTGTTAACTTTGTTTTTACTTAGGAGACTTAGTTCTTCCATACATCAAGGCACGTTGGGTAGCAGTTTTTTATCAGGGTGATGTAGTCAGACGCCAGTGTCTTTGCCTCGTCTCATGATATGGGCATATTTCAGCTGCTAGCATTTGAAAATCATAAAAACACTTTAACACATTCCTCAGTGATAGATTTTTTGAATGCTGTGGGTTACTCCAGACATTGATTTTAATCTTTGCTTTTAGGCTTTATACACTTTCCTATACAATTTAGTTCATTTTTGTACATTTTAATGTGTAAAAATAAAATAAATAAACAAAAATGTGAAAATATTGTTATTGTTAATGTAGGGTGTAACGT
>Ga0209367_1007375_pt1 | contig 15162 bp, 6 predicted proteins | sample WorMetLIZISLAND2_FD_187412 | JGI IMG/M metagenome (GOLD analysis project Ga0209367, IMG submission 187412) | Marine gutless worms symbiont microbial communities from Max Planck institute for Marine Microbiology, Germany - Olavius geniculatus... ... | reverse complement strand
AGGCTGCAGATCCAACACCAGACATAACTTTTTCACTTACCGTACAGGAAGAATATGGAATAACTTGCCAGCTGACAATACTGACTTTTCTAATTTAAATAGCTTTAAACGATCTATTACTTCCACGTTCTTGGCTAGTTATTGCAAAGTTGATTTTTTCTAGTACACCTATCGTTGTATTGTGTTACCAGTGACATTTATTGATGTATACTGTTATTTTATTGTGGCATGTTAGTGGCTGCGGCCCTTTGTCATTAAATCAAATAAATAAATAAAAGGTGGATAAAAATGTGCGTATTTAACGAAAAACTAGCCATATTTCGAAAACGGTGAGAGATAGGTCTTAGCTAGTTGCTATTGATCGTTAATAGAAAATCGCATACACTTTTTCAGATGAAATAAAAAATCATCGACGTTGGATGACTTTGAACAGTATAGACTGTAGTGCGTTTTCCCTAGCGATAGCTGGGCTTTCTTGTCGTTTTTATGGAATGTTCCCGTCTGTCAGCAAAGTGGAAATCGTGTCGAAATGGATTTGCTTTGTCGCTACACTACCTTGTAAATTATAAGACTGACTGCAATTATTCGTCAATGCAGTTCGCCACATTGCACAGAAGAGAAACGAACAGCTAATCCACTTACCCTTGTAAGGCGGCTTCATAAATATTTCACGAGACAGTGCAAGACAGTAAATGGAGACACCTTTATGTGAGCAAAATCATTAATGATTTAAAGCCTAATTATAAGCTCTTGCGAAGAATGTACCTGCGAAAAATATTAAAAGTCGGTTAATATGTGTTGAAATTATAACAAGAAGCCTAGCTGTCGCAAGGATAGCTGGCCATACTGGTTGTCAGTGACCTTTAGTTCAAAGTCATCCAAGATCGATAATTTTCATTTTATCTGAAAGAACGTATGCCACTTTCTATTAGTGACTATTAGTATCCTTGGCTGTATCTCTGACTGTTTTCGAGATATGGCCATTTTTTGATTGAAAAACGCACATTTTTACCCCCTCCCCCTTCATTTAACTTTAAATTAGAAAAGTTTTCCTTGCACTATATCGCTGAAATTTTGCATGAGACACCCCTGCTCAGCACAATTTTGATCTTTGAGATGAAAACGCACCTGCTATTCAGCTTATTCTTGCCCTGTAGAAACTTGAGACCAATTTCGGTTTTCACTCGCTTCTTCGTTTTCAGTTCAAAGTCTTTACGGGACAGAGACGAACGGACAGACGGGCGGGCAAGAACCGTATTGCGGCCTATTAGGACGGCGCGAGGTCATCCCATTCGGGCAGTCAGAGATCTCGTGGCGCCTGCAAGCAACCAAACGCATCGTGCATTTACACATTCAGCCACTGCTCGGGTCACGTGACAACAGGTGTCCGCCGCTGCCTAGTGATAAGCGCCTTGAAGCTCAGGCCTGCACCTGTATTAGATAGAATACAGCCTAGTCTAGACGGCGTGCTGTAGGTTTACCGGCGTGTGTACGCTGTAAACAGTACGCGCATGACTAATAAGAGCCGACGATCATAAACCGGTAAGAAAATGGGCGTTACAACTATTAGACAATGCTTCAGTGATGCCTGTAATTGGGAAGTGGTTGAGTGAGGATAAGTCTTCAGTTATAGCATTATAAGGCATAGACTCTTAATCAGTAATTACAAATATTTAAATGTGATTCAGAATGTGTTGTCGTGTAGTGTGTGTTAAGGTCAGTGCTAAATTGGCGATCTCGCCCTCTAAGCGAGCAGAAAATTAATGGCGGTCGATCACCACTTTATCTCATTACATTTATCAAGTTATTAATGCCAGAATGCACTGCAGCCAATTCTCTTGACTGTGGTTAGAACTGATATCAGACATTTAGTTATCAATTACTACTGATTGATTGATATTTAATTTGAAACACTGTATTTTGTGCATTCGTGGGTATCAATCTATCAATTTTACACACCTTTCACATCGCTAATCTGAAAATATCAGTTTTTGTCTAAGATTGTCAGCTCGCCAACCTGAATGTGTCACTGTGTATGTGCAAACAGTTTTGCGCCGGGTCACTAGTGCTATACGTAATGAAGTAGGATTAATTATTATTATTTTATTAGGGTTAGGGCTATGGTTAATGTTAGGGTTTATGGTTAGTGTTGGGTTAGTTTAGAGTTATGGTTAGTGTATTTGATAAGAGTTGAGTGATGATAGATGGACACCCATATTAAGGCGGTAGCAAGCAGTATTGGAGTCAACTGGACCGAGTCTGCAAACTTGGCTGACTGCACGTAACCCGTGATATGCTGTAGGGATTGAGGTCGTCAGTAAGCCAGCTGCCATGACGGCATGAGTCTGCGGCCGCCACAAACACATACCGTCATGGCAACACGCCTTGGAGTGTTCAGATCGCTGATTTGAACGTATCACCGTGCCTTTTAGTAAGAAATAGTCGCAATAATTGATTTTGGACGTGATCATTGTTAGTGAAATTTTGATGCCAACACGCTTTGTGCATCGTAAGCTTTGTCAACAACGACAGCTAGTGTTAGGACTGAAAAATGCAGGACAAAAGTCGTTTTGAAAAAAAAAATCGTCAGTTGGAATGTGCAAGACACAAGACACAACGCGTCATTAACCCGTGACTTCTTATCGCCAGATAAAAAGTCATTAAACAACCATAACTGGGAAGATTTCAAGTTTTGATGATCAGTCTACAGGCATTTTTGGCCTATCCTGGACTGCACTACTACTGCTACTACTACTAAAAGTGTTCGCTTAGCCGATACCATAACTGTCAATTATTAATGCCGTTGTGCGGCAACGTGTCAAGTTGTCGATTAGATTTAGTCTAGTCGCATAACTGAATGTTGTCTGTACTCTGTGAAACAACCTACTCCTAGACCAGTACGCAGGCCTAACATAACGCACTCCAGACAGGCCCACCTACACTTAGATCGCATAGAATACATACGCCGTCGTTTGCTACTCGTATACGCCGCATACTGCAGCCGCAAATTGTGAAAACAGTAGGCCTACCAGAGCAAGCAGAGTTTAATTTAACTTAATGTCCTGAACACGGCAGGATATGGCTATATGTCCACATTACTGGGCTTAATTCGGGACAAAAGAGCAGTGCGAGTACAAAAACAACTTCGGTACATTTACGCTTCAGTGCAATTTATTTAGACAGTCGCTCAACAGCGCTATGTCAATATGATGACCGATCTTACGGTGCAGTTTTACATCACTTTGGTAACTATTTTTGTGTCGTCAGATGCATCTATACGTGTACAGCGACTCAGAAGTAAATCTCAAAATGACAAGTTATGTGTACTGTTGTATGACTGATTTTCATTGTAAACAAGCTTTTAGCTTAGAAGACTGTCGCGCTGTACGCATGTCGTGATGGTTATTACGACTTACCGTGCAGACACAATACCGCACGATTGACACACACCGTAGTGCGTTCAAGGTCATCCAAGGTCAATGATTTTAATGTCACTTAAAAGCCAGTATTCGACTTCCTATTAGTAATCAATAACAACCTAGGCCCTATCTTGCACCGTTTAGCCACAATACACCCGTTACAGAAGACGACGACGGACGACAATCATGCAAGACGCCTACAGCATTGCTGTAGCGCGTCAATAATATCTGGCAGACGGACGGGCAAGATCCGTAATTCGGCCTGTTAGGACGGCCGTATAAATAGACCAAATAAATAAAACAGCCAAATGCGATCAAAGCTCGCTCGCCCACAACCAGCTTTTCGGCCGCGCCTCTCTCCCCGGCGTCGAGCAAAACGGGCAAGGTGTGACAGTGACACAATCGGTAGTATGGCCGGTTAGCCTGAGCGAACGTACGATACGTACGCTGGCACAGATAACCAGCTGCAGTATTGAGTGCAGCTGAGTTCCAGAGATGATTATGTCATCTTTGGTCCGCAGGGGTCGATGAAGCGACGAGCGGCGGTGATCACGCGACGAAAAAAAACTGCAAGCACGAGCTTGGTCTGTCCAATAGGGCACACCGTCGTGCCGAAACGCAAACGGCACACCGAAGAGGACAAACCGACAAACAGACAGACAGACTCTGCAGCGTCTGAGCAACTAAGAGTGCTGTCATAGCGCCAGAGCGCGACAGTCAAATAAATGAGTAACTTCATAGCTTCAGGCACAAAGCTTGTTCGCTAAGGGCCTCGCGATAACGTCGCCGACCTGGCGGTTTAATCGGACAATCGCTGCAACTCGGCGCACGCATTCGGCCACGCGGTATTGATCTCGTATAGGCCTGCACTGATACAGCGTAGATCATGGTCAACATCTGGTACGTGGTTGTTATGATGCCGTAGAGTAACAAATTGCTGTCGGCGTCGGACATCATGTCGCACACGGGATCCACGGAGAACATCATCCAAGCAGCTGACGAGGACCCCCAGTCTCAGGAGCAGGCGACTATGAACGGCGTCTGCGCCACAGACGACGGCAACGTCGACAGTAAATTACAGACCACCGCGAGCAGCTTCGGATTTCTGGGTTGTCGCCCGGGCTGGCTGCAGTTCCTGTCCAACGCCCGCTGGTTCCTGCTGTTCATATGCGTCACGGCGTTCTTCCAGTCGATGGTTGTCAACGGACTCGTCGGCGTGACCATCTCGACCGTAGAGCGTCGGTTTGCACTGGCCAGCAGTCAGACTGCGTGGATAGCGGCTACGTATGAGATCGCTGGGGCACCTGCCCTGCTGGTCATCGGTTACTTCGGTTCAACGCTGCGTCGGCCCGTGTGGATAGGAGCGGGGCTCATCATGCTCGGCGTCGGCTTCGGCATTTACTCGGTTCCGCATTTTGCCGCTCCTCCGTACCGCTACTCGGAGTCAGGCGACTCCAACAATCTCTGCGTTCTGACCGGCTGGAACGCGTCGACGAACAACAGTGCACACACCAATGACAGGTAGGCCTACAAAACGTTCGTTTACGGTATGATAAGTCAGAGTCACAATCTCAACGACAGAACAGTCAGGCCGCCTGCATAGTGGCTACATAATATGAACTTCCAATAACAATGAGATTCCAAGGCACCAACAGTGGTTGGTGCCTTGGTCTCAATCAACAAAGTTGCTCTACGCCTAGACCGGTTACTACTTGGATGGGTGACTGACTGCGGATAAATAAATTATCTTGGTATATAATCAGTTACCCTTATATGCATTTAGCGCGAAAAGCCCCAACACTGCGACGGGGCTCAGAGAAAAAGAAAAGGGAAAAATGAAAGAAAAAGGGAAGAGATTCGGAGAAGAAGAAAAAGATAGTGACAAAAGACGAGGTCTTGCTTCGATGACTTGGGGATAAACGCTCCTGTAAATAGGTGTATGTAGTTATTACCTGGTAAAGATGGCTGTGATGTCACGTGGTACACAGGTGCGCCAGTGATGAGTTGGATAATGGGAGTAAGTACCTGGCTGCGTTCATCTTCTCAATGGTCCTGCAGGGTTTCGGCGCAGTGCCGCTTTATGTGCTCGGAGTAACCTATCTTGATGACGCGTCACCGCACGGCACAGCGTCTGTACACATTGGTCAGTATCATGCCAGGCCTGTTTTTTTTGTTTCAGCAATAATTTATTCACAACTAAAGTTTACTGTTGGCAGATCTGACCATACATGCAGCAATGTGGAAAAAAATTGGCCGCATGCTAGTTCATGCAGATTATGATCGTAATACAAAGCGAGCGATATTGTCGCGTTTCTAGGAAACGGTTCGAGTCAAGAATGCGCATAGGATAAATGTCAGCCATTGTTATAATGTAACCTACCAACACGCAAAGTTTCGACTTCAGATCTCTTGCAGTTTCCCAGATATAGCTTGAAGAAAGGACGATGTATTTTAAAATCACTCAGCCACCCAACAAACTAACCAGTTAGCTCAGTTTGAGCTGAGCTCTTTCTTGTTCCGTAACTTGGATATTGCAGAGAAAAAGTCCGGAAAATCAAATGCTTAATAAACAAACATACTCATAGAAAGTGGCACGAGGGACGAGTTTTTTCAGCAATCACTGGTACTGACTTCTAGCGTAGTACAAGTAATACTTAGTAGTTGCAGTACACTTATACCCCGTTGACACTAATAAAGCAAACGTGAAGCAGACTTAAAGCACGCGTCGTGCACGTGCATATTGAATACGTTTGGTTTATCTTTGCTCCATGTTTGCTTCGTCGTGTAAACGGGGTATTAGTAGTGGTTGTTGCATGCGTTTCAGGCCTGTTCTATTCGGCGTCGGTACTCGGTCCGGTTGTTGCGTATATTGTCGGTGGTTCGCTTCTGAAGCTTTACACGCATTTTGACACAGTCGACGTATCAACGTCAGTTTTATTATACTTAGAACGTCGTCATCATCATCGTCATCATCATTATGTAGGAGCGGTTTAACTGTAATATTTAAATAGTGAGCGCCATTTCTAGCAACACGATAGTGAGAAGTCAGATAGGCCCCTATTATCAGACAAGTTGAGTCCGAGTACGAACGACAAAGCAGGAAAGTCTTGAGGCGCTGTCTTTAGACCGACGGTGACGGTGCAGACGTGATTCGTTTCGTAGGTTGGCATCCTACACCCGAAATGCCGGTCACTTTCGATGTTTATTTGAATAAACTTTATCGCCGTGACCTGTGGTTTTTATCTGAGCCGATTTAGGCAAAATCGCTCTTGCAAGTCAAGCGATTCCGACCATTGCTACACATTTTTCCATGGCGTGGTCTGTCTGTCGTTTGTCATCTGTCACATTCGTGCGCCCTGCTTAAACCGCTCGACTGAGTACGATGCCATTTGGCATATGCACTTGTTGGGTTTATAATGATACATTGTTTTAGATAGGGTGCCCCACAGGAGAAAGAAATTTGGGGTTATGCCGAACCCCAACCCAACTTTTTTTCATAAGCTTTCGGCTTATGAAAAAAAAGATGATTTATGATTCGTCGCGTGACAGCATCAGTCAGCGACTCCGCTTTTTAGAGTAGATTACTTAATCGTTTGTTATCAGCATCCATGAAAATCGAAATCATTATTATGGCATTGTACTCCGTGACCGTAACTAAAGGACAGCTTGTAATTGTATCGCTATCGTTCTGCAGCTATGTCGCAATATGTCATGGTCAGTTAGTTAGGTTTACTGACTCATAGGTCTACTTACTGTTAGTGCAAGCGCAATAACTGCATTCGCGGCTGCTGTATTCATGCTGAAAACCTCACGCTGTGTAACAACAGTGATTTTATTGTTTTTTGCCTGTCATACGTTTTTACTCGCCACAGCTATATGCTGCAGGCGTCTGTGGCACGGGTTGTCGTCTGTCGTTTGCCGGAATGTAACGGATGTATTCTGGCTAACGGATAGGTTTTAAGAACAAACGTTTTGTACGAATAGTTAGCTCTTTGTCGAAACTTTTTGAATACAAAATTTGGGGGATGCAGTTTAAGGAGAACATTTCCAAATTAAGAAAAATATGCGTTTTCAACCGAAAACTGGCCATATCTCAGAAATGGTAAAAGATATGGCCAAGATTACTATTAATAACTAATAGCAAGTCTAATGACGTGAAAATTATTGACATTGGATGATCTTGAAGGCCAGTATTGCAACAGGAACTGTATAGGGCCTAGGCTGCAGCGCATCTTTCCTAGCGACAGCTGGGGTTTCTTGTCTTATTATTGCATGGCGATTTATTTGTCGCAATCCTGTTTTTCATAATTTTATTGTAAATCAATTTGTAACCATTAAGTATGAGGCGTTTTTGGACAAAATTTATAAACAACTGCAATTATAAATGTGGCGCAGTCTCTGGCTTATGGGGTGTTTACACGATCCAGCAAACTTCCAGCAAACGTCCAGCTCCATTACAACATATAGCAGCAAATGTCTAGCAATTCACGTGTATTTTGAATACATTTGCTGGAAGTTTGCTGGACGTTTGCTGGATCATGTAAACACCCTATTAGTCACATGTGAATTGAACCATTCTGATTTGACTGTATCTACGGTTTCCGCTTTTTGTTTGCTCTCTTGTTTGTTTTTTTTGTTTTTTTTTGGTTGTTTGTTGTTTGCTTTTTGAAGTTGAGTGACAAATACAGTATAATATGTGACCGTACATTTTATTTTGTGTTGGTGGTAGAATTACAATAGAGCAGAGTGATCCTCGATGGGTAGGCGCGTGGTGGGTCGGCTACCTGGCACCAATGGTCGCCACGCTGATTCTAGCTCCGGTCTTCTTCGGATATCCACCTGACCCTTCCACCAGTCTGTACTCAACAACATTTCTGTCACTTTATGTTTTGTTTTGCCTGTTAAAAGTAATAAATATTTGCCGGTTTTCTTCGTTTTTCGGTGCTGGCTCTTTACTAGGAACCAGAATAATTGTATTAGGTCTTAATGTCGATGAACAGTGAGTCTGCTATTGAAATATATTCAGGATTTATTAAGCTTTTAATGTGTTGTATTCGTAAAAATATGCCATTCTCAAACCAGTAGTTTGTGTATGCCATACTGATTGGACGTACTAGGTCTGACTGTTTTTATAGAACATCATCGTGAGATGATGTCATCGGCCAAAGCGTCTGTGGAGGACTCGGGCTTAGATCACGAGGTCGCACTGGATCTGCAGGCGGAAGGACTTGGCGGAGTGGTGAAGACCGTGAAGTCTCTGGGTACCAACGGTCCGTACATGTTCACGTTGCTGTATGGAGTCTTCGATGCCATACTTATAAACGGATGCATCGCATTCGGCGCCAAGTACTTCCAACAGCAGTTTGGCTTGACCGCCTCACTGGCCGGCATCATCTTCGGTTAGACACTTTATATTAAAATTGTTGCGGTTATTTGTTTACTTTCAAAGTTTCACTGAAGCAAAACTGTTTGCATTTAGTCCGTTAAGCTGCAGTGCTTTTATTTCAGTTCTTACTGGTACTATTCGGTGTGTTGACAACTTTGCTTTGTAAATTCTTTGTAATATTACTAGTGTTCGAAAATTACCGGTAAAATTGGGAATGTTACCGTTACCGTAAATTACCGGTAAATTTACCGGTAATTTACCACTAAATTTCCGATAAATTACCCATATTTTACCTTTAACAGAAGTGCATCCCGCTGAAAAAAGTCTCAGAATAGCTGTTAACGTACGCAAGTAGACGACTTTGGCGCTTTAGTTTCAAAATTAAATTGATTAGACTATGGTGGCACTTAATGTGTGTAAAATTAAATGTCTAATTTAAGTCTTTGAATGAAAGTCCGTAATTTACCGGTAATTGTGCAATTTTACCTTACCGTAATTTACCGTAAGTTTCCGGTAACGTTACGGGAGCTTTAAACCCTAAATATTACTGGAAATGTCGTAAAATAAAATTTAAAAAAACTAATAATTTCTTTTCGTTCCGACTTTTTCGTCAGACGGCAACAGAAGGCAGAGGAGTTATTCAGGCGTTGTGGGCGTTACGTTTCAGGCGTGGTGGCGGTGCCGGGCGGTGCTGGAGGTTTTATCCTAGGCAGCGTGCTCATCAAGAAGCTGTCTCTGACAACCCAGCAGCAGCTGCGAGCGATGTTCTACCTGGCACTGGTCTGCCTGGCGTCGATGACGATGTTCTTTGTTCAATGTGACACGGCGCCCATTGTCGATCCGTCAACTTCGCGCCCTCGACTGACCGCCGCACAGACTGTGACACAGTGAGCAGATTAAGATAACGATACACGTACAAATGAGCAGTTTGTACACTGGTTAAGCGCAACATGCAATGACTGACACATGAAAAACAGCAGGGCTACTGAAGTTAAATTGAAAAGTCCGGTCATTATGCCAGTGGCGTCGTGGGAAGAGGGGGAGGGGCAGGCTTGCCGCGGATATGAAATTTCCCATCCATATTCATATCCACAGACGCCTATCGTGCGTACATATAGCCACTAAACTTTCGCAAAATACAGCAGTGCAAGAGCGTTTATCCCCCCCAAAAAAAACATGCGCAGGCATTTCTTTTTTGAAACTGTTAAAAGTAAATAAAAGTAAAAAATAAAACACATTTGCATTGAAATATGATTTTAGAAAAGTATTTGTCGGCTGTCATAAAAATCTACCGTACTTATTTTATTGCCCTTGCTATAGCCGACCGTTAGGTTGAGCCTTGGGTACGATAGGTAGTCTCTCTGTTGTCTCTTTAACCGTAACAAATGTATTGAGGCAAAACGGTACGTCGTAAAGGGTTGGCGATGCTACCGTTGGATAGGGCGATAACGACTACCTATAAGCTGTTGGAAGTAACCATCTCTCTATCTGCAGCGGTTTGGCCGCAACTTTGAATGCAATGATTCTGCTTGCAGTCGTCACTTAACGTGCGCCAAATTAATATATCGTATCTTATCCATATCCACGGCAAGCCTTGGGAGGGGCACGAGGGCGACTGCACTCATCCATAATAGGCTAAATGTTGGACTTATCGGAATTTTTTCTTGTTAACAACTTTTCCAATAATACAAAATGGGGCTGGAATTTCCAAATTTGGGGTGGATTTAAAGCAAAAATTGCAAGTTTGAGCTATAATTTTCTCTGTCGAAAATTTGTAGATTTCTGCCGCAAATTAAATTGCAACTTCCTCCAACCCGCGACTCCTGACCTCGCTGCATTAGCCGTACAGTATGACGACAAAATTTTAGCGTCTGTTATGCTTGTGAGGAATAGGCTTAATTAGCTCAGTCTGTCGTTTTAATTATTACGCGGCCGGCTAAATGCCGCGTCATGCACGTCCGTCCGTCCGTTTGTTTGATGGACTTCTGTTTCGAAACAAGGAATGGCTGTGAATGTGAGACAAACCGACACTGACATTTGAACAGTTTTTAAAAGACAGCTGAGATCGCGGCACACTGTAGCCAAGAGTCTCAAGTTAGTGCCTTTCAAGTTTTGTCACTTAATTAATTAATTAACTAATTAATTAACTAACTTGACAATACAGTCGTTGCAACGTGTGTTAGTCGTATGTTACTTTGCACGTTTTTTCTGCGGGTTTTCTGCAGGAACGGCAACAGTACATCGAAAGAGGCGGAATGTTTTGCGTGTTCTTGTGAACGCGATTGGTTTGAACCAGTCTGCGGAGTGGATGGTCTAACTTACTTCTCACCGTGCTACGCTGGCTGTCGCAGTTCACTCGGAGATTATGTCAGTTTGTGTTTGTCGTTTATTATTGTTGTGGTTTTATTACGCCCGAGAGCTAGCATAGTTATGGCGCGTATTAGCTATGGTAATTCTCTCTTGGGTGTCCGTCTTGTGTCTCTGTCTTGTGTCTATCACGTCCCGGTACCAGGTGAGATAGAGACTTCTGGTTTTTACCATATGATAGCTTAGAGTCTATAGTATTTGCGGTAAAATTTCATGCCGCTGGGTGAAGGGGAACCCCACGAATGAAAAGAAGAAAGAGGGGCATTTTCCTTAAAAAGGCGCTATTCTTCCCTTATTGGTTCGTTTAACGTGAAAATGGTTGCAGATAGGCACAGACATGCTGCTTATTATGCACTGGCGACGAGCTTCTTAGAAATGAATCGTGAATGACCTGGAACCCCCAATATAGGGGGTTTTTGATAAATTTTTTGGCAATTTCAGGCTGCGACACGCATTTCAAGAGTGAATTGCGCCGAAATGGCTGGCGATAGACCAAAAAAAACCTGCATACGAAATTTTCCGCATTGAATGTAGATTTTAGCTATTCAAGTCCGGACCCTCTAGATTCAAGCAGGCTTGCGCACGTGGGTATCAACGAGAGGTACCCCTCTAAAAGTGGTTATTTATCTGCTTTAGCTAGTCTAGCGTGAAAATGGTTGCAGTTAGGCAGAGACATGCTGCTTAACATAACAAGCACTGACGACGAGCTTCTTAGGATTGTCAACATGACCTCGAAATGGATGGAGATAGACCAAAATTTTTTGCGAACAGGAACTGCTATAGGCTCTCGAGCGTCTCCTGAGCATTAGCTCAGACTTCTTGTTATTTCTGCTGCAGCACTTCCGAGTTAGTCACTTTTCGGCATTGTCTAAAAAGTTAAAGGCCTGTAGCTTTGTGCGAATTTATCTTGAGCTAGAAAGCGTCGCCTGTAGCCTGCAGATAAGTAGGCCTATTAGTATACCACTCAAATCAACACAGGCTACTCAGCCTTCGTGCCGGCACGAGTTAAGCCCTGAAGTTGGCTTGTAAGTGCCTGTAAACGTGACAAATATTTCTTACAGTTGCGCATAATTTTTACTGTGGTGCAGAAATATGGCAACTGCAGCTGCATTGGTGACGTGAGCACAAGTACGAGTGACGTCAGCAGTTCTGCGGTGGATGGAGTCTGCGACGTGACGTCATGCTATACGTGGAAACTTGTCATATTTTTTCTACTCTTTTTCAGCGCAATGTTCATCATTTTTGTGTGCGAGATCTTCCATGTCACCTCCTTGCTCAGGTCAGCATCTCGATTAATTATTGATTACGGATCGGCTTAAACGAAATTGTAGATACCATTTCAAGTCTTAATTTTTTTTCCATCGGCGAAAACAGCTAATATCCCCAAATCTGTGCAAGCCGCTCATAGCCAACTGCTGTAGCTAATCATCGTTGTCACGCGCCGGGCGGCTTTGCCCGCTGCCCGCTAGACGCAATGCAGTGGGCGCATGAGCCTCTGCCACTAGACGGACGGCCGCATACACATAACGTGGCGAAATGTTTGCTAACTGACAACATTGAATAGAATATACAGGGTGGTCCAAAAAACGGATACCCAGTTTTATTTTTGGGATAACGTGGGTAATTCAGCACCGATTTTAACCATTTTTTCACTGTTACAAACAGAAATTTATGGCGCGTAAACGTGAAGTTCTTCCGCCCACCGCACCTTTATTATGTGACCACATTACCTAGCAAAACAAACACTACTGCTAATATCGGTGTTCAGTATTTTGTTTTATTGACTAAACTTATCTGTCGATAGTATTAAAATGATGTGCGGCTGCTCAAGCTAAGTTGCAGTGCTCGATGTGTCCGCCGCCATTCTTGATAACAGCTTCAAGACATCGACGCTATTCGTTGATACTGTTATCAATGAAACGCTGTGAGAGTTTTTGCCACTCGGTGACTATCGCTCGCTTCAGTTCTTCCACTGTCTTGAACTGTCGTTGGCGGTAGACTCGTTGCTGAAGAGCACCCCAAATAGCGTAATCCACGGGATTAAGATCAGGGCTATTTGGAGGCCACATATGAGGTTCAATGAAGTTGATGTGCTCTTTTTCAGATAGTCCATCGTGGTCCGGGCGGTGTGCGCTGGCGCTTTATCCTCCTGCAGTGTCCACCTGTACAGTGCTTGTTTTGCTAGGTAATGTGGTTACGCAATAAAGTTGCGGTGGGTGGAAGAACTTCACATTTACGCGACATAAATTTCTGCTTGTAACAGTGAAAGAGTGGTTAAAATCGGTGCTGAATTACCGAAGTTATCCCAAAAATAAAACTGGGTATCCGTTTTTTTGGACCACCCTGTAATGTGTTTTATGATGCTGTAGAGTTGTGGAACATTCGGAGCGTCCGTTCGCCTACGCCATCGATTGGATGTTCCAGCGCGTAGCAGGCAAGTCTCAGTTTGGTTTGATAGATACTCTGCTCCAATTTCAACGGCCACTGCGATTAATAGTGCTACGTTGCCATGATATCGTTCGCTAAATGTGAGCATACTGCCGACTGATTGGGTCAGTTATTTTCTTTTCTCCGCCAAAAGTTTGAAAAGTGAACGGTGGAGATTGAGCGTTCACTTCTGTGTTTCGTGAGCAGCTGCACCGTGTCATGAATTAAATACGTTTTAAGTTTTTAACACGGTCAGAATGAATTATGCTTCTTGACACTGTAGATTGCGATGAAACGTATACATCTAGATTGAACTGCTGACTATTCTATCCGCTTATAGGCGTATCTGCATAACTTGTGTTACAAATGTTTTGACAATAGAGACTTAAAGTTTTTTTTCTAAATTTTTGTATAGGAGGCTTGCCCGGTCCAGTGCTGTTCGGCTTCGCAATCGACCACAGCTGTCTGTTGTGGGAGGAGAAATGTGACGGCAGTACGGGAGCATGTCTATATTACGACAATCATCAGATGGCTTGGCTGCTGATGGCGGTCTGTGTCGTCTGCAAACTGTTCAACATCGTCTGTGGTCTGTTCAGCTGGCGACTGTGCGTACGCAAACAGCGCAGAGACAATGCACCGGCGCCGCAGACCGCCGTCCAGTACATGCTATCGCTCGACAAGACCGGAAATGGTCAGACCGGAAGTAGTTACGGATCGACGGAGAGCATAATCGGCGAGCTGAATCGCGACCAGACGAGCTCGACAAACAATCCGACCGCCGAAGCTGGAAACAGTGATTTATAGCAGTGATAGATAATAATTTTAACGTTATTATTCCGATAGGCTAATATACTTACTGCGACGTGTCCACGAGCGACGCTGTTGTTTGGTTGGATAGGCGTAGGCCTACCCGACCTGTGAAGTCTGCTTCAGCAGTCTTAAAATTTTTCCCAGTGGGATCCTCTAACCTGCCTCTCCGGTTGCCGCAAAAATTTGGCTGGTTAAGCAAACCTTAAAGTATTCAGGTATTGTTGTTTAATGCGGCCGTTCTAATAAGCCGCATTACGGGCCTTGCCCGTCCGTCCGTGTGTCTGTTGTATCTTGCAGGCTTCTGAGTTCTGACTCGAAAATAACAAGAAAAGCCCAGCTAACGCAAAGGGGAACGCGCGACAGCGATGCATGTGTGAAGGCCCAGTGCGAACGAAATCTAACTTTACAACGATGTTTTATTTAGACTCGACGGCGGATGACGCCTAGCGCCATATCCAGTGCATAAATTTTAGTATTGGCTGAAAATCGCAAGTTTTTCATACCCCCTTCTCATTTAGCGCCCTCGATCGGTGTTACCCCTTTCGAGTATATGGGAAAGCTTTACGGTTCCTAAAACAAGAGTCTTCCTGGCAGCCAGCCAATGCATCATTTTTGCTTAAAAGTTTGAAAATTTTAAAGATTTGGTGATCCTAGGTTGCACCGTTTTTTGACTGATCCATCCGTGTGACATATACTGTCAGACGACGGACAGACAGACAGAATTACGATGGTTAAGATGAGCTACAGCAGTAC
>Ga0209367_1007374_pt1 | contig 15164 bp, 12 predicted proteins | sample WorMetLIZISLAND2_FD_187412 | JGI IMG/M metagenome (GOLD analysis project Ga0209367, IMG submission 187412) | Marine gutless worms symbiont microbial communities from Max Planck institute for Marine Microbiology, Germany - Olavius geniculatus... ... | reverse complement strand
GCCATATGCATAGCCCCATCTAAGGTTACCCAAATGATTTTTGCTGTTTTAGAGGACTGATATCATCACATCGTCCTTACACACAGTTGTAAACTGGTAAGTTTTTTACATATATTACATATAACGGCAGCGGGAGCTGGAGGTCGGCCGAATGAATCTTTCCTGCTGTTTTTGCTCCAGCAGGCTCAGCTGACCGTGAAACGTAGACTGCGCTAACAGTTGATGTAAAGGCTTAACATTTAACGCAGCAGATAATCTATGACGGAAAATGCTCTTCCAACTGTCCTATATTGATCGATTTATTGTTCAAACAGTGCGGCCTGATGTTCAGACATAATTTAAGCTTACTTTCGGTATTGGTTTCGGCCAAAAAACTCAGTCCACTTTTGGTGGCAAATTCGATTTCGGTCGATCGTTCGACCGCACTTTCGTTTTTTGCCAAAAATGAAAATTTTTCAGTCAACCTCTGACGTCAACCACACGAACCAACTCCATATGTTGGAATTGACTGAAAATGTCGGACATGAATTTGACGGGTGTAAAATTAACGGATCAAGTATCCAGGCATGAAATTGGCGGACATGAAAATAGGACATTAAAATGACGGACACGAAATTGGAGGATAAAATATATATTATTTGAAAATAAATTACATTACAATGCAGTGTGCCATTCTTTCAAAACAACGGCAGAACACAAGTCACAACAGCAAAGAAAATTTTAATAATAATATGTTGAAATGTATAAAATATCACGAAAACATCAACCTAAAATTAGCTACAGGTGAACAATAATAAACCGAAGTCTACTATATAGCCCTATAAATTATATTCAGCCACTTGAAACATGTCTTGCATTTTAATGTCCGTTAATTTTATGCCCGTCAATTTAATTCATGCCTGGACGATTTGATGGTCCGTCATTTTCATGTCCTTCATTTTCAGCGCCCCCATATGTTGAAAGCGTGTACAGAACGTGCTACGATGCTTAAGAAATCAAACGGTCAAAGGCCACGGTCAAAAAAACGAGAAATATTGAAAATCTTCACTCACTAGATACAGTGTACCGGTAGTGGTAAATTAACACAATAATCAAAAGAAAAGACAAAAAGCCCAGCTGTCGCTAAGGTGGGCCGACCGTACCGCTTATATCCGAAGGCCAGCGTCTTACTTCCGGTTGCGGAAAGAAAGCGATATCCCAAAGTGACTACAGTCTTATGCACGCTATGGTGACGGTGCTATATCAAACGCCAAATCAACGCCAGGATACGATATGGTAATTCGGCGAACGTTGGTGATGACTGCAGACAGCAACTCTACATTTAAAATTGCGGCCAAACCACTGCAGATAGAGACGTGGTTACTACTGACTACCTATAAGAACTCGTCATCGCCCTATCCAACGGTATTACTATCAATCATAATGTCAATCATAAATTTTTTACGTGGCTAAAACAGCCTAGGCTATCACTAAGTCCACGAAGACGCAGTGAAGAAATTTAAAGAATAATGTCAGGAAATGACTTTTGAAATAAAAATATCTTGAGCTGACGCTGAAAAGTTGACAGAGAAATAGCAGACTGAACATCATCTGGCAGAGAATTCTAGAAAATGGAGGCTGCTACAGGAAATGAACGACGGTCAACTGTTGATAGACGGTAAGGTGGAACAACCAGCTGGAGTGTGAATGACGACCGCAGACGGCGACGACCTGGTAGGTCTGACGCCAGAACGAGTTGATTCAGATAATGACGACGCCATACCGTTCAACACACGATATGCCATGAGCGCCCGTTTGAAGTTGACCCGTTCCGGCAGACGCAGCCAGTGTAGTACCGCGAGGGCGTCGGTCACGTGGTCGTATAGCGACGGAGTTGGAACACCAAACGAGCTGCAGCGTTAAGCACAGCTTGAAGGCGTTGCTGGAGGTAGACAAGAAGCCCGACGAATACGAAGTTGCCATAGTCGAGCCTGGAGTGGACGAGCAATACCACGAGAGAACGAAAGCAGTCGACGTAAGGGCAACATCATCCACGTCAAAGGTGACCTGAAGCCTTTTGAGGAGGAAAGCAGTCATTGGTGACGTATCGACGTAGGGGACGAAGTTGGCGTAATGCAGCAAAACACCGCGACACGGTTCTTTGAACATGGGTGGCGGCGCCAAGGTCGTTGTCGATGTAGACGCCTAAATCACGGACCGTGCTGACCGGTTTAACGGAAGCACCAGCGACCGTGATGGAACATCGAAAAAGTTGCGACTGTCGACGAGCCGACGCGCACCATATCATCACCTCGGTCTTCTCAGCATTTAGCTGGAGCCGATTACAACGCATCCAGGTAGATATGTCGTCGACAGCCGAAAAGATGTCGGCCGACAAACTGGAGGTGGCGGCAGGCGGACAGGCGCCATAAATCTGACTGTCATCTGCATAAAGGTGCAGCGACAGACCATGATCGGCGACGATCCATGCCAAATCAGCTGTGTAGATGATGAACAAGATCGGTCCGAGGACCAAACCCTGTGGTACGCCACAGATGACATCCGTATTGCGGGAACTGCTGCCTCCGCAGCGAACGTGTTGCTTCCGGCCAGCGAGGTACGATGAAAACCACGTAAGGGCAACATCATCCACGTCAAAGGTGACCTGAAGCCTTTTGAGGAGGATCTCATAATCGACCGTATCGAAAGGGACAGTGAGGTCAAGTAGAACTAAAACAGCAGTGTCGCTACGGTCGACGGAGTCCAGAAGATCAGAAAGGACGCGGATAGTGGTGGTTTCAGTGGAGTGACCTGGCCGAAATCTAAACTGAGTCGCTGGTAGAAGACGGTGTGTGTCGAGGTAAGTCAACAGTTGTCGCGCAACAAGACGCTCGAGTAACTTCGAAATAACAGGTAAGTTTGATATCGGCCGATAAGATGAAGGGCTGTCGTCGTCCAACCCAGGCTTCTTAATCACCGGTGTAATAAAAGAATTTTTGAAACCGGCAGGGACGTGGCCTGCTGTCAACGAAAGATTAAACAGGTACGTCAAAAAGGGAACCAATAGATCGGCGACCGACTTGAGTACCGGAACTGGTAACGGATCAAGCGCAGACGACTTGTCTGGTAAAGCGCTTACAGCAGCGGCGACATCGTCGGACGACACCGAAGCGAGCGCAGTGAATGATACACCAGCCGGAACAGGACTGAATGTCGGCAGTGACGATCCAGAAGTAGAAGACCGCAGCCGCTCCACCTTGTCCGTAAAAAAGCCGGAGAGTTCGTCAGCACTAACTCGGTCACACGCCCGTTGACCACGACCAAGTAGACGGTCGACAGTTGACCACATGTCCCGCAGGTTGGTAGACGACGAATGTTTGTCGGACAAGAAGGACTTTACTTCTGATCTCGTAGCCGACGACAAGCACGACGCTGAGACAGCCACGCCTGCCTGGCTGACTCGGATGAGGCCGACGGCGACGAGGCAGTACCACTGCAACTGGCACTACCAGCAATCTCAGAGGCGCGACGAGAGGCTGCACGGTAAGCTCGCTCCAGTTGACGAGTAAGACGCTTTGCAGCCCGGCACTCAGCATCGAACCACGGGTCGGAAGGTCGTGGGCGACGAACAACGACGCGAGTCGGCAAAATATCGTCGAGAATTCGACCAACAGTTTCGTCGTAAAGCGTAGCAGCGTCGTCGACGTCGAGTGGCCAGCAAGACGCGCGACAGAGGTTAGATGACGCAATCGGTGAACGAAACGTGTCGACATCGAGCCGTCGCAACGAACGAGTACGTACTGTAACTGACGGAGTGGCTGGTTGGTCAGATACCACTGGCCACCGCAGAAGTGAGTGGTCAGAACAATCCACACTGACGACGGACAGCGCCACGTCAACGAAACTAGCGACCAGGTCGAAAACGCCGCCGAGATGATGGGTAAGTCCCGACGAGCCGACTTGCAGACCGAACGCGTCAAATAGCAACCGCAGTTGATCGGCGTAGTAAACATCGCGATCAGCACGAATATTGAAATCCCCCATCACGTACAGTGGAACTCGAACAACAGCGAGTACGGTCAAATTGTCGAAAAATTGTTCCGTGACTGGCTGCGAGGCAGGACGATAAATGACAACGACAGCGGTACGGTGCCGGCCAGTTGTAACGAGGCCAGCGACGACTTCGAATTTGGGCAGCGCAGAGCCGACAGGAAGTGGTGAAACAGATGTCCCCGGTGCAGTAACGATAGCGACGCTGCCGTGGTTGACAGTGAGGTCATCACGCACACGCGGACGTGCACGGTCGACGGCAGAAAATCCAGCGTCACAGAAACGATTAAAAACCGGGCAGTCAGTATCATGCCACGTTTCAGTGAGACCAACCCCCTGCGACGTACGGTTTATCCACTATACATGCGTTACTGACAAACAGCCGACCGACGGACGACACATCGTGCTCAAGACTCGACTAACCGTCGGTCAAAAAAGAGTTACTGAAAAAAAGTTATTCACGGAGGCGATATTGTTCACAGAAGTGAGTGGAAAGTGCCACATATCATATCGGTCAGCGGGGCGTTAGATCTTGTTGCGTTGAGGTCGACGCGTCAGCTGGCGAGCTCATAGACAGTCCGGCCGCGGGAGAGGCGTGGCCAGCGACAGGCGTGGCCTTCCCTCCCAACTCTAGCAAGTATCGAGTCGGGAATTGACGCCATTAATAGATAGTAGGCGCATCTCTTCTCGGAGTTCTGAGCGCGACGCGCCGGTGTCGGTCCGAGGGATTGAAGCAGCTGCTGCACGGTGGCCACAACGTTATATTACGCCAGTTGCTATTGTAAGTCTCAGTCGCGTTGCCAAGTTCAAGTTGCCACCGGAAAGTTAGTTATGCAACTGCACCGAATAACTCGTATGGCTCTCGCATCGCGACTGCAGCAGCTGTAAGCAACTAGAAAATTAGGCGCTGGGGCAGCACAAACCTCCGCCGAGAACTAGCGCTGCTCCCTGGTGGACGCAACGCAATCAGTACAGTAGCTTATATACAAGATCCGGATGATCTACATTCAGAAACATCTATAATTTCGAATCCTGAATCAGATCGCCCCCAAAATCGGCATGGTTAGACCTTGGGGCATCTGAGGACTCTCCGCGTTAAGTTTCGTCATAATTCGTTCACAAATTCTGACGCATGAGTTAGGCCTACGCTGCAAAGTGTTACTGTGTGCTCTAGGCATTTTTAATGGCAAAAAGCTGGATAATAATCCAAAATCCATAAAGACCCCGGTCTGCCGCCAATAACTAAGCTTAATTGGTTCTTCTTGAGTCATGTTTTACATTGCACAAAAAAATTTGATCAAAATCCGTTTACAAGTTTTTGAGTAACCAAGCTGACGCAGATCAACAGACATGCGAACAAACGATCGACAGATTTTCTGTCACATAACCACTGGTGCCTCATAAAAACCTAATCAGTTGCAAAATGCACCAAAACGCTTTAGGTTAGCTCTAAAAATCTGAAAAAAATTGGGGATAGGGCACAGCCTCTTCCTCAGATCTTTTCCCTGGTGGGAAAAAGAGGCCCCTCCCACACCTCACCCCTCGAGTGCCCTTTCTACATCTAGATCCTGGCTGCGTCAGTGCACATTTAACCTCCTAATTCTTCAGCGGAGGCAAGCGTAGATACTTAGTTATTACCTACAGCAATTTTGTTTAGATATTGTTTTATTACCTCCGCCAAGGAGGTAATGTTTTTGCCAGACTTTGTTTGTTTGTTTGTCTGTCCGCCTGTGTCGGCAAGATAACTCAAAAAGTTATGGACGGATCTTTTTGAAATTTTGAGGGTATGTCGGGAATGGCAAAAACTACCAGTGATTCAGTTTTGGGGGTGATCCGGAAGGAATCCTGGATTCTGGATCACTTTGAAATTTTCGTTAACATTGCTTTCACTGGGGCATAAGGGAAACCGCTGCAAAACCGAAGATGGTGCTGCCACCTAGCGAACAACATTGCCTTGGCGAAGATGTGCGGGCTCTGACTGCATTCTAGTTTCTTCTCTCTTTTTATGCGGCGTTCGAAAGCATCAGCGATGCCGGCTATTGCGATCGTAGTCTGTCCGTCCGTCTTTATGTCGGTTACACTCGCGCATTCTGCTAAAACCGTGTGGCACCATTTGGCACTCATGTGATTAAAGTAGGCATAACATAGACCACGGTTTAGGTGGTCCAGTTCTTTATAGAAATTAAGCGGAGATTTGGGGATTGAAACCTCTAATGAAAATTATCATTGCAAGTTGCGGTAAAACCGCCATTGGGTCTCCATGCAGCGACGCCGTCCAGTCCAGTGCCAAATGATCGTTGCTTTTTGTTCGAATTTTCTACATGCGTCAGTTATCTAATAATTGCATTTTCTTCGTTTTTATCTTGATGTCGTTAATTAAAACGTATAGGCGCTTATCATGGACTTTCATTTATTTGAAACGCGCCAACGAAGCAATGATCGACGCCGTTCTACTTTTGATAGGGCAAGGCTATTACTGACCTTTCGTGGCTTATTAGTCAATGAATTTTGTGGAATAAGCCTAAGCCTATCAACTGTTACTGCTAACCTGTTAATAGTCGATGACGTCATCACACTGTGGGGTCACTGAGTGCGTGTAACAAAGTGTGGATCTTGAACAAAGTTCCCGCGTGAGTCCAGCTGGAGACTTCGTCCAGACAGAAAAGCAGCAAAGGCTAAAGTAATTTTGTCACCTATATGTGGTAAGCGGTATGGCTGCAAACACGTTATTTTGGAAACGAAAAGTCGTAGTGTAATCGGTAGTCCGAGAAAACTAAATTATGTCGTTGGTGGATAAGGCGTAACGATCTGGGGACTTTGGCAGTAATTTGTAATGCAAATTTTAACCAATGGTTCTGAACTTTCTACATCAAATCTCCCTTGATCTAATATAGCGTTAAGGCGCGTAACAGCGACGTAACTCAGTTGGACTAAACTGAACTGGCATGGTTTAGTTTTTGACGAAATGACCATAACCAATGGGCTAACCCTGCGTGCTCGGCCAAAGGCCAGTTTGTTAAAAACTAAACCGTGACAGTTCAGTTCAGTTACGTCGCTCTGTGTATATATATGCGATAATGCGACTTTAGTCTACTTCAAAGTCGAGACACACGAATCTCTTAGTGAAATTACACCATATTCCGTCAAACAGCTTTAAACGAGTGCGACAGACATGCAGATCGACTGACAGACAGACCACGCTACGCTCGCATTGTCGCAGTAGCCTATATAGCCGGCATCGCGGAGATGTAAATGGAAAACCCCTCCTCCGAATCTGGATGATGATTGCCAAACTCCTGCAGGATGTTGCAGCAATGGAGTTGCATGCCTAGGGGCACAATAGCAGACAGCTAGCTTCTGAAGGATGGTACATAACCGAAGCCTCCCTGACCGAGGTAATGGAATCTGAAACGAACTCCATCCAGTCAGCAATAATTCTTGCAGCAAAAGACTTTTGAAACTGAGTTGATGCAGTGCAAATATCATGATAATAAGCAGTCTAACAGTTTACCTCGTCACGGACATTTTGGCGCGCCCATGTCCGTTGTTGCTGCTGCTGCTGCTACCAATGATGACGCCGCAAATGTGACGTCACTTATCATCCAGTCGCGTAAGATCGTCACAATCGGCAGCACAATAAAAATAATATTTCTTCAGCCAGTGGATTATTCTAGGAACTGTAGGCCTATGGCCCTGTAATTAGTGTATCGAACGGTATCGACAATGTAGAGTCTATCCCACGCGAACGAATGCGCACTTTTGTGAGTGAAAAATCGTCGCTGTCAACGTAAGATGCTGCGGTAGACTATAGCGTCTGCTGGTCGTTGCAACAATACAGGTGTCCAGCTGCCGGACCTGCCGCCACAGCGCTCACCTGGCCTCGCCCGGCCGGGCCTCCGTAGCCTCGCCTGGTGCATCCTTGCTTCCTGCCTGCCCAGGACTTTCTGCCCGTCTGTAAATAGGACGCGAGGAGGTGCCGACCGCCAGCAAACGGGCGGGTAATAAATGCCAGGTTTTGCCGTTTTTAACGCCGCCGCAAGAACGGACGGACGGACGGACGAACCGACAGTGCTGTAATAGCTATAGGCCTAGAAGAGTGCGGCGGGAGAGAGAGTGAGGGAGGGGAGGGGTAGCGTACGAATGCACTGATCAACAATAGACAGAATCTACTCGCAGTCGACAGCAGATTAACAACTCGACGCGCGAGCCGACACATTCAAGGACATGGACTGATGACTGACTCCCTAGAACTAGAACGCGGTGGTTCCGTACTTTGAGTTTGTTCTGTACGCTGGTGCCTGGAGGGAATAGTTGGTGGCCGTAGTAGACAATACGTTCGTCACTGGATACTGGAGTTGTGACTTGTGAATTCATGCACTTTTTCATGTATTTGAATCACACCAGAAAGATTCACGAAACACACAGCACGTATGTAGGCTGCCTACACCAAACGCTGAGAAAAACAGAACAACAACACGCGCACAACACTAACTCAGTAATTTCGATAAAATGAAAAAAGCACAGACGCATTAACATTGCCAGTTTGCGACTATTAGATCCATCCATTTCCATTACTTCCTAGAAAGACACACAAGATGTCCTACTTATTTATTGATGTTAAATACGACATTAGAATTCTATGTTGTTTTGATTGTTTTGTTTACGTCCTCATTATTAGGTTTGTTTAATTTTGGGACGAGTGGAGTTTACTGGGCGCCATAGGAATACACCTAACCCTAACCCTAACCCTAAACCCTAACCCTAATCCTAACCCTAACCCTAAACCTAACCCTATTGGTAGTTATACGGTATATATGTGAAATAATAGGCGCAATGTATTCCTATGGCACCCAGTAAACTCCACTTTACCCTTAATTTTAAAATGATTATCATTACGGTTTGTTACGCATTAAATACACTTATTGTTTTTCTAATGCTGAAGGCTTTGACGTCATGTGTTATGCACTTTTTATCTCTAAGGGACAGAGGGTGAGGTTAAGTTTCGCTAAGACTTTAGTCTAACACTAAAGTATTAGACTAAAGTCTTAGACTTAAGTCTTGACTTTGGGCTTATCTACGAGCTGGGCTTGACTTTAGTCTTGACTTTAGACTTGACTTTCGTTTCTGGTTGTCCATCTTTTTCGTCGTGTATAGCGCAGTCCTATACAGGACAATCAGGACAGCAGTAGACCAATCAGCTCTACAGGAGGACTTGAAGAGGCTGGAACAGTGGTGTGTTAAGTGGGGTATGCGCTTGAACAGCAGCAAATGTGAAGTCATGAGCATCAACAGAAGACGGACAAGGCTTTTCCATTCGTATACCATTGGTGACGACGTCCTGAAGGAAGTAAAGAAGGCCAAGTACTTGGGTTTGACCATCACAGATAACCTTTCCTGGTCTACTCATACCGCAATAGTCGCCGGCAAAGCCAATGCCAAAATAGGTTTCCTATGGAGAAACCTCCGCCATTGTCCGCAAAAATTGAAGGAACAGGCTTATTTCGCATTGGTACGATTTATTGTTGAATATATTGCAGCAGTTTGGGACCCCCACTTGCAAAAGGACAAGCAGCAGCTGGAACGTGTTCACCGCCATGCAGCACGATTCGTAACTGGAGACACCGCCTGGACTAGTAGTGTCACTAGTATGCTTAAGGACCTAGGTTAGGAGTCGCTTGAGGACAGATGACGAGATATCAGGCTGGCACTCTTTTACAAAGCAGTACACGGGCTTGCCGCTATACCAACTGAACACATTCTCATTTGAGCTGATGAACGAACGAGAAGCAGTCATCCGTATAAATTCCGTCACATAACTGCTCGCACCTCAGTCTACCATAATTCCTTTTTCCCTCGTACTGTGCCGGATTGGAATTTTCTTCCCATTGAGGCTGTCATGCCGACTACTCCTAATCTGGTGTCAGCTGTCTCCCCAGATCCTCCTCCCAGCATCTGGATGGCATCACCACTCCGCTCTGCGTGATATCCTTCACAGGAGTTTGCAGAGGATATGGACAGAAACAGAAACAGAATAGCGTGCCGGCAGCCGGCAGCCTAAATGCACAACTAGCCTGCCGGCAGTCAGTTGTGATTGACTGCAAACTAGAGCGTCGCTCTGATTCTGTCATTGCGGACGCTAGTCATTGCGAGTTTAGTGTATGAGATGTTTTTTTCTTTTCGCGAACTTGAGGACAACATTTTTTTTGTAAAAGCCATCATGCATGGCAAATACAGTGGCATCAGAGCAAGGGAGGGGCATTTCAGGCTTGCCAGTGCCAACCAACCAGCTGAGATTCATGCGATCACCACCCGCATGACTGCATAAGATCCAGCGGTGAGTGACTGGCGAGTGAGTGAGTGAGTGAGTAGGGTTTAACATCCCGCCTTACACAGTTTGGGGACTGCTTAAGCGTTTTCGCCTATTATTTATCAAGACACCACACTTTATTTTGCTAGACCAAAACTAAATATTACGCTCAAATAATGAACTGGTACATCCATTTAATCAAGTTAAGGCATAATTGTATTTTTATAACATTGGAAATTGCCAGCTGATTTAGGTCTTGACTTTAGACTTGACTTTAGGCTTAGACCGAAGTCAATTCAAGACTTTAGTCTTAGATTAAAGTCTTTGCGAAACTTGACTTCACCCAGAGTCTTCAACTTGTTGTTATAACTGTCTTTTTATAAGCTGCGTTTTGGATGCCTGATGGCACGGCAGACAAAAAATTTGAGAGTGTCAGCAGAAATTAAAACTATTAACTGAAATTATTAAAACTATTAAAAGTATTGGGCACTGGTCTAAAGTAAGATGCCCTGATTTAAGTAATATGACGTACTTCAGCAGACTCACAATGATGTTTCTTAGTTGTTTTTTCACACTTTTTGCATGAACATTTTGGGTTAGGTTAGGGTCAGGTTTGAGGTTAGGGTTAGGTCGATCTTGTTTATTTGCATAACTGTTATTGACAGTGTAAACAGAAAATGGCTGCCCTGTGCTATATTACCGTTGCGTTGCAATTTTTAAATAAAGTACTGAAGGTTTATGAAGTCGATAAATTTTAAAATAACTGCACTATTCACCACTAAAACATCAAAATTGAAGGTAAATATTCATTATGAGTCTAGTAAGGTATGTCATATTGCTTAAATCGGGCTATCCTACTTTAGACCGGCGTCAAAGTATTGAGTCGACATGCACTAAGTTAGCATATTTTTAATATACTTATCTATAAACTAACACTAATGCGTTAAGCATCCAAAACACAGCTATAGATAATGCAGTCAGGAGTTCAGTTAATATAGAATTTTAGTTCCCAGTGGTACTGAATAGGTCTTGCCATTTGCAGCTGTTTGTGAGCAGTTTGTACTTTTTAGATCAGAAGGCACCAAGTTGGCAGGAACATGCCACGTTCGCCTTCACCTGGCGTGGAGCTTTACAATGGCGGGCAGTCGACGCCGCCGAAAGTCGGTACAGGCCCACGGCAGTTCAGTTTCAACAGGAGCTCTGTCTCCAGCATGTCGTCAGCATCTACAAGTTTTACCGATAAAGCCCAGTCACCAACGAGACTGACAGCCGATGCTAAGCGTTACAAATACTTGCGTCGTATCTTGAAGTTCCGACAAATGGACTTTGAATATGCATTCTGGCAGATGCTTTATCTCCTTATTGCTCCACAGAAAGTGTATGCATATATCATTAGTTGTACTTCTTTATTTGTTGTCTTAATTGTGCTTACTAGGACACTTATTACCTCTATTGCATTTATTGCATTGCGGCTAAGCTGAATAGTTTATATTAGAGCTGGGATTAATCAGTTTGAATCGATTCGCTTGGCAAATTGATTCTGCAGGGCGAATCAAACTCGAGGTTTTTATTTCAATTCGATCTGCCAATTTTATAAAGTACTGAAGCCAAGTTCTGTTGGCATACTTGTTTTTCAGCGTGCTACTTGGCAGTAACCGTAGGCTTTGCGTGCATTCACGCTGCACAGCCTACTACAGGTTTCATTTAGTTTTACTTCACTAATAATCACTGTTACTGTGTCACAAGCTTTCAAAACCACAACCAGCGAGTGACCATTGGCATCAAACCTACCTTTCGTGATGTGATTTTTAAAAAAATTCACTTACAGTTCAGACAATCAGCAAACTGGGACCTGCTGCTATTGAAATATACACGGATGCATCTGTATTGAGAGGATGTCGAGAAGGAGAAGCAGGTGCACTCATTACTGACAACCACAACCAGGAAGAGCATTTAGTGGAAGCACCTGCCAGTTCTACTACATCTATATACCGAGCAGAGATGGTAGCAATCTGTCGCATTACAGAAAGTTGTTGAACTCCAGGAAAGGTCTTTAGTACCCAAGGAGGCTCACATCAATCTGTATACTAACTCTAGATCTGCTATCCAAAAGCTTGCAAAGGCCACCGGAAAGAAAGAAATTGTGCACCACGTACTTTCACTGGTTGAGCAAATAGCAGCAGGTAGTAAATTTGACGGTCGTTGTACCATTCCGTGATGACAGCATCTCTGAAGTTGAGCAATACCGTTCTGCTTTACGCAATCTTCGCAGCCAAGCAGTTGTAGATGCACAGTTGAACTTTGTACCAAACAGAGTCCTTGGAACTACTCCGCGTGAATTACCATCATTCGAATGCTACCTTTCTAGATCCATCCGCACTACTCTTGCTCAGTTACATTCGGGTCACTGCCGGCTTCTCAACTCTTACAAGGCCCGCATCACTGCACGCGTGATGTTTGCCCAGACTGTGGAGTGGCACCACACTCCGTTGAACATTTGTTCCAGTGCCCTGCATGCCCGACACAACTGACAACCTAAGATATATGGGACGATCCAGATGCGGTGGCTGATTTTCTCAAGCTTGACGACAACTAACGAAGGAGAGGAGCTGTAGGCTACAACAACAACAACAGGTGGTAACGCACAAATGACGTTTCAGTGGATCTCTGGTCACGGCGGGATAGAGGGAAACATGCGGGCTGATTGTATTGCGAAGGATGCCTCCACATTACCACAGTCAGCAGCACCAGTGGACTTTAGCGCTGCTAAAACAGTCATATAACATCACTGTGCTCGCACATGGAGTAGAATGGCCAAGCCAGCAGTACCCCATGCCACATATGTGAACAGGGATCAAGAAAAGGACTTTACACCTTCACAAAGGACTCTGTGCTTTCACGCCTCCATACAGGAGGACACACCAGAGTTGGCATGGTAGCGCAACAGAATAACGAGAAACCAAGACCAGCCTGAACCGGCCACGTGCCAGCGATGTGGTCAGGCAGAGGAAATGCTGGTACACTTAATGACTGAATGTCCGGTATTGGAAGATGCACGCAGCCACCATTTCGATGAGGATGATCCCATCACTTTTCTGTTCAACGAACCCGAAGTAGCACTCAGTTACCTGAGGGATTCTGGCCTCACTGAGGCCGGTCGCATATGATCCTTGATTGAGCGCTAGAAAACAACAACAACAACTGTTTTAAGTAGATTTGCTAAAAACAACCAGATCTGACTATTTAATAGTTATCTGTCCCATTGCTATGGCACAGCATGGGACAGATTATAAAATCACTTCTGTCACACTGTCATTCTGTCTGTAAACACTCCTACGGCCATAATTTTGATTAGATTTTGATGAAATTTTGCACAGTGATTCGGGGTCCGAAAAGTAAGATCGAGTTTGTTTGGGATAAAAATCTGATAGCTCCTTCCCCTATTTTTGCCCCAATTTTTAACTCCCGTAATGCATTGTCAATGAGAAGGTTCTTGAATCACACTAGAAAATCCTGTGGGCTTATAGTGGCGCTTAATAGCTCAAAAAGCGTGTCTTGGTGGCCGCTATAGGCACAAAAAAAGAAAAAATAATTTAGTCCCCCATTTTCAGCCCTCAGCCCCCCAAAATTGTGGTCACTGCATTTTCAGTGGAAATAATCTTATCAGTTATAGCTGTGCCACAAACTGTCAACATTTTGCAACATAAAGTCACTTTTATGCAGATTATTTCAACAAAACGGCTGAATTAGTATTTGTTTCAGTATTTAATTTACACATATGTATAAAAAAGGTAACAAAATGCCAGAAATTAAGCAAAGTAAACGATCTCTGACAGATAACCGAAAAGTCAATCTCAAATTATATTCGTGTTCACCAGAGGGTGCCACCTGCGTATGCATTATTATTTTTTATATTAAATTTGTTAAACTACTGCGTGTGCTGTTGTTATTTTACATTTGCATACGTAGATCTACATTTTAAGTCTATACCACAAATCCCATAGGATTTCTTTGCATTTTAGAACTTCTGTGTAGTTAATCGTGACCTTACAAATCACTGACACCACAATTGCAAATATCTATGCTCAACTAGTTACACTACGCTGGCTTTGCGGACATGCACCATGAAGTAAGAGCATCATACCCCGTTTACACGATCAAGCAGTCATTAAGCAAACGTCGAGCGAGCAATTAGAGCACACATCGTCCACATATATTTGGAATGCATTTGCTGGATGTTTGCTCGATGTTTGCTTGATCGTGTAAATGGGGTATAATGCTGAAACGCGACAGCTATAGCATGGCATTGGGACAGATACCTCGTTCCACAGAACGTATTTCTAGTATTTATAATAGAATCATATGCTAAAAAATTTTACACTGTCTCTGAAAAACATTTTTGGTGTTTTTAACCGCATTTTAAAACTGATAATGCATCGCATGCTGTTATTTTTACGTTGCATATTTCTAATGAGTTTAGTTGTGTGGTTCTGTTTTTTGCAGATACAGAAACTTTGGCTATCGAAAGCGTAAGTAAACATATCTATCAAACTCAAAGTGTTATTTTTGTGGTATTGTATAGAGTGTATGATTATTTCTCCATTATTATATATCATTTTTGCTACATTTATTATCAACAATTTACTTTTTTGTCTGTGTTAGCCTTATGTAACTATGGAAGAATTGTTCATTTATACTATGAAACTCATCATCATCATCATCGACAACCGTGGGCTCAATGCCCGTTGGTGTCTGACGCCATTCTTACTATCGCTGCCCACCGCTGCCTATCTAGGGCAGCGTGGCTTAACTCCTGCAGGGTTGTCCC
>Ga0209367_1007373_pt1 | contig 15164 bp, 4 predicted proteins | sample WorMetLIZISLAND2_FD_187412 | JGI IMG/M metagenome (GOLD analysis project Ga0209367, IMG submission 187412) | Marine gutless worms symbiont microbial communities from Max Planck institute for Marine Microbiology, Germany - Olavius geniculatus... ... | reverse complement strand
CCCTAATTTTCCTCAATCGGACTTAGGGCGCCGGGCGGACTCACGTTGGGCTTTGCCCCAAATTTCTACTTTTATTTTTTTTCCTGTTGCTTCGAGCATGCCTTTAGACTGCATTGTCGTGTGGTTATTTATTTTCTTGTCAGATACAACAGTGTTTTTGTTGACTCGCATTGTGTTACAGCAGTCTAGGTTTTTATTCTTCCCAAACAGCGCGTTCACACTTTCGCTGGCCAGATGCATCGTGTAACTGCTTTGTTTTGGTTAAAGGTCTCAGAGCTACGGAGCGTCACCTGCCATATGGGATTGGGATCACACATTGTTACCTGCCACCCAACACAGGAGAACACACTCCCTACCATGCAGGCTGGTACTCGGTTTACCTACCTCGGTAGGATGGAAGGCTGAGTTGACTTTGGTGGTCGATTATTACGCGCGAAAGCAGCTACTGCTTTCAGCGCGTCTTAGCCATCGCAATTCTGTCAGCTTCGGATTTTGCATTTATGGACGAAAATTTTCAGAGAAGAAGATTTTTGGACAATTTTTTGACAGCCCAAAATTCGTGGGGAAGGGGAATTTGCCTTCTTTTCTGATTATCTTGGCCAAGACGAAATGTGACATTGTCATTGGCGGGGGCTAGGAATCTGAATATAGGTGGACAACGAGGGGGCAAGGACCAGTGCACAGGGAGGCAATATTTTTTGTGGGGGCTAAATGTCGACTTATATTCAGTTGTTGTGCAATAAAAAGACGTGACGTGGTTTAGGGGCAAAGCCCCTGGTCAGGGGACCAGGAGGTAAAGCCCCTCCTGAAGCTGAAACACTTTTAGCTTTTGGACATTTAATGGAAGCTGCAAGTTTGATATTTGGAAACGTGTTGTCTTCCAAAAATAACGTTTGATAAGTCATAGCTTGGCATGTGTATGATTATTAGTGGGCACTTTATCACCATCAGAATTTCTTTTTGGGCGAGGCGCAGCTGGGGGCAAGGGCATGGGGAGCATTTGTCCCCTGGTTTTTCCTGTGTGGCCACCTTCTCGTGATGGAAGCATCTGGGCCCGACGTCGACCGAGCGACTGACGACCATTGACAACGGTCACCTGCCACTCGCCTTTGACCTCACCGACCCAGCAAAGTGCCGCAACCCCCCTCCCCCCGGGATCCGATTCCTGGGAGTTCATCACAGGCGTCTGTTTATAACTGATCTTCTGGGACTTCCTGGAACGGTTTGGGGCGGTGACCCATTACCTCCCACCTGGAATGAGAAAGAGAGTGAGCAGCTGCCCCTGTCCCCCTCTGGCACCGCCCATCAACATTGTACCGACATCTTAAGGCATAGTGTCATTTTGATAACTTTTCACTGTCATATTAACATTATGCTGACCTATAGCTTCGAGATATTAAACGTACAAAGACTTCACCACAAGGAAGACTGACGGAGTGAAACGTTTGACATTGGGACCCCTGAGGTCATCATAATTTATGATAATAGGCTGATTTTTGCTAATTTAGTCATCCTAAACTTTCATGATTATTTAACATGTTGCTCATGTTGTTGTCGTTCGTTTCAGTTAGCATTCAGAAGTGTTTTAGTGTAGTTGTTATTTCTGTTATCTTTTTGCGACCTTATCATTCATTGTTACATTGCGTTTTGGGCAACACCGGTGTTTAGTGGTAGTTAGTTACGTAGTAGTTTAGAATGTGCATTTCTGCAGTGCACTGCTTTACATTTCTATTATACCGTGTGTGCCTAAAAAATTATCCTGCTTCTTGTTGCTTTTAGCTGGCGAAAATGTGGGAATTGGGGAACTTTTATTGCATGACATTACATGTAATATTACACTACAGCTCAGAAAATATAAGGTGATGCACACTTAATACGACACATGCACGAACTAAAGTAAAAAAAAACCAGATGCAAGCATATTTGTTTAGCGAAACTTTGAAAGCCAAAAGAAAAAAAAGGTGCTGGTGTTTTTCAGCAGACAGATGGCAACTAGAAGTGAAGAAATTTTTATATGGTGTTGTATTTAGTTATCAGTATGCCAGTATGTGGGGAAGAGTGGCGTATGGAGTTGGTGCTTGAATTATTATGTTGCAATTAGTCACAATGTTGTGCATGTATGAATGTTTATTGTCCAGTGTAGGGTTGACAATTTTACAGGGCGTCAGTATAGCTTTATACGCAGATGCCTTATCTTAGCCATGGCAGTCTGTCTATTTGTGTGTGTCAGCGACAGACACTGTTGTATTGTGTGAAAATGATGCAAGCTAGGATCACGATATTTTTACCACCAACTCTGGGTAAGATTGTCTCTAGTATCAGGATTTTGAAGCGTTTCCAGAAATTCAGAAGGGGTCACCAGGAATGAACCTGCTAAATGAGAAAGGGTACGGTAGGGAAAATTGGCGATTTTTAACCAAATGTTTCAGAGTAGCATTAAGATATGATGAATGCGCCAAATTGACACCCTTTTTCTGGGTGATAGCTGAGCTTCTTGTTTTATTAACAACAGTATTTTATCTTTGTTTATAACATCGATGGCAGTTATGATGTGATGTTGATGGCATTTTGTGTGCAGTTTTTTTTGTTTTTAACTTGTTTTCTGCATTATCATGTCATCAAGGAATTGCTACTGTATTTAGTGCTTAATTTGTGGAATGAACAAGAAGTGGCAGTACTGGTTTTTGAGGTGTACAGATGGAGAAGGTGTCGACCAAGGGGAGGGGAAGGGCCTCTCTGTAGCCCACTATGGAGTCTGGGGGAGCGTCAGGCTTCCAATGCAACTGCATAGGTCCAGGCCGAAAACGATTTTTGTGCATTAATTTTTGAACTTGACATACGCATCTCGTGCGTAACAAATAGTACACATAGTACAGAAAAAATTACCTGCTCACGTTTTCTTTTATGTTTTCGTGGAAAATGTTTGGATTTCCGTAAAATTTTCAGGGAATATTTAGGAGGAAAGGTATTCCATTGGTCGAAAGTTACGTATTCTTTGCTACCAGTGACAGTGCCTTCTATCCCCCCAAATTTGGAATTGAAATCGGGTGCAACTTTCCCCCAATTTTGGGCTGAGGTTCTCTCTGATTTCTGACTCAAGTTTTAGCCTTCATTTTGGGCTTCTTTCCCCTTGAGGTAGAAAGTTTTGTTAAGGGAAAATGGAAAAATGGGGGAAGTAAAAAATAGGGGGTTGTTAAAGGTGCAGATTGAAAAATATGGGGAAAGTTTTGATCTACAACCTTATCAAAACTTTCCCCCTATTTTTCACTGGGCGCAAGCTGCACCCACCAGGCATAGGGTTAGAAGCCACAGAACATCCCGAACATTGTTGATTGTAACTTAAAGGATTATCAGATTTTAATAAATTTTTACACCAATATTTCTGACACAACTTGAAATAAAATGACTGTCTTATTTTCTACGGCACCCATTGTCTGCTTTTGCATTACCTAGGGAAACAAAATTAACGAAATATTTCATTTTTATCCTATTTCGCCTGTTCAGGTTTTCCCTCGTAGTGCAAAAGCAGACATTTGGTGAGGTGGGAACTAAAACGGTCATTTGATGGCAAGTAGTGTCAATAGTGTTTGCACCAAAAATTATTAAAATCTGTCAATCCCTGTTCAAGTCACAATCGATGATGTTTGGGGTGCTTTTTGACATATTTTCATTCATTTTAACTCATATTCTGTTGGTTCTGTTTTCCCTAGATAGTGCTGAAACAGACATTGGGTGAGATGGAATATTGAAAGGTTATTTGATGACCAGTTGTGCCAGAAATATTTGTACCGAAAATTATTGAAATTGGATATCTCTTCTTCAAGTGATGTGTTGATGTGTTTTTTCGGAAACGGCGTGTATCTATATCTTCTGCGATTGTATTGTGCCATGTATTTTGGTGTATTTTTTATGATGAAGTTTTAGCAAATATTTTTTATAACCATTTTTGAGCAAATTTTTGCTCGAGCTCATTTCTATTGTGAATGATGTTCTGAATCAAAGTACATTGAAATATAATATCAAACCCCTCCTCCTATCATGTCCAGTAATTGATTTTCCGATTGGAAACCCCTAACTTAATATGGTATCTTAGCTGGAGTATCGGTCATCGATTTGTTACTGTTGTCCACTAAGTTTGAGTCAGTTTTCATAAAAATTGTGGCCAACATTGCAGACACACTTTGCTTTTAATCAATAATATTGGTTTGTTAATTCAGTACATTTTTTCTACTGGCCCACTTTATTCACAAGAAAGATCCCATGATTTCCCAAAACAGTAATAACCAATGCAGTAACTTCTGCCACTGTTTTAGAAAGTTTACAGCATTGTAATGTGTGTACAGTTTTCGCAATTAGTGTAATGTTGACTTAAAGCTTACAGCGACATTTTTTCTAGTCTATACATTACATAGACCTCTTAAAATAAGGACTGACGGCAGCAATGCTCAGGTCGGCAAACTTGGGTCCATCGGTATTTTTAGTTTTTTACTATAACTTCGTCACACATGGTCCGTTTGCTACAAAATTTTGTACACATAGTGTCACAGACAAATTGAATCCATGCTGCAAATTTGGTGACTCTATGATTTTTACTTTCTCGTGTGTGCATATATTGTGGATAAACTATATGTTGGTACATATGGTTTAGTCACAATATATGCACACACGAGAAAGTAGAAATCATACAGTAACCAAATTTGCAGCGTTTGTTATGTTGTCTGTGACACTTATCTATACAAAATTTTGCAGCAAACGGATCACGTTTGGCAAAGTTACAATAAAAGAACTAAGAATACCGCATCCGAGAACCGTTAGTCTTTATTTTAAGAGGTCTGTGATACATTGCTGAACTGTGTGGTGAGTTTTTATGTAGTGTGCTGAAAAACTGTTTGTGTTTTGCAGAGCGCAACAATTAAGTTATATCAAATTGTGTCAGTGTATTTGTTTTACAATGTACAAACGTGTGTTGTTATGGGGCCGTCCTTCCTAGAAGGAGGCCCCATTATGTATCGATGCTGTCCGTCTGTCTGTCTGTCTGTCTGTCCGTCCCGTGCCTCCACCTAGAGGGAAAACGAAAAGGCCTACGAATACCAAACTTGGTAGGAAGAGTCCCCGGGACACGAGCACCCCGTGGACCAATTTCAAGGTCAAGGGGTCGAAGGTCAAGGTCACAGGACACAGTAGTTATGTCAACGTAAGCCTAATTATCAGAATTTCTAGATGCTGATTGGTTGATTAGCGTATATAAGTGACATATTTGGCAGGTGTCATAAGGAACCCTCGCCGCCTTGCCCCGGGTGACCTCGTTACCATGGCAACGGCCGTTCCCCCCGTCTGTCCGTACTCAACTGCAAGGACGGCCTCTTAGCCGGCGGCCCCTCAACGGCCGCACCCTCTTGTTTAGTCCAATTTTATGCCTCTGCCTACCGCTATGTTGATTGGTTATATCATATATATTATAATTTTGATTAAACTTTTGTCATTGGTGCACTTTGAGAAAAACATGAATTTAGAGTAGATTTGGTGGTTAATGGGTCAAAGTTTAGTTACTCTGTCAGGTAAAAGGTTAAAGGGTTTGCAGCTTTCTGTGGAATGCCCATCTCAGAACTGCAGATAGTGTCAGGGGTGGAAGGCTGTGTTGACGTGATTGGTTGATTGTATACAAACATAGTTTGTCTTTCCAGTGATGTAACGGTCACCCATCCAGGTACTAACCGAGGCCAGCGTAGTTCAACTTCACATCAGTGGCATAGCCAGAATGTGAATTGGGGGAGGGCCCACCATCTTTCCTCCCTTTCCATTCTGCCTTTCGTCCTTTCTCTTCTTTTCCCTCTGTTTTGCCCCTGCTTGTTTCCTTCCTCCCTCCCTTTAGAAGTAGGACCCATAAAATCCAGCTGAATGGTCTGTTTAATGCTGTAAACAGTCCCATCGTTGTCTATGGTGGAGCTCCAGCCGAAGTGGAATTTACTTCATTGGCGTATTAAAATATGAGATCTGGTGGCAACAATTTTATATTTTTAATTATTAATTAGCTAGTGATTCAGCTTTACGGCAGGTTTAATTTAGCTTTACGTACGTCAGGTCACACATAAAAAGAAATAAACAAAAAATGTTAGGTTTTCAGGTTTTTAAATGTTTTTTGGTTTAGTCAGCCTATCGCTCTTCGAGAAAATCTGCAGAGGCCTGTAATTTAAATTAAAATCGCGCCTCTCTAGGCTCTGGCTGTATACCGTTTACAAATTAAATATTTAATGCTGATGTCGCGGGTAAACAAAAAGAAATTGCATTTTATCTTCTTCGGATATAATCGTTTTGCGTTATTGAATTTTATTTATAATACAGTTGATATATTAGTAAGACACGTTACTTTGATATATTAGCTTTAGTAGGTATCAGAATTCAGATAAAGTTAAATTTAGTGACTTGGACTGTGTTGTCACTAACGACACCACAGCTGCTTGATTTGTGCTTTAAAACACTGCTTTTTTAAGCGAATTAGGTTATGACACAAGTGTTCCTTGAAAATATTTATATACTAGAAATACGGGTAAAAGGTTATCAACCTGTCTTCAAATTTTAATGATTTAAAAAGCGTTTTTACAAATTTTTATGTCTTATGACTATATATATCTGTAATAATATTGTTGGTTTTTTAATTTTTTTGTTGAGAAAGATTTTTTACAGTAAAACAGTAAGAATTGGTGTAGACATGGCATTATGTTTTTTGATAGCCAATGTGACATCACATATAATTTTAGCAAAATTCTGTTCGATGTAAGGTATTAAACTTACCTTTTTTGACGGTTTGCCGTTGCAGTCATTGATTTAATCGTTTTAACTTCGCATCGTTCGAGTTTTTATGCAAGTGAAACAGAATTTGTCAACATCAACATCTGAACCCGAAAACCGAGCTATAGTAATCGTAGTGCATCAATATTCTACTCTTGTTTACGTTTGTGCAGCCGAAATACATTCTATGGAATGAGGTATCTGTCCCATTGCCATGCTATATAGCCTAGCAGCTGTGTGTAAGGGAAGTGGGTAGGTGCAAACAGGGCACAATTATCTTTTACTTGGGCCGAGTTGTAGTGAATTTTGTCCCAAAATTCGTTGCCATGGCAACAGGGGTCGGCAGGCAAGAAATTTAAATGATGCCGTCAGATACTCCGGGCTCAGATAGCGCGGGCCCGAAAATAGGGGGGTACGTGAAAACAGCTAGCTAGCAATTATCTTTCACGGGTGCCGAGTTATGGTCAGTTTTGTCCCAAAATTTGTTGCCATAGCAACAGGGGTTGGCAGGGGAAAAATGACACCATTGGATAGCCCGGGCCCAAAAATAAGGGGGTAGGTGCAAACAGTGTGCAATTATCTTTTACGGGGACCGAGTTATGTCGAGTTGTGAAATCTCCATTAGCTGTAATGCAAAATTTTACAACTTTTGAATGGTAGCTAGGGCAACAGGTGTTGATAGGGGGTAAATTTAAATAACACTAAGATTGCCTGACCCTGAAAATAGGGGGGGGGGTAGGCAAACACAGCGTGCAATTATCTTTTATGGGGACTGAGTTATACCACTTTGAAGAAGTCCCCATAGGTCGTAATGCAAATTTTTAAAAATTTGGGGTAAAACGGGAAGGAGTTATCAGATTTTTATCCCAAACAAACTCGATTTTATTTTTTGGGCCCCGAATCACTTGAAATGAAAATTTCATCAAAATCGAATCAAAGTTGCGGCCATAGGAGTGTTTACAGACAGACTGATAGAGTGTTTATAATCTGTCCCATGCTATACTATACCAATGGGACAGATAATTAATAGGCTTGCAGTCGCAAAACGATCAACTTGTCATCGTGACACTGCTGTGAGAGTGCAGTTTTAGTCGATTACATATACTTGTAACTAGTTGACTGTATGCTGACTTGACCAGGTTAGTGGTTGGTGCTATTATCAGTCCGGCCTTGAACAGCCTTAGCTATTATGTACAACCACCGAATAGTGGTCACAAATACCGGCCAATGTCATCCGTGCCGACGGTGAGCAACTGCCTGACCTCGGTCATAGCCTCACGGATCAGCAGTCCGGCCAAGCAGCTCTTCAGGCTAGCAGCTATCATTGGATAGCCGCTCAGGAAGTTTTTTCAACTGCCTGCAGTGACCGCAATATCTTACTCATACTGCACAGTAATATATTATGTCTACTAGTGTTGTCATAAATCTTTCAAAGTCTTTCTAAAACGCTAACCCTAAGCCTAAATCCTAATCCTATCCCTAACCTTAATCGTAATCGCTGAACCCAACACGATAATATAGACACAAATTGTAGTCTTCGCCAGTTTGCCCTACCGTTGTAACCAATAATTACATGCAACGTGGCACCACATGTTGCATGCAAGCTGTTAAAGTCTTAATATCTTCGCTGTTACTGTATGGATTTTAACGAAGTTTTCACTGTTGGAAAGGGAAAAATTACAGCATTCTAACAGAGTAGGGAACTTTTTTGTATTTAAGATAAGACTGGGTAAGTTTTAGAGCACAGTATTCGGATTAATACACTTTTCAGTATAGGCTACGGTCTGTGACCTACTGATCTATATTTAGCTCAGTCCGCCTACCTCGGCCCCGGACTGATATTTAAAGGGTCAGACGGATATCCGCACGATACCATGCAGTATTGTAGATTGTATTGCATTAGAGTTATCGAATTAACATGTGAACTCAATGTTTTAAAGAATTAACGTGCGATAAAAAATCAATGTGCATTAAAATAATTAACTCACATAAATTTTCTTAATTTTGTGAAGCAGGAGTTTTAATATTCCATTAAATTATGTTTATTTGACAATCAAATGATATTCAAATAACTAAAAATGGTTCTGTTGCCGTTCCATCATTACTGTCACAGTCCTGCGACACAAGCATGACTTTGTGAGCTTCATTCCAGTCACCCTCTTGATGTAGTCCATCTTCAATATCAGCAATATTAATGATGTGCTATTAACGTGTTAACAAATGCATTGAAAAAATTATCGCAATGCGTTAACTCGTTACAAAAAAATTATCACTTTGACAGCTCTGTATTGCATTCGTTGCATTGTTTCCTTGACAGATTGAAAATGTCGACAGATAATGCTGCTGCTGTTGATGCAATGAACTTGGTGAGTATTGCAACAGTCCCTTTGATATGAATTAGTTAGACTTTGCAGTACGCGCATGAAAAACTGACAACTTTGAACTTTCATAAAACAGTTTGACTAGTCATGCACGGTTATTAGAGCCACTTGCCTGTTCTTTAGGCATGTGTTGTTTGGGCATTGGGGTGTTATGAACAAATAGTGACCACTGAATAACAATGATAATTACGTATTAATAAATAATTCCTTATGATCAGTTGGTCATGCTAAAATAAAAGTAATAACTACTTAATAATAATAATGTGTTAAACATCACTGTGGTTGTATTGCTTATATCACAGTATGAGGGTTTTTACGCGTGAAAGCAGCTACTGCTTTCAGCATTAGCACGTTTTAGCCATCGCAATTCTGTCCGTTTGTCCGTCTGTCTATCACCTGGGTGGATCAGTCAAAAATGGTACAAGCTAGGATTACCAAATCTTTATCGTTGGTTGCCTGGAAGACTCTAGTTTCAGAAACGTAAAGCATTTCCATAAATTCAAAGGGGGTCACTCCGAACGAGGGTGCTAAATGAGAGGGGGGTGGGAAAAATTTGCAGTTTTTGGCCAATAAGTCGCTGTATCTCAATAACGGTGTGATATAGTGCTTAGGTTACTATTAATCACTAATAGGAAGTTGTACACTGGCTCTCGATTGCCACCAAATTCAATGACCTTGGATGACCTTGAACGCTAAAATAGAGGTTTTTATAGATTTTTTGGCGATTTTGGGCTGCGAGACACATTTCAAGAGCGAATTGCGTCGAAACCAATTGAGATAGACATGGACAAGCTGCGTATGAAATTTTCAGCATTGAACGTAGATTTTGACAGTCTAAGTCTTGATTTTCTAGGTTGAAGGAAACCTGCGCACGAGGGCATCAAAGAGCAGCACCCCTGTAAAAATCGTTATTATACCATTGTTGGCCAGTAACTGCTATAGGCTTTTGCATGTCTCGTGAGCATTAGCTCATATTTCTTGTTCATTTACCATCTGTTGCTGATGAGCTGAAAACATTGTATTGCATAGTAATAAATATAGTCATATTGGTTGGAGATTTTTTTAGTGAGTTGTTAGTTACAGCACATCAATGTGACATTGTACGTGTGTGTAGGCACAGGCAGGCTCATCTGCAGCAAATGCTAGATCTCGTTCTAACCGATCTCCATCTGAGACTCTTGCTGCCGTTCTGCAGGAAAAGGAACATGCATTAAAAGCTCAGATTGAACAGCTTAGCGAAGGCAGCAGTTCTACCAGTAGGTGTTGATTGCTGGTTGCTTCTAGTTTTGTATATGTATACGTTGTAGAACTGTCCAACTAATGCACCAACTTAGCACTGTAACGCATTTAAGAATTAACGTGCATTAAAAAATTAACGAATGCACAAAAGATAATGCAAATATGTAAATTTACTAAACTTTGTGAAGCAGGAGTTCCAATATTCCATTAATCTGCGGTTATTTGACGATTGAATAATATTCAAGTAATTAAAAATTGTTTTGTTGCCGTTTCAGCATTACTCTCACGGTCTTGTGACACAGTCACATGTTTGTCAGCCGTTATTCCAGTCATTCTCTTTTCTCGATGTAGTCTACCTACAACTTCAGCAATATAATAATGTGCTAATTAGCACATAAGTTACACCTGCATTAAAAAAATTAATGCATGCATTAATGCTATTAAAAAAATTAACACCTCGACAGCACTAATGTTTTGTCATCTGTATTATTTAATTTAATGTGAATAAAATTTTTAATTTATTTGACAATTTGTTGATATTACAAGCCAGTTTATTAGATTCTCAAACTGGTGGAACTTTAACTGTCATATTTGAGGTTGAGACACTAGAGCACATAATGATAATGATGATAATGAGCTTACCATGGAACTCTTACATTGCCCGCATACAGTGTTCAGTACTATGTGATAAATGACATTATGTATGCGGTGAAAATTTTTTCTGCCAATATTTACGACTAACGTATAATTATAATAAATATGTTTGCTTGCAGATGATGTTCCGTCAAGTGATTTGACAGCCATGCGTGCAAAGTTGTCAGAAGAACTTGTAAGTGATGTAGAGCAGCTGCAGCAGACGTTGGCCTTGCTGCAAGCAGAGAAGACAGACTTGCTGCATGAGATCGACAGGTTAGATCAACTTAAGAGTTCAACTTAGGTTAAAAAGGTTAAATCACCGATAGTCAACAGGCCCTCTCACAGCTCTGTGACCGATGCGAGCAGTGCTCATCTCCGTTTCCAAGGCCCGGGGCCGGCAGCGTGCCACAGACGCTTCACCTGCCACCCAATACAGGTGAACCCGTCCTTGCCTTATATATGGGAGGAGAGCCAGACCTCCGCATATTACTGCAGTAACCTTCCCGGGTAATCCTGGCGGTGAAGCCGGTACCAATTTGTACTGCTTGATGGACAGAGGCACATGTGTGTAAACAACTTGCCCAAGGTTGACAGTGTCGCGGCACGGAGTCGAACCTGTGACCTGAGCGACCTCAGGATTACAAGTTTGGCACGTTACCGTTAGACTACAAGCCACAGTTCAACTTAGTTTGGTCATTATTGATCATGGTCAGGTTTTGCCGGCAAAAACCTGCGACCATATTTTCAAAACTTTTCTGAGACATTTTCCATAGACTTTCTTATGTGAGATGATTTAGGAATTTGAGAGCAGCTTTTTTGGAATTACGGACATCTCTCTTTGCATTTTTAGAGAGGTTTTTTATCTTCTCATCTCTGTAAATTAGTTCATCCAATCAGACGTGCTTTTACAGACCATGTGACATAAGCAAGCACCCCAGTTTCAAAACTTCTTTGGAAAACTTCTCATCTTGGAAAGTCAACTGAAAACAGTTCACACACTGCTTCATCGTTTTAAGTTGACCAAACACAAGTTTGATTTACATACTCATTGCCGTGGGCCAGTTCGCAAAATTCCGCGGCTCACTGCGGCAAAAATGTTGAAATTCCGCAGCTTACCGCGGCCTTTCGTTTGTGCATAAGCTAAGCTTTATTCTGTTAAAAAACTTCAGTTTTTGGATGCTGGCCTGGCGTTCAGTTATGCTAGCAACATAACAAAGAAAATTATCAATTTTTTTTCTTTTTAAAAGTGCAATTTGTCAATTAGTCACATTGTGTTTATTTATGATTGTGCTGTATACGATGGTAATTATTAGTAGGTACACAGTTTTAGGCAGAGTTTAGTTTGATTTTTCCATGATATAGTTAGTCTAATTACGTTATCAAGCCGACGATCGTACTAATCATCGGTCATTTCTTAACTTCTGCAAAATTCCACGTCAATATCAAAATTCCTCGGAAAAAGGCAAATTCCATGGCTCGGCTTGAAATTCTGCGGCTCGCGGAAAACTGTGGGCACTGTTGATGACGAAAAACGGCATGTGTTATGTTCTGTTCATGATGTGTTCCGGACTGAAATTGAAGGTATCTGGCATCATTTGAAACCAGCATTGCTAGACAGAAAGTCCCGATACCATGTAAGACAGCAGATGTAGAATTTGCAAGGCAGCCTATCACAGTTTGCGGTGTGTTCTTAGGTGGGTTTGGTTAGAGCGAAACCTTTTGGGGTTTTCCCGCTATGAATCCAGGTGTCTGAATCTTAAAGTAGGGGGTAGTAGTTTGCTGATGAATGGCTGTTAGGGTGCAGGTGTGACTGTGTGTGCGTGCGTTTCAGTTTAAATGAACTGAAAGGTGAATTTCAGCAGCTTAAGAGCTGTTTTGAAGCTAAGCTGGCCAACACGGAGAACGTTCCGCAAGTGTCTCGTTCACAGTATGTTTTAGTTATTCATCATTTTGCCTGTGGGTGAAGCTGTTAAACATTTTGAAGTTTATTTCATTTCTCTATGTATATCAGTCCATTTATTGATTCATTGTCGGCACCTCAGTGTGTAAAAGTAGAGCTGTCAAAATTAATGATTTGTTATGATTATTAATCATTAAAGGTTTTTGACAATTAATGGACTTTTTGTCTTCAAATTTCATTAACATCACGTCACTAAGAATGCATCTTAAAGTAAACACAATAACAGCCATTTGATAAGCAATAATTGCTTTATGCAGAAAATGTGATTGCATAAAAAAAACACTGGGGCAGTATATTTGAGATGATATGATGAATTTATTGAGCAGTTTCTTCTGCAGTGTGTCCCAGAATGCAAATAGGAAGAATTGTAAAAATTTGTCCACATTTGTCATGGTTATCACTAATAGACTTAACGGTGGCTGGCTTTTGGCTCGTGGTACTGTTGATTTTATCGCAGCATTAGTTCACAGTAAATAATAGTCTGCAGCACTGCATGTTGAATTGTTGTTTGTCAGGGCTCTAGCGAACGCAGAGGCGAAACGTGCCGACCTGAAGCAACTCTATAAGAGTCGTCTTGATGAGCTGGTAGATGGATATATCTATTTTTTCTGCAACTGTGTAATTGTCGTGCAGACTTTGGTTAATTCGGATATCTCAAGAAAACTGCAGTGTTGTGGATTTTCAGTAAGTTTTATGGTAAATTGCAATGTAATTAGTCAGACAGTAAAAGAAGGATACATACCTTATAGGAAAGGAACAAATGTGGTTCACCAAGCAAATGTGTGGGCTGAAATGCCCGCCATGTCTGAAAATTCCTAGTTTAGAACAGCGTCAATCTGCAGCTGGATTTTATTTTGATGATACATTCACATTTAGTCCTCTATTTCAGACCAGAGGACTCCCATACAAATCGCATAAAGAGTTTTTAGTAATACGGAATCTTTTGCCATCTGTAATTATTTTAATTTTCTGTTCGTTTTTAGGACTTCGTTGAATAGTGTCGATTTTTCCACATATCTAAAGTGAAATTTGTGATGTGTAATTGAATTGCTGGCATATCAGTAGCATCGGACTGTTGACCCCAAGGTCACTGGTTCAACTCCCGGCAAGGGCACTGTCAGGTAACAACCCTGGGCAAGTTGTTCACACACATGTGCCTCTGTTCACCAACAGTATAATTTGGTACTGGTCAAAGGGTGGCGACGCTTTTTGGCTGAGAAGGTAACCGTAGGTCTGGCGTCGCACTGGCCATGCGTCACAGACTCAGTGGTCTATCTATATATTGCAGGGTTCGTACGGTTCTTGAAAGTCCTTGAATTTTGAAAAAAAATCCAAGCTGTCGAAAGTCCTTGAAAAGTCCAGGAATTTGAATGTTCCATGTTTTGAAATTTTTGCATATTACAATTTTGAAGTCTAAAACATTCTTGTAAAACTTGGCATTTCACCACTACTTGGTCCCTGAAAAGTCCTTGAATTTTGTCCTTTTAGTTTGCTATGAACCCTGTATAGGCTTAATGGCCATAGAAAGGGAGATGAGCACCCTATCTATGCCCCTTTGGGGTATGGCGCCTTTACCTTTGTGGAGTGATTTTGCTTCATTTTAATACGATTTTAACTTTTAAGAAGTAGCGTTAGTTTGGTTGATGTAGGCCACTAGCTAAGGCCACTGTACGCAATGCTGTGAGCCTGGTATGCCTTGCCAGCTGTGTTTTTATGAGCTTTTACGTATCGACACAAGTGCATTTTCGCTTAACAAATGATGATGATGATGATGATGATGAAAATATCGCTATAGTGTTCTCGGTTTGACTATGATGAGTGGTCAGCTTCAGTGTCTGGTTTATCGGATGTTTGTCTAGGTTGCATTCGTGCGGAAGCATTTTCCGCCATTGACTGATGCAGAGGTAAAGAAAACGGTAATGCTTTTTCCAGAGTTGTTAATATTGCAGTATTGGTATCACTACCAATACTATCGGCGATACTTTTGGAGTATTGGCATGACTATCGCCGATACTTTTCGCCCGTAGTATCGAAATGGGTATTGGCGATACTTTTTCAGCTATTTTTTGACAATATTCGATACCAATACTTTTGTCAGCAAGCAGCGCCGCTGCGGCTGCTGCACAACATCGCAGGTGTCTGCCCGCACGCACGCAGTT
>Ga0209367_1007372_pt1 | contig 15165 bp, 9 predicted proteins | sample WorMetLIZISLAND2_FD_187412 | JGI IMG/M metagenome (GOLD analysis project Ga0209367, IMG submission 187412) | Marine gutless worms symbiont microbial communities from Max Planck institute for Marine Microbiology, Germany - Olavius geniculatus... ... | reverse complement strand
ATGCCTGGTCTGCTTTCCCCAGGTAGTGCAAAAGCAGACGTTGGGTGAGGTAAAAACTAAAACACTTATTTCATAGCCAGTTGTGTCATAAATATTTCTGCCAATTATTATTAAAATCTGCTAATCTATATTCAAGGTACGATCGATAATGTTGGGGATGTTTTTTTCCAGGTTTTCTGTTTATTTTAATGCATATTTCGGTTGATCTGCTTTCCCTAGGTAGTGCAGAAGCATACATTGGGTGAGGTGGGAAACTGAACGATCATTTGATGGCAAGTTGTGTCAGGAATATTTGTGCCAAAAATTATTAAAATTTGTTAATTCAAGATACAGCTGAAAATGTCGGGATGTTTTTTTTGGGACACAGTGCATAGGCTGTAGTAACCATGTCGCTGTATACAGTGGTTTGGCTTGCATGCATCCATTGTGAACGTGCAGCGATTGCTAACGGCACAATGTGCGAATGGCACAGTGTCGAGTGGCTCCTCAGCAGCTTGTTTGCAATCAGCCATACCTAGCGACAGCTTGGCTTCTTAAGTACTTATATTGGTTTTAGAAGGAGGTTTAAAATTTAGATTTTCCATTTTATCACTGGTAGTAAAGTGTTTATACGGCTGCTATGTTGTGCAGAGGAAACTGGCATGGTGACGTTGCGATAAAAGAGCTGGACTTAGACGAGGAGTCGGACTCGGATAACACCGCTCAGCTGCAGGCTTTCAAGCTTGAAGTCAGTTTTGTTCCCATACTTTGCGTTTTACTATATGCACTGCTTTCTATTTATTATTATTATCATGATTGCTATTATTGTTATCTCCGCCAAGGTGAGCATAGTGAACATTGGAGGAGATTAAGGATTAAGGAGAGGAATTGGTCATTCTGTCCTTCTGTTCGTCATTCCACGTGTGTACATGATGATTCATAATAGCAATGATGTCATTGCATCAACAGCTGCTTAGTAATAGTTGTAGATGTAGTAGCAGTAGCAGTAGCAGTAGTAGCAGCAGTAGCAGTAGCAGTAGTAGTAGCAGTAGCAGTAGTAGTGGTAGTAGCAGTAGTAGTAGCAGTAGCAACAGTAGCAGTAGTAGCAGCAGTAGTAGTAGTAGCTGCAGTAGTAGCAGTAGCAGCAGTAGTAGCAGTGGTAGTATCAGCAGCAGTAGCAGTAGTAGTAGCAGCAGTAGTAGCAGTAGCAGCAGCAGTAGTAGTAGTAGTAGTAGTAGTAGCAGTAGTAGTAGTAGCAGTAGCAGTAGCAGCAATAGTAGTAGTAGCAGTAGCAGCAGCAGTAGCAGTAGCAGTAGTAGCAGTAGCAGTAGTAGTAGTAGTAGTAGTAGCAGCAGCAGTAACAGCAGTAGTAGTAGCAGTAGCTGCAGTAGTAGTAGCAGTAGGAGTAGTAGTAGTAGTAGCAGTACTAGTAGCAGTAGCAGCAGTAGCATTGCAGTAGCAGTTGCAGTAGTAGTAGTAGTAGCAGCAGTAATGTTTAAATTACTTTATTTGGCGGAGATATGCACTCTCACGAGCGCCTGCTAGTTATCAGGTGCAATTGCTGTCGCTGCAAGCAATTCCAGCTATTGCTATGCATTTCTCGGTAGCTTTGTTTGTCTGTCTGTCTGTCGTTTTTTGTCTGTCACAATCGTGCACCCTGTTTGAACCATTCAATGGGTTACAATGCTATTCAGCAGGAACACTTGTGGGATTCGAAGAAGGTGTTTCTGTATTATAGCTTGAGCAAAGAGTGCATTCTTGAGATTTCACTGGAATAATTGTAGTTGATTAGCACTATTTTTTGTTTTCCTGCATGATCATTGATTTAGTGGTGTAGTGAATTGTTGCATGCAGTTACGTACCCAGTGTCTTGCATTCAGTGTCAAGTAGTTTTTGTTTGCTGTTGGCTTCAAGGTGGCAACACTGAAGAAAACTCGACATGAGAACCTCGTACTGTTCATGGGAGCTTGTATGACTCCGCCAAAACTTGCCCTCGTAACCAGGTCAGTAGGTCAACATGCTTATTTCTTTTAACTTTATGTAGTTGAAATGGTGTGGACAAAGTTAGTTTTTCATCTTCATATTTTACCTCCTGTCCTCCAATAAACAGCATTATGAGATTGATAACAGAGAAGATTATTAGAACTGCCATTGGTTTTATGTATGCACAATTATTATGGTGAGTTCTTACGATGTTAGGTTTAGGTTGTTTTTGTGTTTTGTGGTTTCATATTAGGGTTTTCTGTAAAGGTTAAAGTTACTATTCCATTATTCTGTGTATTTATGTGCATTTTGCCTGGAAAGGCCATCCCCAAAACGACCCATACTGTGTTGGGTGGGACGTTAAATTCTACACTCTCACTCACTCATTCTTCGTATTTTGCCAGTTATTGCTTTATTGAACAGTTTAAATACTGCTGTTTTACGGCTTTTACCTACGAGTCTAAGTGAAGAACCACAATTCATCTATTTCAGATGAAATGAGAGTTTGCCATACTTATTGCGTACATGTGTTTCCCATGAGAGAGATTTGCTTATTAACTAAAGTTCAAACTAGCTAAATGCAGGTCTTGGTTGAGAGCTGTTTAAAATGTGGTTTTTTATCGGTTTATCACGTCTGTAAATTATGTAATGGATAGCCGGTGTGATGTTGCAGTTTGTGCAAAGGCCCGTCACTTTACACTCAGCTACATAAACGGAAGGACAACCGGACGTTTGGTCTGATACACATCGCCGGCATAGCGTCACAGATTGCTCAGGTCTCAAACATTTCTAGACCATCCATATAGCGTTGCGACTATGCATGTTCTTTTCTGTTGGATGATCATCTGCACGTTTGTGTTCATAAATCAGATGCCAGTTACTCAAATATATTAAATATGTTTAACCATTCAATTTTTTCAGAGTTATTTGCAGGTTTCTGTCACCTTAGTCCTTGAAAGTCTTAGAAATTTTGCCTAATTTTTTTAGGTCTCTGCAAAGTGTTGAAGAATCACTATGGCCTTGGATATAAGTTTTGCACCCTTTGGGCGTTAATCTTTCCTAAAATTTGTTGCTAAGAGGTCAATGGGCAGGCCACATGTTACTAGCAAAGAGCACTACTGCTGCTTTATATTATAATTTGTGCAGCTTTGTTTTTAGTCCATACTGTGTGCAGTTTTGCTTGCAGCAATTACCGCCCCACAATTGACCATCTTTTTCAGTGTTTGTTCGAGCTGGTTCCATTTCCTTTGTTTCATATCGTCCATAGTGAACAGTGATGGCACAGGCATGGTTCCTACGGTCAGGGAAAGTCAGGGAATTTTACATTTCAAAGTCAGGGAAAAATAAGAGGGTCAGGGAAAGTTAGGGAAAATCAAAGTGTCAGGGTGCAAAAAGTTAACAAAGATGCAGAAAAAAAGTTTGAACAGTTTTACGCAGACTGCATACAACAGTTCAAAATTTTTTTTCTGCTGGCATTATTTGTATCTCCACTTTTAAATTTGTTCTGCTGCCTTTGTTTCTAGTGTGATTGCTAGCAATTAAAAGTCAACATTGGTATTTCGCTAACAAATTAATCAGGGAACACGATTCATTTTCTCCTGGAAAGACGGGGAAAATGAATTCTGCAGATAGTAGGAACCATGCAGAGTACATGACTGCAAGTGATATTGGCATGATATGATGGTTGCGCCAGGGCATGGGCTATCTACACGCGAAGGGCATCATTCACAAAGATCTCAAGAGCAAGAACGTGTTCCTTGAGAGCGGAATGCAGACGGCAAAGGTTGTCATCACTGACTTCGGACTTTTCAACGTCACCAAACTCTGTCAGAGCAGCAGGTCAGCTGACCTTTGACAGCAGATTTTGATTTTCGAACATGTGTAGTTCAGTCTTTTATCTCCTGCTTTTGCAGTCATAAATAACTAAAATGACAATCGGTTTTTACTCTGCTTGTGCATATTGGTGTCGGTATTTTTTTTCTAATTAGTACGATTGATAGGCTTTAAAGCTGTAGCCTGGGCAGATAGGTCTGAATGTAATGTTATATCCAGTTCTAGAGAGCTTTTTCAGTCTTGAGGCAGTTTTTGCATATGGGTGTGTTTGATTTTTTGGCCTGTGCTGAAGGCAGTAATTTGTGTATTTTGTACATTCTGTACCCTTTGTCTGCCCATCAGATTTCTCATAAAGTTACGAACAGATTTTGGTGAAAGTTTGCAGACCTTTGGGGCTGAAAAATGACACAAGCTCAATGCATGTTATAATCTTATGACTCCTTTCTCAATTATGCTCCAACTTGTCACCTCTGTAATTCATTTTCAGTGGGATATCAGCACTTTGGTATCATTCACTAGATGGCAGCCCTGTGATAAAGCTTGCCTCAGCCAGAAATATGAAGGGCACGTTAAGTAAATTTGACGGGGACATTGGACCACTTTGTGATGACAGCATCTCTGAAGTTGAGCAATACCGTTCTGCTTTACGCACTCTTCACAGCCAAGCAGTCGTAGATGCACAGTCGAACTTTGAACCAAACAGATTCCTTGGAACTACTCCGCCTGAATCATCATCATTCGAATGCTACCTTTCTAGATCCGTCCGCACTACTGTTGCTCAGTTACGTTCAGGTCACTGCCAGCTCCTCAACTCTTACAAGGCCCGCATCACTGCAGGCGTGACAGATGTTTGCCCGGACTGTGGAGTGGCACCACACTCCATTGAACATTTGTATGTTCCAGTGCCCTGCATGCCCGACACAACTGACAACCTAAGATGTATGGGACGATCCAGATGCGGTGGCTGATTTTCTTAAGCTCGACGACAACTAATGAAGGAGAGGAGTTGTGGGCTACAACAACAACAACAACAAATAAAGCAAAGATGTCATCAGACATTTGCGTTCTGTTGAGTTATTTTAGTTGGTGAGGCAAGACTGTCTATGTGAGATTGAAGACTGGAGGATAACAGGGAAGATTATCAGAACTGCCATTGCTATTACATATGCACAATTATAATCGGCAGTTCTTACAATTTCAGGTTTAGGTCATTTTTTGTGTTTTATGTTTCATAAAGGTTAAACTTTCTACAAAGGTTAACCTTTTTGTTCCGTTATTATGTGTATGTGCAAATTGCACATACACATTTCAGGGACGACTGGAAAGGTCGTCCCTGAAATGACCTATACTGTGTCAGGCGGACTTTAAACCCTACTCACTCACTCACTGTCTTTGTGCATGATAGGAAAGGAAGTTGGCTGAGTATTTCGCCGGGCTGGCTATGCTATCTTCCTCCTGAAGTGATCATTTGTCTAAGAGCTGGTGATCAACCAGCTCAGGATTTGCCGTTTAGTTTCGCCTCCGATGTCTACTCATTCGGGTAACAACGAGATGTTTTGTATCGGTCATGTCTTTCACCTCTCACACTGTTGTCACGTCTCGTTGAGTGCTGTTAGCATTGCGTTGATTGTTAGTTATACAAATTGCTGATACTTCAGTGTTCAGTAAACATAACTATTTGACTAACGTTTTTAATCAGTTGAATTTTGTTTGTTATGTTTTTCATGTTATATTAACTTTTGTAATATGCTTAAGGACAGTAATGTCATTTTACTGTACTGTAAACGTTGTATCCTGTGTGCAACAGTTCACTGGAAAAGACATTTTGAGACTAAACCATGGTCCATAAAAAACGTGCCACTTTTATATTGAATAGTTTCGTGAAACATTGGCTGATTTTAATAATTTTTGCACGTGACATCAGGAAAGAACTTGATGCAAATGACTTTAGTTTTGGCCACCTCACTTTGATACTGTTGCTACACTACCTAGTGAAATACACAAGTTGTAGTTTGGCTATTTACAACAGTAAATTCATACTGGGTAGCGCACGCGTAGGCTCAGAAATGATTAACTGAAAAGCGACAAACACGATTGTCAACTATTGTGTCTTAAAAAGTCACGTGCGTCACATCGCATCCTCTTTATTGCAGCAAGTGCTCAAAATGTTTTCCTGCAGCACGAATGCAAGTGGCAAACGTTGACATCACTCGCAAACAGCAGGCTCAACAACTTGCACGTTTTAGGATACAACGTTTATAGTGCAGTTTCTTCCTGATTTTGCACGCCCAAAATTATTAAAGTCAGCCAGTGCTGCATGAAGCTATTCAAAAAATAAAAGTGGCACGTTTTTATGGACCATGGTGTATTTTTCTGCAGTTTCAGTGCAATGGTTAAAACAGCTAGATTGTTGTTGACTTGCTGCTGTTGTTTTTGTTGTAAACAGGACTATCTGGTACGAGCTGCTGTGCCTGGAATGGCCGTTTCAGAAGCTGCCTCCCGAGTCCATCATCTGGCAGGTTGGCAAAGGAATGAAGCAGTCGCTGACTCACATCCAGGCTTCCCGCGACGTTAAGGTTTGCCCCACCTCCACTTCTGCCTTACCAATTAATATAATTCAAGTTGATTTCGTGTGAAACTAGAAAGATAAGATATGTTATGACTCTGCTATATCTTCTGCAGTTGGCCAGCATAATTTTGAAATTTTACGGTCGGTGTTGCTAATAAGCTATATAAATTTATCAGACTACAGCCTTTACTTAGACAGCCACCGTTGCTGTTAATTCTGAACCATTCTGTGGTCTTGTTCCTTAGTGCATTTAGACTGCTGGTTTATCAACTAGTGCGACGTCACATTAGGCCTGCCGTTCACAAGGCATGGCTGCTATAGTAGTTAGAAGTTCGCTTTTGGGGACCTGGCGTTAGATATAACAGTGTTGTCAAAATTGGCCTTCGTAACGAGCATTGGAAATAATACGAGCTGTAGCAAATAGTGCTCAGTTGACAACGCTGCTGTGCCTTTGCTCAAATCTCAGTCGTATAGTGTTAGGTAACATTGGCAGAATGCGATGATGATGCTGATTAGTTTCGGCATCGTATGATGATGAAACCGCCCTGTATAATTGTGTTGTGCATATTCACTGCATGTAGACATTGTTTGTGTCTTATCTGCGCAGGATCTGTTGATGCAGTGCTGGGCGTACAAGCCGGATGATCGCGGTGAGTTCAAGGATCTTCTGCATCAGATCGAGCGGCTGCCAAAGAAGAAGTTATCTCGTAGTCCGTCGCACCCGGTCCAACTTTCTCGCAGTGCCGACTCTGTGGCTGTGCTCTACTCATAGGGTCAGCGACGTCAGACAATGTCTGTTGTCCGCTCAGTCTAACTGTCATGCAGTGCTGATTCTGTGCTCGAGTGGCTGCCAAAGAAGAAGTTATCTCGTAGTCCGTCGCACCCGGTCCAACTTTCTTGCAGTGCCGACTCTGTGGCTGTGCTCTACTCATAGGGTCAGCGACTTCAGACAATGTCTATTGTCCACTCAGTCTAACTGTCATGCAGTGCCAACTCTGTGCTCTGCTCATAGTGTCGGTAAAGAATGTCGGCGTTGTTGATGCTGTCATCTCGGTCCAGCTGTCGCACAGCGTTGATAATCACCGTGTCCATGACAGCACCAACTTTATTCATACTGTCAGCAGGCTAGATCATGCTGTCATTCAGTACTGAGCCAATGCTCGGCTTGGCTCGTAGTGTCGGCACGGTATCCGTGACAGTGCTGTACTGTGTTGATGCTGTTGGCAACAGTGTCGGCTTCATCCAGCTGTCACACAGTGGTGTCAGCGACAGTGTTGGCTCAGTCTCAAGTTGTGCTGACAGCGTTAAGTTGTCGTCACAGCGATATGTGTGTGTGCGTACTGATCAGCACTCTGGCCACTTCAATTCCAGTGGTTACAAAGATTGGTTTGCTTATATTTGTACGGCCCGCATGTAAGTATCGTGATTTCAAGTTTAGCCTGGCCTTGGCAGTAGATCGACTATTATATTTGTCTGGCTTCTGCTACATCTGCAGCAGGCAACGGAGTGAGGTCTGTGCTGGCAGTGTAGTGGCTACAAGAGATTGTGCTGCATCTATATTGCATTGGCTCATTTGAGCACAGACAAGCACCTTATAGCCACTAAATTGCCAGACTGGCCTACGGTATATACATAGATCAGTAGTTGTTAACTTGATGTATTTGTCTCTGGAGGTTGCATTTGAGTTTCGTCCACCACTTTATCTTGTTTGCTTCACGTACTGTTTCATTATAACTACCTTGGTGAAAACAATTGCTTGGTTGCTGTTTCTGTGTTGCTGTGGGAAACTGTTACTGCTGCCAAACAAGAGCTAGAGTTGATCATGTGAGGCTGGAGATTGCCACGATTTCTCGTTTATTAGCAGCAGTAAGGTTCCCGCTGTGTTGTTTCTAATAGTTGATTAGCAGATTAGCAGCACCGCTGAGTGGTCCACTTGGCAGTCAGCATTAGAGTTTATCTAGATCTTTGCTGAGCAAAGATGTATATTTACGATACATGTTATACATGGTTCTGAAACTATGCAGCATTCGTCCATGTGCTTGGTTGATTGGCGGATGGTTGTTTATGTTGTGCATCAATGACATATGCATACACTTTTACCTGCACTTATGATCATCTTTCTTCAGACATAAAATCATGTGTCTGCAGTTTATATAGCTTGTGTCAGCACTGCAGTGAAATGTTTCGAAGTAACATATCTGACAGAGTGTACATTTACGATACATGGCTGAGATGGTAACGCAGCAAGGTGCTGCATGCTACACTTCAGTGGCAGTATAAGACTGCTGTGTAAATGTGCGTATTGCTGGTCATCTTGAGTTAACTAAACTGGCATTACAGTACATAATGTGCATGTGTTCCAGTGTGAAGTACAGTGGCTTAGCTGGTAAGCAGGCAGCAACTCCTACTTCCCTCCACTCCCATTCCAAATCTTTGCTTTCAGGATTATGCAAATTGAGTTTTTTTGAGGAGAGTGTAAGGGATCAGTAATGGCTAAACTGCTACAAGATCAGTGTTCGATTTGCCAGGACGGGAGGGGTGTTCAGAGTGTTAAACCTCCCCCCCACTGGATGAGAACGACCTATCCAACTTGCATTATATTGCATATAGCTGTATCTGAAACCCATCGCAGAAGCCAGTGACCTCCCACTGGTTTTTTTTGACAAATCTAACTCTGTGCAAGATGTCTTATCTGAAGCTCAGATGTGGATTAATTCACATTTCAGCGGGTGTTCTTGTTCTAGCGGATCTCATTCCATTGCACAACTCGACATCTTGAGTGTGTGGTTTTGTGGCGGTGCTTGTTGTATATGCCACCATTTGTTGTGCATTCTAGAATAGTTTTATTCCGTCTCTGCCGCTGTTTATGAACTGGATATTGAACATGGATCATTCATCAGCATGCAGGTGGATAAAAGCCAGCTCGTCTGATGTGAGATTATGTTGATGAATATCGTTTTTACACGCGAAAGCAGCTGCTGCTTTCAGCGTGTCTTAGCCATCGCAATTCTGTCTGTCTGTCCGTCCGTCCGTCTGTCCGTCACATGGGTGGATCAGTCAAAAACGGTGCAAGCTAGAATCACCAAATTTTCACCGTCAGCTGCCTGGAAGACTCTAGTTTCAGGAACCATAAATCTTTCCATAAATTTGAAGGGTGTCACCCCGAACAAGGGCGATAAATGAGAGGGGGTGGGCAAAATTTGCGATTTTTGGCCAATAACTCGCTGTATCTCAGTAACGGTGCGAGATAGGGCCTAGGTTACTATTAATCACTAATAGGAAATCGTACACTGGCTCTCAATTGGCGCCGAATTGAATGACCTTGAACGCCAAAATAGGGGGTTTATGGATTTTTTGGCGATTTCGGGCTGTGACAAGTCTATATCATTCACAAGGTGGCGCCACGCAACACGTTATGCTATGGCCGATGTATACATATACATGGCAGTAAATGAAATGTCAAACTTGATCGATTTCAAGCATCTGCGAAGCGTTTTATTATCTGTAGTCTACTCTAGAATTAAGACTTTCTCCTCAATCGCCGGTATATATTATGACAACAAAATTATAAATGTTAAGACACCCAAATTTTGGCTGTAGGTGAAATAAGTAATTGCGCATAAAAAGTGGTTTCAGAATGGCACAGACATGCTGCTTATCACAACAAGCACTGTCGATGACCTTCTTAGAAATGTCAACATCGATGACCTTGAATGACATTTAACCCCCAAAATAACAGGTTTTAGTGATTTTTTTGCAATTTTGCGCTGCAACACGCATTTCAAGAGTGATTTGCGCCAAAATGGCTGGAGAGACACCAAGACACCCTGCATATGAAATTTTCGGCATGGAATGTAGATTTTAGCAGTCCAGGTCCACACCCTCTAGATGCAAGGAGGCCTGCACACGTGGGTGTCAAAAAGGGGTACCCCTGTAAAAAGTGGTTATTTATACTCTGTTGGCTTGTCTAGCGTGTAAATGGTTGCAGATAGACACAGCCATGCTGCTTATCATAACAAGCACTGATGACGAGCTTCTTACGAATGTTAACATGAGTGACCTTGAACCGTAATAATATTGATTTTAAGTGATTTTTTGGCGATTTTTGGCTGCAAAAGAGTGAATTCTGACGAAATGGATGGAGATAGACTAAGATTACCTGCGAACAGGAACTGCTATAGACTTTTGCACGTCTCGTGAGCATTAGCTCAAATTTCTTGTTATTCTAGGTGTTGATGATTGTGTATCATGTATTGTTTTTGCGATGAATGCTGAATCCAACCCTGCTTGAAATAGTGGAAAGTCGGCTATTTAGAACTGTCAGTCTAAAATAGTCATTATCCCAGTAATGATCATGAATTGTGCAAAATCAACTCCATTGTCTCCATATATTTGAATATTTTTAGTGACATTGGCATGACTTTAGATTCCCCTCCCCTGAGTGTACTTGGGCGAATATGTTTCCCTTTTAACTGTCAGCTGTTTTATTCATTGTGTTCACTGTTATGTCATAAAAACTGAGGCTGTGGGCTATAGGCCTAGTGGCTAATATCACCATTTTATCATGTATGTGATTGGGGCAAGTAATTGTGATGCAGTCTAACAGAAGCAGCAAGCAGTGTGCCGGTCGAGTTGTTAAGTGTTATTGACGTTATAATAATTTTATTTACTCCTCGCGTGCTACGTTCCTAATGAAGCGAAGAGGAGTATATAAAATCAGTGTAATATTGAGTACCGACCGACCATCGATCTGTTCCTGGAAGAGCCTTCTTGGAAGAACTTCAAACGGCCATATCTCCATAACGGTGCTAGATAGACACATGGTCACTATGGACCACCGATAGGAAGTCGACCCCCAGAAGTTGAATGGTCACATGACCAATGATAGCAGTCTTTTTTTCCATAATCATAACCATAGTGAAAGATTAAAGATCTTTCATCATGTCACACACACACATCATGTCACTATGTCACACAGTGTAGAATAGTTTTCTTTTCGCCTCGTGATGACGTCAGTTGCACGGTTGATGCTGTCGGCGAGGTGATGCTGTAGGCACCGCTATTTGCGGTGTGAAAAGAAAGAAACTAAAAGGCAGTTAAAAGAATACAGGAGAAAATAATGCGCATGAGGAGTACATTAGATTGGTCACAATCTAAAATATTTCTTGTTGTATTATACTGCTATTTTTGGCTGTTCTTATGCCGTTTGCTGTCGTTGAGGGGCGTGACATTTCATTGGTAATGTACAGTAGGCTTGATTCAGTTGATTGGCAGCTTCTGTTCTAAATATATCAGACTGCATGCCATGGTGTGTACATATTGAATGTGGTTTAAGCACTACAGTAAGTATTGCAGCCAAATATTATGACAGTGCCCGAGTCGAAAATTACGCCGTTAAGAGTGTCGGTTATTTGTTAGCGAGCAGTAACTGTTTTAAACTTTTTCTGAATCGACTCATGGGTTCAAATGGTAACAAATTCATTGAAATACAGTTTCATAATAAAAGGTTGTATTTCAATGAATTTGTATAACTTGTTAAACTGCTGTCAAGTTTCCTGTTAAGCATATGGCTAAAACGATAGCTTTTGGAAGGACTTTTGCTGCAGATGTTTTATTTTTATATTTCTACGCGAGATCTCCTAGATGCGTTGGCCGATCGACGCGAAATTTTGCACGGTGGTCAGTACTAGGCCGAATTTCATAATGCTGTCCAAAATTTCGGGGGCCCACCCCAGAAAAATTTCAGGAGCCAAAAACATGCAAAATTTGGCCCGATTTCGGACGACTTCGAAGTTCGGCGGCGAATATCTCTGGAACAGATGAAGATATTCAAAATTGGACAAGTACTTGATCTACCGGGATTCCTCCCGCGTTAGGCGAAAAAAAGTCCGATGAACATCGATCCAGTAACCTTGGAGATCTCGGTGTGAAATTGTACTTACCTAAAGCACTTTTTTGGAAGATCATATTTTGGCTCCTAGGTGGTGCTGCAGCCCCAAATTTTTACACACGCTAGAGAATGATTGACCAAGTCTTACTAGTACATTCCCCACCGGGGACGGCGCCGCCCCCCCTTACAGTTTTTTTTCAAAGGAGGTCAAAAATTGGCTTGAAATTCAGCGTATGAGCCTCAAGATCTTCAGAGCTAGATGGTGTAGCTTAACGAAACTTTGCCACGTGACGTGTTGCTACGTGCGGGTGATAACCCCAATACAACTTTTCGGGGCACCGCCCCTTTAAAATTTGGAAGGGCAAAAATCGTTCAAAATTAGGTTCAATTTCAGACAACTTTCGACTTTGACCCGAATGTCTTTGAAACGAAGCGAGCTGCCAAAAAGTGGAATAGCAAGTGATCAACTAGAGCTAATCCGCTGTTGAACAAAAAAAATTGTGAAATTTAGTCCACTAGCAAAAAAGTTGTCTCATTTCAACCCACCCTAAATCGACAGTACGCGTTCTGTGCATGCTAATGCATTTGACTTCAGGCCATATGACTTTGCTAGCGGGGAAATTTCATCCCCTCCCCCTTAAAATTTCCCCCAATCGGACTTAGGGCGCCTGGCGGACTCAGTCGTGAGATTTCGGAGATGCGTCGGCCGATTGGCGCGACATTTTGCACGGTGATCAGTACTAGATCGAGAAGTCCGATGAACTTTGGTCCACTAATCACGGAGATTTGGTGGTGAAACCGTACCCACCTAAATCGACTTTTTCGGAAGACAGTATTTCGGCCCCTAAGGGGTGCTGCGCCCCCAAATTTTCACACGCGCTAGATAATGACCAAGTCTTACTAGCGCACCCCCCCACCGGCGACGGGGGTCCCCCTTACAATTTTTTAAATTGTCTAAAAATTCGGTGTATAAGCCTCAAGATCTTCGGAGCCAGAGGGTATAGCCTAACGAAACTTTGCCACATGACGTGCCGCTACGTGGGGGTGATAACTCCGATACAACTTTTGGGGGCACCGTTTCTTCAAAATTTGGGAGGGCAAAAATCGTTCAGAATTAGGTTCGATTTCAGACAACTTTCGACTTTGACCGCGAATGCTTGCTATCGGGGAAAGTTTACGCTCCTAATTTCCCCCCCCCAATCGAACTTAGGGCGCCGGGCGGACTCAACGTTGGGCTTTGCCCCAAATTTCTAGTTAAATTATGATTTCGTTTCCGATGGCAAGGCATTTCGATGTTCCGTATTGATTGCGTTTTTGTCGGTTGTCGTTTGTTTTGCGTATATTCTGTGTTGTATATAGACGGACCGCTGCTGTGTATATTGCATGCTGCCACAACTGTCCGCTCGCTCTGCTCGAATGCTGCTATTTATTCACCGCGGTTGATTCTGCTGTTTTGCGTGTTCTTCAATCTGCTCACAAGTGACTCGGTGGTGCGTAGTTTCTGGATGTGATGTGTACATGTGATAACTGCCGTCTGTCTGTCTGTAAGTTCTCTGGTCGCATCTCGTTTTTGTTTCATCATCGTCGTCTCTGTCGTCGTGTGATCATGTGATTGAATGTCGATTGCTCGATATTTATCTGTACGTAATTGTCACGTGAACTGCATTGTAAAATAAATACACACACCGGCTCATCTTGTGCTTTGTCAGGTCTTTTTGCGCGCGGTACAGTAAATGATGACGATGATATAGTAGTGGCACTGCCCATAATCGACTAGAATTGTAGACAAACTACATACACACACTAGAACACAGTCAGGTTAAGCAAGCAGGTTTAACACAAGAGATTAAAGTTAGCCAAAGAGACAATGCGCTATCGTTTTTTTGGCCGACACGCATCGCATATGAAATCGTTTGGTCACATTTTGCCGTCTACGCGCAACACTCGACAACTACACTGTCCCCAAAAAACTTCGCAGGTTGTCACTTCGCCATATATTGGCCGATTTCAAAAAAACTCACTCGCAGACTCTGTAAGCAATTTAGAACAAAACAGTTATTAAAGATTTCATCACAATTTATACTCGTCACTACACTACCTTGTGAAATACAAACATTGTATACAAGCGTGTTTTGTCTGCGCTAAGCCATAGTCTTAACCACCAGAGACCTTGCATAACTGTGGTCAGAGAATGAGATTTGGTTTCATTGATTTTGGCTCCAGTATTGATGAATATCACGCTAGTATAGACCACTAGCGTCAGCTGTATTTAGCCTATAGCAAGCGGATAGGTCGCTACGGGCGTTGCTGAGTGAGCAATGTTAACAAAATTGGTAAAACCGTCACATGTTTCTAAGCCTGCTCGTCCTGCCACATACGGCGAGTTGGCGACGTGAAATTGGTTGTCCATTTTGCCTTCCCGTAGATGTGATGTGACGTATGCGCTGCAGCGCTGATGATGCGTCACCGTGGTGACGACGTTTACATAACGTTACAGCTCTGCTGCGGCCGAGGATGCGTAGCTGCAAAATTTTATAAAAAGTGAATTTTCTCAAACGGACGACACATCAGCGATATCTCACCTAGCCTACAGGTTGCGGCAGAAAAAAGTAGCCCCCTAAAGTTTTTTGCTGTTTTCTCAGCAACCGTTTAGCATTTTAATCTAAAAATTTACAGATTTATTTAATAAATTGTTCTACGGCTAAATGCCAAATAAAATTTGATTCCATTGAAAAATGACGAAGTTATAGATTTTTTAACATGACCGCTTACCAATTTTTCAGCGTGAAAAAAAGATCAAGCTACAACACCAGTTCAATAACATCGTTGAAACAAGTCAAACAACACAGTTAACTAATGATCAGATGCCAAAATTCCATTGTCACTGTGAATGTTCGAAGTGTCCACCGAC
>Ga0209367_1007370_pt1 | contig 15168 bp, 4 predicted proteins | sample WorMetLIZISLAND2_FD_187412 | JGI IMG/M metagenome (GOLD analysis project Ga0209367, IMG submission 187412) | Marine gutless worms symbiont microbial communities from Max Planck institute for Marine Microbiology, Germany - Olavius geniculatus... ... | reverse complement strand
TAATGTGGTTGTAATTTTATGTGCATTTTGTTCTGTTATTAAGCGTCATGAACTATTACCGATCGCTATTTGAAGCAATATGACTCGTATTCGCCAGGTGGCGCCACTGTTGCACATAATTAATTTTAATAACTTATGTTTTCGTGTTGAGAATGAAACGACCTTGATTTCTGCAAAAAAATCGTGTAGATCTAAGCAGTATTTCTGAAGTTAGAAGCTATATAACAGAGTGGCCCCGGTTTTTGGGCCACCCTGTATATACGTCGTATAACAACACTAAGACAACCCGCAAAGTATTGTAGCGACATCTTGAAGATGTTACGCGATCATGTTTAATAGTCGCTTTGTTGCAAATAAACCTGCAGTCGTTACTAGACGAGGCCCAGTAACGACCGTCGAATCATCTGACACGATATCTTCGTGTTTAGAGTATCCGGTTAATGCTCTGCATGACTGACAGCGACCGCAATCATACTTACTAACGTACGGGCTTTATAAAATATTAATGAGTTTTGCGATGTGACAACTGTCAAAAAACGAACACGACAAGCAGCTGCACAACAGTTAATCTGTACTTTAGTTTACAACTGAGTGACGATTTGGGCATTAGACTGGCATTAGTCGTGAAAGATAACGACGTGACTTGGAAGTGGATTTATGACGGCGGCATCGCAGCGCCCGACAACCGACGTAGTCCAATTATTGCTTTGCACTCAAAATCAACTAAATCCAGCAGAAGAAGACCGGACTTAAAATCTATACACCCACTCACAGACTTATTAATAGCCTAGTTTACGTAACGTGTTTGTATACAATTACACACTTTTCCATACCACATTATTTTTGATGAGTGGACGAAATGACGTCAAAACTCAACAAGAAATTTTAGCTAATGCTCACAAAACCGGCGAAAACCTACAGCAGTTCCTGTTCGCAAACTGTCAGTCTATCTCCAGCCATTTCGTCGCAGTTCATTCTTAGAAAGTGCGCTGCAGCCGAAGATCGCAAAAATCAATAAAAACCCCTTATTTTGGAAGTTTAGCGTCTTTCAAAGTCATCAATGTTGATACGACTGAAAAGCTCGTCACTAGTGCTTGTTATGATAGGTATCATGCCCATGACTAGCTGCAACCATTTTCACGAAAGACTGGCCAACAACGGTAAAATAACGACTTTTACGAGAGTACCGCTCTTTGATGCCCTCTTGCACAGGTTTCCTTGAACCTAGAAAATCGAGTCTTGGACCGTCAAAATCTACGTTCAATGCTAAAAATTTCAAACGCAGCTTATCCATGTCTATCTCCATTGATTTCGGGCAATTTGCTTTTAAAATATGTCTCGCAGCCCGAAATCACTAAAAAATTTATAAAAAGCCCCTTATTTTGGCATTCAGGGTCTTCCAGGATCATTGAATTCAGCGTCAATCAAAAGCCAGTATACGACTTTCTATTAGTGATTAATAGTAACCTAGGCCCTATCTCTCACCGTTACTGAGATACAGCGACTTATTGGCTGAAAATTGCAAATTTTTTTCTACCCCCTTTCATTTAGCGCCTTCGTTCGGGGTGACCGCCTTTGAATTTATGAAAAAGCTTTATAGATCCTGAAACTATAGTCTTCCAGGCAGCTGACGGTGAAGATTTGGTGATCTTAGCTTGCACCGTTTTTGACTGATCTACCCGTGTGACAGACAGATAGACAGAATTGCGATGGCTAAGACGCGCTAAAGCAGTAGCTGTTTTCGAGCGTAAAAATTGCGACTGAAATATTAGATCCAGTATGGTTTGTATCACGACTTATTTCGCAAATAAAATATCTAAAAACTTTCGATTTGGATTGCTAAGTTTTTTAGGTTTAAAAACAATAAAAATAAAATATGTTTTTAAAAAGCCCATTTTCGCTATAAGTTTACGCTGGTTACAGCAACGTTACGTCTCCTGCCTCCTCGTGGAAGGCACCAAAGTAGTTTTTATTTAGTGTAACCTATAACAAGCAGGGGCTATCTCCAACAATCTAGTATAGTCCCCAATGAGCAAGACAACTATATGCATATAAATCGCGGCATTAACCTAGTGGATATAGCTGCTGCTGCTGCTTCAAACCTCCCTGGATGCTCGCATGACATGTGCGATGATGGACGAACTTTTGTCACTAAACACCGAGCTTATCGTTCCTAATCCAGCCAATTGCACAGAGATCAACCGACTCACATAAACATATTATCTCTAATCTGTATTTACCACAGTCAGCTTATGTGGTAAATTAAACATCTAAGTACGACGTAGCGAAATCAAACACTGAATAAAAGTACCAAAAAGTCGGTCAATAAATTAATGAAAAATAATTAAAAATTAACAACAAAGTTGACAAAATTTTGCAAGTGCAAAATAAACAATAAAACTAACACATAGAAATGTAGGAACACTAAACAACGTCAGAATTCATTATGTCAGTTATACAGCGCAGCTTGTAGACTTACCAGAAAACTTAGGGCATATTACATAGTCAGCTTTCGCTAAGTCTAAAGAGAGTTTGTTGGTGGTTGACTGGTTTTGTGTGGTGCATTTCTCTTGTCTGTTTAAATTGGACTGTCGGTACCAGTACGAAAGACTACGTAGAAAGGCTATTTTGGAATTTCAGAAAAGACCTCAGCTTATAACGGCGTGCTGAGAAAGACGTAGGCCCTAACGCTGCTCACTCACTACACAAGACGGCGGATGTCCGGCCGTATACACTGTGTCTCAAAAAGTATCCCCGACATTTACGACTGCAGCTTAAAAACCAATTATCAGATTGTGATAATTTTTGGTATAAATATTCCTGACGCAACTTGGCATCAAATAACTATTTAGTTTCCCACCTCACCCAACGTTTGTTTCTGCACTACGTGGGGAAAGCACAACTAGCGAAATATCACATTTTGTTTAATGCGATGCGTAATGCGCAAAACACATTTTGTTCACATTTCTGACACTTTGGCTGACAATTCATCCAGTTGTCCATTTTTCAACTGCCTGCAGTAAAATTGCTTGAAGTGTTGGCTCACTATGCGAACACAGGCATATATACGCTTTCTCCATTCATTGACAGCAGTATCGATAATGTTCTGCTCCAGACCAATCCAAACTCTACCAGTCGCTTCTTGACTTTGCAAACATTTCTAAACTTCATCTGGTAAACACACTGCTGCAAGACCTGCTGTTAGAGCCGACAAATTAGAATAGATGAAATTTATTGACGTTTTTTAAAATTTATTTTAGCACGTATTATGCTTGCTCTGCTTTCCCCAGGTAGTGCAAAAGCAGATGTTGGGTAAAGTAAAAACTAAAACATTTATTTAATAGCCAGTTGTGTCGAAAATATTTTTGCCAAATATTATTAAAATCGCTAATGTTTGTCTAAGGCACGATTGATAATGTTTGGGATGTTTTTTTCAGGTTTGCTTTTATTTTAACGCATATTTCGCTTGATCTGCTTTTCTTAAGTACTGCAGAAGCATACATCAAGTGAGGTGGGAAACTAAACGGTTATTTGATGGAAAGTTGTGTCAGGAATATTTCTACAAAAATTATTAAAATCCGATAATTGGTTTTCAAGTTACAGTCGAAAATGTCGGGGATACTTTTTTAGACACAGTGTATTTCCTGCGACGAAACAACAATGTAAGATTGCAGCGTAGAGAATTTAATGCTAATCGATATCTACACGCAACGCGCTGTAGTGGCTTGTCATCGTCCGACGGTCCGATGGCAGACGTCAGAGTCGCTACGTAGCAGGCAATCAAGTATGACTTAGTTTTGCTACTATGAGCGTGACTTAAAATACTGCACTGCGGTTTGTGCCGACTTACAACTCCCTCAGCTACTCATCAGCCTATACTCGCTATCGGTACTGGAAAACGTTTGATAATTCCGACGACGCCTTGGTAGGCTAACATTAAATACTCTCTAAGTTACGGTCTAGTACTAGTAATAGCGACGTAGGCTACGCCATTACTCTTAAGTTCACGCTGGACTGTACGTGCTACGAAGTTCGCTCAAGAACAGAGCCCACTACGCTATCGGAAGTATATGCTTGTATAGATCTGTCTTCTTTTCTTTTATTTTTTACCAGGATTTTTAACACATTATAAAATACCAAGTAAACCAGCAGATTTTGTAAATGAAGCAGACTTGGGTACAAATACGTAGAACTGTCTTTAGCCTTAGACTGGCGTCATCCGACAACGTTATTTGTGAAAAACAGCCTAAGCGATCAGCATATTGAACATTCGAGTAAAATGCCGATTGACAATATAAATTATTCCGACTGTATGAGGGTCAACGGGCATCGCTGTTCGTTACTGATACAACCTTTTATTCTTACCCTTCCGTAACCTCTAGTCACTGCAGCTCGATATTTATGTAAACACAATACGCCGAACATCTGCGCGACTGGCGACGTCCAATATACCGGACACAGTCACAGATCAGCGACAGAGTTTCGGGACAGCTGGTGATCGAAATCCGACAGCAAAACATTTTTTAACAATAAAAAGCGGCTACTTAAGAGTGTTTGTAGATTTAAGTTGCGACGTTTTGTAATCCAATGCTTTAATTACGCCGGCTATAAGCACCCTTACTCACCCAGAGACATACACAGCTGTTGACGTGGGAAGTGCGTGAACATGTATTTCCGCTGCTTGAAAGCCATGGCTCGAATAACGCGAAATGCCGTTTCTATACTTTTTAGGAAGGGGACACGTTTCCGCACTATTTTACTAAAATCCATGTAAAAAGGCTATCTATGGTGATATAGGCCTAACTGTGTTTAAATCTTCAGTGTAGTGACATAAATTTGTTCCATGTCTTCCTGTTTACGATTGTTTATAATTTTACTTTGCGTTAATTTCCGTAGGCAAAAAAGCAAGATTTCGCTTTGCGGCACGGATATATAGACGTCCTCAAGCGTTTTTCAAAAGCACGTGTCACGAGATGTGCGTTCCATCTGTATTATACCGCGATACTGACTGGAATAGTCTGAGTATTGACATGCAGTTGATACGCCCACCCGTCCCACAATGCCTTGCAATTATTTTCATCCAAATGATAACGTTTGAAAATAAAACGCGACGTAATAAGTATGATGTGGTTGGTACATTGCTTGCAGGCGTGCATACGCACAATAGCGATTGCTTCTGTGCTGCATTCCGACGCTTGATCCATGCATCGTCTACGCGGCGTTTGCCAATATGGCCGGAAGCTATCGATCTGACAGATAAATAAAGCCTGGATCGAGCCGTTGCTAATCCCGACCAGCGGATTCGTTGTGTGGCATCTTTGGCCTACTAACTGGCCATTTGATTCCCGTGTTCAGCGTGTGTATACCACTTTTTCGTGCTGCGGATTAGCTTGAAGAAGAAGAAGTACTTGCTAACGTCCTGCGATCGTTCCGGCGTCTCGATCGATCTAGACGCGTTGTCATTACGTACCTTCGTCGAGGTGAAGCGAAGAAGAAGATTGTGTTATTTTTGGAAAGCAGCGAACAAACAGACCAAAACCTTCGATCTTCCGTCTTTGGTGAAATTAGCTGGATGTTAATATCCAACTGGAAAGGGATGACAATCGCAGCCGGAGCTCATGCGGCGTTTTTGCGCCAAATTAAAACTGTCAGTGGTTTCCATAAAGCATTGGCCGAGTGGACAGTAAATAGTGCAGCACAGTTCGCGCCCACTTGTCTGCAGGACATCACCGGTGGCAGCTGGTTCGACCGCGCAGTCTAGTTTTGTCGTCGCTCGGACAGTCTGTATCGATCGACGACATCAGAACGGACAGACGACAGACGGACGGGCGGACTGCCTGCTCGTCACTTAGCACACGCCACATCGACTGACCGACCGCAACACGTGCGACGCTCATCACGCTCACTGTTCGATTAAACTGCCTTCAAACCACTAATCAGACGTCTGCGGGGTAGCGTCATTCAACGTCGAGATCGACAAGCTTGAAGTCCTATGCAGTAGCTAATCTGCGATACTCAGCTAAACCCAATAAGTTTTACAAATCAAAAAATAAACGACATAGCTGCTGACGACAAAGCAGAATGCATGCCAAGAAATTTGCGCGACAAAGTTTGATGCAAGAAAGTGCTAATTTTATCCTTCACGTCTATGTAGCCGGCGGTTGTAGTGTCAAATACGCGTAGTCCGCCTTAATCCGTTTTTTCCAGCTCAGGTCACAGAGAGATGTACAGTCGCTTGCTGCAGGCAACAACGCCCAGATGTAGGCAATGCTGCCGACTTTCTGACACAAGAGGCGAGGCACAATGCTTATATATTATAGCTATAAAAATTTTAGTACCGCTACGCTTTTAACTATCATCTGGAGACAACTAAAACAGGCGGTGGGTTTAGAGTCGTCACTATCGAACATATTTAAATTAGAATAATTGAAAGTAGTGGTGATTCGCTGGCAAAAAACGACCCTGAGCAAGTTGTTCACACACGTGCCTCTTACAAAACAGTATAATTCGATACACCTGCCAAAATAGGGTGGGCGATGCTCTGCAACTGAGAATGTAATTTGCGGACCGTGCAGAAAGTTATTTCTGCGGGTTTATGACCACGTCACCTGCGGCTTGACCGCCAGACAGGGATCAGCCCCGCACCCTAAGCTCGTAAACGGAGTATGCGACTTTTTACCTTCTTACATTATTACACAGTCCTATCGTCCATAAAAAGCCGAACGCCTGCCCCCTATTACTACCGTATGGTTCAGGCGTCTCAGCGGAAGCGCTAAAAATGCAAGTACACGTAGGTTACATGCCTGTAAATAGTTTTGTGAAAATTAAAATAAAAAGTATTAAGTGCCCGTCAAACGAGATTAAAAGAGCTAAGCAAAATCTGCAATTTTTGCATGTCTAATTGTAAAACCATAACGCTATACAAATTGACACATCGCCAAAACGGTTCATCAGTAGCAACTATTGAAAGCATCGGTAATTCTAGTCGCCGGCGTTTAGAACTTTCTACACGTAGGTCTTGTCTGCAAATGCGACTCTCGCGCCAGCTGCATTTCCAGTAGACTGTGCCTCTGTATCAAAAATGCGCCGGCGAGGTTCAGCAGCAGCACGACTGCGACAACTGTTCAACAATTGGAGACGCTGGACGTTTTTCTTCTTTTCATACCTACGTTTTCCACCCCGCAGATTTGTACTAGCATTTTCCGTACTTGTATTTTCAGTCGCTCTGAGCGCGCATCACCAAATCGCCACTGTCAGCTCTGCGAAGAAATATACGACGAAAATTTTAAAGTTTTTTTCAGAAATTCGACAAGATTCATTTCGATAACAGCACTAAATGACGAAAAAGTAAAAAATGGCGATTTTTAACATGAGTCGCCGTTCTCAGAAACGGTGCGAAATAGATCAGAGTTACTGTTGATGGGAAGTTGTATGCGTGCTTTCGATTGATAACAAAATCAACAACCTTGATTGACCTTAAACTGCAATTAAATTTAATAAAATAACGTATAAACCTAATTGAGCCAAAAGAAATAAAAAGACGCATTATGACGAAACGAAAGCACGAAGTTGACACTCTGGTCTCTAAGCGGTAGCTGAGTTTCTGGTTTTTACGCGCGAGAACTAGCATAGCTATTGGCTTACCTAGCGTGAAAATGGTTACAGATTGGCACAGACATGCTGCTCATCGTAACAAGCACTGGTGGCGTGCTTTTTAGTGGTATCAATATCAATGACCTTAAATGACCTTGAACTTTAAGAAAAAAGGTTTTTAGTGATTTTTTGCGATTTTCGGTTGCAGAAGAGTGAATCGCAAGACAACGTGCGAACAGGCACTGCTGTAAGCTCCTGTGCATTTCAAGAACATTAGCTCAGATTTTTGTTACCTTCGCCAAAGAAAGGGATTATGTTTTGGGGCTGCCCGTCTGCAAGCTAACTCAAAAAAATAAATAAACGGTTTATGGCAAAATTTTTATTCAGTCTAAAACCAGATTAATCAAAAACACTGCAGTCTCTAGATTTCGGGCTGGCGCGTAGCGGACAAATCTGTAACGGAGAATCAGTACGACGGTGTGTAGCAAATCACGGCAGCGCTGAAGAACGGTAGTGCTGATGTTCGCAATGGCGGAAGCGGTTCTGTCGGTGAGGCTAATGTAACGACCAATAACAAACGCCCCGGCGATCGCTTGTCTCACGCCATTCTACTATCGCAGCATATGGTAGTGGTAATGAGCATACGGTAATGAGCCCGCAGAGAATGAAATACGACTGTCCGTCCGTGTGCCAAACCGTAATAATGTCCAGGAAGTCGAGAAGACAATTAGCCGTAGCCATCTTGATGCAGTCAGCGTACGCTGTTTGCGTGTCGACAGAGTGGGTGTCTAACACGTAAGCCGACGCTATCACTTACATTAGAACCACTACAGATACCGACAAAAAAGCAACGTGCTGATGGATTGGCAAAAATAATGTCCACAGAACTGATAACTGGACAGCCGCAGACCTGTCACCAAAATGCGACAAACAGTGCAATAAATTTCCAAAAAAATCGTGCGGTAATACTCTTAGACTTACGACTATCAGTGTGAGGGAAGGAATACAGCTCCACTTTTGACCATTTCTTGTTTTCAATAAATTTTATTAAGATCCATAAATAAACTACAATATTTTCCCAAAGGGAAACTAAACATAATCTAGATGTACGTGTGTGTTTAGTTGCTGTGCACTTTTCTTACTTTATGAAGTGCCAATTTTTAATGTCAGTGAACTATCGTAAAACTCGTTTTATGGGAGTTTTAAAAACAAGTGGGTATTGGGCCCACAGATCTAAATCTAGCACGGGATCACATTCAGTGAAACTCAGACTCGAGTCAAGTTCAAATTTTAGCTGCTAATTTGGGACGTGAGAAACTAGAGATTGGGCTTGAGACCAACTCGTCTCTTCTGCGAGACTTGACGTTGTTGCTATAGCTGCCAGTTTTATAAGGTCCGCGTACGTACGGACCAATGTGTCGCGAAACGTGCATCAGAAAATCCCCCATGAGGCCAGTAAAAGTAGCAGTCGGACGAATAGAGAAGTCGGAACTCGAAAACGTCGAAACAGTGAAGCCTACAACAACATAGGCTATTGGTGACGGCGTTAGGCCTATGCGTCAACCTTTTTACTGCAGCTCGGTGTCAGTCCACTGCGTCATTCGGCATACAACTCAAGATGCGTGGAATGAGAAGAAAGCGAGATCGGAAATTAATTGCAGCGTCCACGGAAATTGACCGCAACTCGCAGACTACGGATGTAACAACGGATGCTGTATTGCTATTCAGAACGACCCTGCTATAACGGCTGCAAGGTCAAGTTTATGACATCCAACATCCATTGTAAAAGTCTAATTATTTCCACATATCTATTTTCACAAATTTAACCAAAAAACTGTCCAACACAATGTCTAACGCTTTCAAGGCAATTTTTTACCCGCGCCGTGCAATTACGTGGGCAAGTAATGCTAGTGTATGTTGTCTGTCCGTCTGTTCGTGACTTTGACGCACGCTGATCGTATAAATTGGGGTACATTAGATTTTATTGCAAAGAAAACACCTTTATATTTGGGGTAAAACAGGAGTGGGGAAAAAATTGGCGATTTGTGATCAATGGGTTGCCGTATAAGCTATCTCACAGAGAAAGCGACAGTTACTATTGAAGATCGTATGAGCGCTTTCAACTGATACTAGAATCATCAACCTTGGATGACCTTCAACGGTCAGTACGCACTTTGCTATAACAAATCATGCGTTCTTCAAAGCTTGCCAAAAAATTTTTTAAAAAGAGACACAATACTGTAAGTAGCAAAAATGTAGAAATTGGTCTCTATTTTTCAGATGGTGTAAAGCTCAGCGTATATTTGCAACAGTTTTGCCGTAAAAGGTCTAACACTATAGTAAGATGCTAAGAATTATTTCTTAGTAATTTTGGTTGCAGTATTTTGGACCCTTTAGCAAGCAGGCACACGTAGCCACAGGAAGTAATTTGTTTTGGTTCTCCAATGATCTTGAAACGTAATTATCGATGTCCTTGAGATGTCATTTTATGGTAAAATATGTTTCGTGCGTCGGTTTTAGTACATTCTGTTCTAAACGGTAGCTAAGCTTTTTTGGTTTGTGCGTCCGTGACTGCATAGGCCTACGTCCGTCCGTGCGTTCAGTTAGCACGTATCTTACTACCCAGTAAAAAGAATTTTATTACACTTCGGTTAATAGGCCTATAGTTCAGGCGCCGGATAAACTGATCAGGTTCTGAAGTCCGCGAGATCAAGGTCGAAATCGCTCAGATGTGGTCATGTGAAGTGAGTGAGTGAGTAAGTTGAGCTACATGTTGTCTCGCCTCGCGGTCAAAGGTGAGATGTAAATATTGAAAACGTCGTGACCCCATGCCGCTATAGCTAGCTTATCTAATGAACGGCCTGTCGCAATCAAATGTGTGTCAACGTCGATTATTTGGATGCGCTATGCGATGAGCGGACGCGTCCACTCTGACGCCCAAATTATATTATCTGGCTTGTAGTCAATTATCAGTTTATTTTCACAAATGTGCAACAAACGTTCGAACTTCGTAACACAGATGACGCATTCAACATATTAGTCGTGAGCATACACGGGCCCGCCTTTAATTTCAAAGTGAAAAAAAACGAAAAAAATCAGTCACATAAAAGAAAAGAAGTAGGCCAAGCTTAACGTAAAAATTATTTCTGCTGGCCCAGTTTTCACATTTATGCAGATGAAGTAAGACTGCTATTAACAGGCACTCGGAGCGTTGAATGCACGGACTATACGACGCGATTGTCGCTGCATTTTGTCGCGTGGCACGCACTCCATTAGTTATTATCGCCGGCTGCCATGTCTCATGTGGAGTCGAATCATATGCGGTCTACACACATCAATATCAGCAGCTGCCACGTGACAACGCTACCGGTAGTTACTCGCTATTGACGAGACTGTGTCATAGCTGTCAAAGTCCGAAAAGCAAAATGCGTGAAATCGATCATCTATTCCCCTTCCTTCTTTCTTTATCTCTTTTCTTTTTTCTCCTCTTTTTCCGGTTTCCCTTTTCGCTCCTTTCCCCAAAATCCAAACTTTGAAAAACGCCTTAATAAAGCTCTCAGGCGAAGTCCGGGGCAGAGCCCCGGCCATTAAAGCATTTTTATGCATTTAACCCCCGAAGTTGCGACTAATGAAAACAAATTCCCGTCGCTGCCGTACAAATTGTGTGTAACACACCGAAAACTGCAATTCGTGAGATGAAACTTTAGCGGGTACGGGAGAAGCGTGAGTAAACAGAAAATGCGTCAGATTCACGCGAGATGCACGAGACTTAACAGGGCTGCGTATTATACGTTTTTAAAAAGTTTTAGTAGGCCCATAGTCGTATGTTTTTTTATTTGTTTTTTTTCATTTATTAAATCAACTGTTTTGTGTAATTTCGTGATATTATACTAAATGTGTTTTAAAAGTACGCGGTAGCGTTTCTAAGGTATAATAATCTTATCACGTTCGTCGTTATACCAGGCCTCGCGATAGTCACTTAAGTGGTCTTGACCTATGCGACGAAAACTATACTAAGTTTCAGTTACTATGTTCCGTCACACCTTTAGTCAAGTACGGCTCCAGTCAGTGATGAACGCTGCCGCTTGGCTCATTTTTTGTCTTCAAAGTTTCACCGTATCACTCCGTTCCTGCGTCAGCGTGATGATCCAATGGCTGAATCGCTTTCAATTGTGCAGTCCTCGTGTACATTTGTCTTCAGCTTCATACCTTATCGACGAGCTTTGTCACGTAGCAGATGTCGATGCTCGTCAGCGACTACGTTCCAGCTCGTTTTCATCACCGATTGTTAGCAGTACCAATGCTCGTGTCTGGAACAGTTTGCCTGAACACGTCACTTCTGCACCCCAGGTCCCGTCTGAAAGTCCACCTTTTTGCATCTCGTAGTGCCTGCGCAGTGACACTCGCGTTACTGTTGACAGCTGATATTTCAATCGTCTTTGTTACTTGTTTACTTTCGACCATGGTACTTCTTGGCTGCAGTCACACAAATTTTGAAGATGGTGTTCATCAGTCATATAGGCATTTTGTGTTCAAACTTCATGAAACCATGCAATCTTCACATTTGATCTTTTAATCTGAAGTGATATCTCAAACTGAATTTTTTATCTACAAATTTTAACTTCAATTGTCATAAATGCGCAATATGGGCCATGCGGACCTCCTAACCTTGTCGTTTGTCTGCGCAAGTTATTTGCATATGGCACTAAATGGGGCCGGTTGATAGCTATTTACTATGTTCAAAAACAAACTGGTCGCAGGCTGGAATCAAAGATAATTATTGAATGATGTGCGTTTTTATCAGCATGCAGACATTTTTCATTGCTCGTGTAAAGAAGGAGAATACAACACGTATAATCACTAATTACCTGCTGAGAGAATGAGCAGTGGTTTCGTTGTTGCAGCAGGTCGCAGTGACTGATGTGATGTAAACACGGTTGGTCGATGGGTCGAAACGGGTCAGCGGCTTAGTCGTGGTCGACCAGCTTGCGGTCAATCCGTCCGCAACTAACGACCGGTAAAAGCCACACACGAACGATGCTCTGTTAACGTCGCCGCTCTCCGCATCCTACTGTATCGGTCTCTGTAGACAGACGAACGGACGAACGCCGGATGAACGGACGGCGCAGCAGCTGCTGTGAGCAGCAGCAGCAGCAGCAGCAGCTTTGATTGCGTGCGTCGCACCTTTGACAGCCGCGATGACCGACTTCAATGTCACCCGTGAGCTGCTGCCGGACGCTGAGGTCCTTTTGAATCTAACGAGCTCTGATGCTCCCATGCACTTTGTCATCGTCACGTCAGCTCATGCCTCTGCTTGCTTCGAGCGCGCGCGGCCGCTCACCTATAAAGAAAATAATAAGTACAATTATTATAGAGGCAATGATTAGCATTAAGCAAAGTTGCAAGTTATTAACAGAAACTATAAAAAATGAAAACTAATAAATTACATTCATATATGTTCAGTACGGTCACTATGGTGTTATGCTCTTAATAGTTTTTTCGATAAAAAAACGTTAACACTTTGACTAAAATAATTAATAGAAATTACACAAAAAAAGTAGAAGACGAAAATTTTAACAATCAGTTAATAGATCGATAGTTACACCACAACTAACAGCTAGTGTGACAAACCGGTAAACAACGTGGCTCGCGACTGTTATGATGCAGAGTCTGGCAATAAAAATCGCTTCAGCAGTCGCGAGCCAATAAGCTTAGTTGTCAGGATGGGGGTCGAAATAAGGGGCTGGGCGGGAAATTAACCCCCAGTTTTTGCCCAGTCCGCTCAGTTATCACATGCAAATCTACCTCGGGGGTTAACGCCAACTCCCCTCCCCTAGGGGTCGGGACTTGAACTGCTAAAATCTACGTTTAATGCTGAAAATTTCATATGCAGGTTGTCTTGGTCTATCTCCAGCCATGTCGTGGCAATTCAGTGTTAAAATGCGCGCTGCATCCAAAAATTGCAAAAAAATTTACTAAAACCCTTTTTGGGGGTTCAAGGTCGTTCAAGGTCATCGATATTAATAAATCTAAAAAGCCCAATGGCACCATCTAGCGAACGACAATAGCCATAGTAAATGACGAATTTTTCAAATGGTTTTGTTCGGTGTAAAAAATTAGCAACAAAAAATCTAAGCTAATGCTCCTATCGCGCGACAGCCTTTAGCAGTTCCTGTTAGCGGACTATCTTAGTTTTCTCTAACCAGTTCGTCGCAGTTCACTCTTGAAGTTTGCGCTGCAGCTGAAAATCGCAAATAATCACTAAAACCTTTATTTTGAAAGTTCAAGGTCGTTCAAGGTCATCAATGTTAATAAGTCATCAATGCCGACAAATGTTAAGGGGGTATCAACATCGATGACTTTAAACAAGCTTAAACGACACTGAACCCACAGTAATTTTTTTTTGCGATTTTCTGTTGCGGCGCACATTTCAAGAATGAATTGCGACGAAATGTGTGGAGACAAACCAAGAAAACCTGCGAACAGAAAATGCTATAGGCTGTCGCGCGTCTCGTAAGCATTAGCTCACATTTTTGTATCGCACTGGAGATATCGTCGCATTATTCCCAGTTAAAGAACAGTCGCGGTATGAGTTGTGCCGGTCAAAACTGCGCGTGACTCGCCGAGGACGTGCGTTTAGGCTCTGTTGTTTACAACTCAAACTCTTTGTCGACGTCGTTTCACATTTTACACACGAAAATGTACAAGCTTCGTTACTCTTTATTGCATAAATTTCATCATATTTTTGTGTTTTCCTTAGATTATGTTTTTTTATTTATTTATCTATCTATATGTTTATTTGTTATACGATTTTAAAAGCCCAGCTGTTGCTGTGATAGCCGACCTTAATGGTTGTCAGTGATCTTGAGGTCATCCAAGATCAATAATTTTTATTTTATCTGAACGGGCGTATGCCACTTTCTATTAGTGACTAATAGTAACCTCGGCCGTATCTCTCACCGTTTCCGAGATATGGCCGATTTTCCGTTGAAAAACGCACATTTTTTCTTATCCTTCTCCAAGCCGAATTCAACAAGGTTTCCATTCACTAGATCGCTAAAATTTTGCATGCCCGAGTTTCACACGCATGGCTAGTTATTCGTGTAAAAATATTTTCCTCTACGACCTACCATTTAGCTACAATACATTAGTTACAAACGGACAGACGAACGACAACCGTACTATAAGCTCGAGCATTACTTAAGCACGGTCGGCTAAAAATCCTGGCGACGCCACTGTACCTCGTAATATATGAGCAAAAAAACTCTACACTGAATACAGCACTCGAAAACTGGACTATCTAGCAGTCTACAATAAACAAACTGAAATAGTAAAATAGTAATATATACAACTTTATTCGTCATTCCAAAATGACAGCAAAAAAACAAAAACAAACAACAACAAGCAAGAAACGGAAACTAGGCTAAATATAAACAGTCATATCAATCATATCAGATCATTCAGATCACGTCTCGCGCAGCCTAAAACTGAACTACATACAGAGTTATCAATATTCATAAATTTTGTCAAAAATTTCTGTCTACGACACACAATTAAGCTAGATACAGACTGGAT
>Ga0209367_1007369_pt1 | contig 15169 bp, 9 predicted proteins | sample WorMetLIZISLAND2_FD_187412 | JGI IMG/M metagenome (GOLD analysis project Ga0209367, IMG submission 187412) | Marine gutless worms symbiont microbial communities from Max Planck institute for Marine Microbiology, Germany - Olavius geniculatus... ... | reverse complement strand
TCATTATTGTGACGTCATCTGTTCATAGAACACAGCCATGGATGTCTGATATTTTTTTAACCATTAATCTATCAAAACTTGCAAGTGATAAACAACATAGAAACGAGAAAAACGAATAAACGTAGCAAGTTAATGTCATTTTTTAAACGTTAAACATTGGTGTTTTATTTTTTTTTCAACACCGTACGAGTTCATTCAAACATTTTGTCACATTTGTCTGAAACGCTTCTGAATGCCCCAAGCAGAAAACGATTCTCGCATTCTGGCTGCGAAAGTTTGCTTTATCTGGCAATGATAAAAAATCATTCACTTTTGTCTTCTATCCACATGCTGATCCGGATTTTTACCAACAATATTATCACCACTAACTTGGGCCACGTCCAACTTTCCCCGAAATTTTCAGTGAAATCAGCATGCATTTTTGTGTAATTCTGCTAACAAGCCGACAGATAAATAAACGCCGGATATCGCATAAACTCCTTGGTACCTGGAGGTAAATTGGTAGCCGTTACCCGTGATGTATACGCAATAATAACGCTGTCGCTTTGTTTGAAACAGGTGGTTTGACATTTACTACGAGGGCGAGTTCTTGATGTACCGCGCCACCGCCTACGTAACCACCGAGGTCAGTATTGCATTATGTCTGACAACAGGCCTAGTTAAAATTGTTCAGCATTTCTTCGCGAACGATAAAAAGGTAAAAGTCCCCACTCGCTATAGCGTTTCTCGCACGTATCAGGCTCGCGTCCAGAAGCGCTTTAAAATCTTGGAAGTGGCAGCTGAATGGCATGAGCTAATGATACCTCAGCGCAAATTATGCGGCCATCCATTGCCCACGCGCCAACAAACAGTTGGAGCAGCGTTGCAGTTAGCAGACATACTAGCGCCCAAATCACCCGTAGGCCTACCTGCTACAACTCATTTCTCATCTCGCCCAACAAAACGTTTCTTTCTACATGTGTTTGATGTATGTCCGTTAACGAAGTGTACGCAGGGTCCACTGTACATTTTGCGTATGATCGTTCACGATTTTAGGGTTTAGTAATCTGCTCTTAAAATCGGTCCGCATTAATTTGGCTAAAATTGCCACAATTGACTATTTTTTATGTTTGAAGGACTTATTGCGTGCTTGATCATAGATGAAGAACGCACATTAATTACCAAGTTCTACCAGTATAGGCTTTACCACAGAAATTTTATATTTTATTTTCTGTGGACTTCACATTTTACCGAAGAGGGCCTAATCGGGTTTTAGGGCCTAACGCAGCCTTGGGTCTTATGCAGGTGCACGCACGTACGAAGCGATGTCTTCCAGGCGACAGGAACGTGACGTGTAACTGTGCTGTTGCCATGCGCGAGGGAAACTGGCTCTTCATCCTGTACGCCTGCGATCTCAGCAAAGAGCCACTGGCCATTCGAGCGCTGGCCGGTCTTGAACCTGGAGCTGAATTCACTCGCGTCGGACAGCTCTACATTGTACGTTCTCGTTAATGTGTGTTTTTTTCACACAAAACGTTAAGCTGGTTTTTTTGTAGTTAAAGATTCACGTACTTACTTACTTTTTTATTCATTTACTTTTTTGCGATTTATCAGTTACCGTAAACGACTTAACGTGCGCATAAGCCGTGTAATAAGTACCGGTAAGCAATAAATGGGCTAAGTAAATTGCTGTGCAAAGTACCTTTATAAAAGCTTTATTTTTACGTGTTTTATTTTGTTCGTTTAAAAGACGCGGTGGGGTCATAAATGCTGAAAACGGCACTGTGTAGAGTCGTTTTGTTAGCACGGTGTGTGGAATGCGTATAGTCATGGTGAGGGCTCTCGGCAAGGGCCTTGTTGGATCTTGCTGGTATGGGGGACATCGTTTAAGTTTCTCATCGGAGTCCGAAGCGTCTTGCAGACGATGCTTTTGCATTCATGGCCTTATAAACGACTACCCGCTTCTCCACTTTAGGAGACTAAGTCATTGATCTTCGCCGACAAAAAATTTGAGGTGCTCTATCCTCGTCCTCAATGAATTGACGCTTATGCGTGGCTATATTTTGTGGTTTTGAACTATCTTTTCTTCTCGTTTTTCTTCTTTTGTTTGAGCATGCATTGTTTTTTATTATGCTAGTAACAACGGGTGGCAAGCGTTGATCGTTATGCGTCATTTAGGCCACATTTATATGTCATTAATTTAATTGATTGTTTTGTTACCATGTCCTTGTGGTTTTGGAGAATAGGCTAAACCAATATGTGTCTGTATTCTGCTGCAGATGACAATGCCGTCCGGGAGGGTGGTGACTGCGCGCTATTCCTGCTATGCTCCAGATGACTGTTTCATCGACGTCACGGTCTTCCCGCTGGTCGAAGACGCCGGGTACTCGGAAGGGCTGTGTGGAGATTACGACGGAAACGAAACCAACGACCTAACGCCTCGAGGCTCCAGCACGGTGGACGATACCGGCAACGAAGCGGTCAAATTCACCGCCAGCTATATGTACGTGCCTGAATACCGCAGATCACTAGCTTGGACTCTTATGTGACTACTTGAACTGATCTGCGGTAATGTGCGGTGTTTAGGCAAACCGCCTTGTAACAAACGCCAGGAAAGAAAGTCGCCTGGGCCCCGCCTGTTGTACCGTTAAATAGAGCGTTGAAAATTGCGGGAAAGCAATGCCCCCACACACGCAGAGGGCAGTGGGGCATTGCTTTCTGTAAATTTTTAGGCTGACGGAAAAATTTGTTCTTGTCAGAAAAACTATGAAAATCTTCGGTCACTTGCAAGCAACCTTGAGAAAAACAGGTTGCTAGCCTACATTTATTGAAAGCTCAGGTAAACTAAGTAAAGCCTCTATCTTCCAATGGACGGGGAATGAGTGATGCTATACGAGGTGAAGCTTCTGTTGGGGCGGTGGCATATCTGTATGCAGCACCGCAGATCCAATTTTTTGCTAATATAGGCAATAGATGGCCGCATAGTCGGCCGAGATATCATTAGCTCATGCCAATTAGCTACCACTTCTCTGAGATGGTAAAGCACTTCTGGGCATGAGCTATTTGGCTGTTTACAGGCTGAACGCGTCACAAAGTCTGATAAATGCATACATCTACGAGCCGGACTGTCGAAAGGACGAAGCGATCCTCCCAGCTCGCTGTGATTGCAACAAGCGCAATGGCTGCGGCAGACTCAGTTACGGGCGTCCATCGTACTTCAAGATGAAAGACTCAAAATGGACTTTTGCTTGCTTCAATGCCTCAACCAACAGGTATGCTAGTTGAAATTATGGAAGTGTTTAGCTCCCCTATGGGGGTTACCCCCATTAAAATTTTGACACCCCCGACAAAAAAGTGGCCAGGGGGTATGTGGCTGAAACCAAATATATTTGGTGAAATCTACGTTATTTCTGCATAGCTCTGATTACTTCTTATTGATGCACAGTAAACTTGACGTACTGCGGCCTAAATTCCGCCTAATTAACTTTAACTGCATTTTTTGGCAGAAACAACAAAAATATTTTATTTTTACGTTTCTAAATTTTAGAAAAGTGGGCAAATTTGCGGATCTATTGAATGTCCAAAAACCAAAAAATGTTTTAGCTTTAGATGGGGACTTCATCCCTTGGTCCCCTGCCCCTGGACGTTGGGGGCTCCGTTCTCAGACCCCCGTGCCATGCACCCAGAACTTGCACCCTCAACTTGGACCTGAGGACTTCCAAATGAATAATTCTGCTTAACTACTAACTACCTGGTTAAAACCAGTTTCCATCAAACGCCACGCATGCATCTCAAGGCCATCGCGCACATTTTGACGCGACGAATGCAGCTGACGCAAGAAACGCAATAGCGAAAACGCAGTGATGAAAATTGCCAATCATGGCTCTTTTGGGGAAAAAGAAATTTAAAAGCAGAATTAATTTTTGAGCGCTTGTGATTTTTTCTGTCAGAAATTTGCAGCTGTCTGTGGGAAAATTTCAACTTTTTGCCACTTTCTGTAAGTTTTTTTTCACGCACGGCACCGTTGAAATTGTGAGTCGTATTTGCAGCACACGCGGCTTAATGCGGAACGAAGTGGTCACAGCTAACGACACTTTACCACCTCCGACAATGTTGCGTGCGCCGTCATCACCGCTCAACGCTGGCGTCTCCTGGGAGACGGCGAGTGGTATTAACAAAACGGAAGCGCGGCGTATCTGCCAGGCGTCGATAGTGGAGTCGGCAGCTTACAAGTTGGCGAAGAACTACACCGCGGCCGCCCTGGAAACCATCACCGTCACCTGTATGCTTGATCTGCAGGTAAGCGTTAATACTGTAAGAAACGTCGGTGGGAAAACGACGTGTCTTTCGCGATAGAAAAAAATTAAACCAAAACGTTTGTAAACTCCGAACTGCATGAATAAGAACCAACGTGATGTTGCTAAGTCCACAGGCGCCGACCTCAGCCCTGTAGTAATCAGTAGCGCGGACGGCAGTGTGTTGAGACGCAGAGAATCAAGACGTGGAAAGCCGTGGCTACACACACGCCGATTTTCTCGTCCAAGGTGTTGTCCGAGGTCGCCAAGATCTCCGAGGTTTAAAAATCTTGTGCGAAAAAAAATCGGACGAAATGTGCATGCTAATTCTGTCCGACTTTCTCGGACGAGGTTTTTTGCCTGCCGTATAAAAAACGTCCACTAAAACCTCGTTTGATGTGTCTGAGAAGCTCGTCCAAGAAGCTCGAACAACACCTCGAACGAGGAAATTGGTGTATGCAGCCACGGCTGAAGACATTATGAGGAGTCAGAAATGAGAAAAAGTTGTTTGCTTCCCACCTAATTATAATGGTCTGTGGGAATGTAAGCTTTTCTCTGGGGTCCGTCAACTCATTTACCAAAGTGAGTTGGCTTACCCCGACAAAGGCTTACGACATTCTCACGTCGTGACATTACGACACTCATTTTGGTAAAATTCTAGTTGCACAAACAATTCGGGTAGCAGCAACTTTTACTAGTTCCGTGTCCGTATACAAAAGTGTTATAGTTCGACTATAGGAGGTACTTTGCAGACTTAGTCTGTTACGAGCTGATAGTACTTCTGAGCAGTTGATTCCAGATTTTTTTGAAGCCGAGACAAAATAGCACCGCCGCAGAATGATACGTTTGCCGCGGTTGTGCAGCGGGCAGCGCCACATTTAACCGCTGTTGCTGTGTACTGCAAATCTATGTAAATGTCAAATTGTGTGTCTGTAATACGAAGATTTTATAGTCCGAAAGTATATACATGCATTTTCACTAACCCTAACTTCAACTCCAATCTTAGTTGACAAGAAATGTGGAAATTGAGTGAACTTCTGTACCCTGTAGAAGTATATAGTAAACAGCGTTAAAACTTTCGGCCTTTCCCCTAATGTGTAACCGCAGAGATCAGCCATAATGATGTGAGCTTATCGATGTTGTTACTAACTTGATATGCACAGCTGACGGACAAGCCGGACAAGGTGACAGTCAACGTCCTTAATCTCTACTATGACGCTTGCATCTGGAGCATTACGCAGTGGGATGTTGTCAGCGTCGAGCAAGCCGTCCAGACCTTCGACGTGTCGGTCGCGGTGGTCAGTATCTTCAGCGTCCAGATCACTACACTGCTAAAGAACGTTCTCGCCATCACCAGTGCGTAAGATTTTCTGCAATCCGCTCTAAGATTCTCAGTGGTAACGTTAGTAGTGGCAGTTGTAGCAGCAGTAGTGATAGTGTTCTTGGTAGTAGTTCTAGCAGCAGCATGAGTAATACATGTATAATTATTTGTATGTCTTGAAAAATAAATTATTTACTAGCCGTTTTTAGATTTGTTTTAGGTTCATAATTGTGTTTCTAATTCCAGGCGGTAACACAAGCGCGATCGTTAAATATGCAATAAAATGTATGTTTGTTGTTTTCGTCATTAATGATATAATAGCAGGTTTCATCCTTCTGACCCGTGCTGGTTTTAAGACCACGTTATATTGTACTCCGCCACTTTGCTAGGTGTTGACGTTGAACTGTTGAAGCGACAAAACGGAACTGCACTCGTTTAGTACGCTTCGTGAAATAAACTGTTATGAAACGAATGGAACTTCGTTTTCTTTGTACATACTATACAGTTCGTGCAACGCAACTGAACGGACATTTTCCCGTTCAGTTCAGTTCATTTCTGTGGCTGTGTACGCGCCGCTAGGTGGTCCAGTCATCTCGGAGTCGACGTCGTTCGTCGGTCCGCGCTATGCGGCTGACGGCGCGCTGAGTTTCGTCTGCACGAGGGACTCGTCTCAACTGACAGCTGGGCAGCTCGTGGAAGCCACGTTGACGTTTGACGGTCGGCCACTTTTCACCAGCTTCCAGTCAAAGACTGCATCGGCCAATGCCCGATCACTCCAGTTCGTCTTCACCGCAGAGCATCTCAGACTACAGTTTGGCAAATGGGTGAGTGAGTAGTACTGAAGTAGCTTTGCAATCCATATTAGCGCTCTTGATTGAGGTGGAAATACTAAAGTTCTGTTTGTGATATAGCGCTGCCCACATGACAGACTCGTGGCCAAAGGCGCTTTACAGTCGCGGAAATGCCAGCTGATCGGCATGAACTAATGATACCGCGGCGCACTGCGCAGCCATCCATTTCCCGCGCTAGCGAATAGTTGGACTCGCGGAGCAGCTAGCAGACATACCACCGCCCCAATCAAGCGCACTAGGCCGTTATCCCGTAACCATACGCTATTGCTCATTCCCTATCCCTCTGAGTGTAGGAGGCTGAGTCTGTCTTGAGAGCAAATATGGAATCAAGTAGCGTCACTTAATTGCGGTAACCAGACATGGCTGAAAGTTTTGAATAGAACTTATCTAAGCCCCAATTTTCCGACGACAGAAGAGAGACGTTGTCTGATTTCTTGATTGTAGATTGTATGATTTCAGTTCTATTCGCCGTCCTTACTGTGTTTTCACATTGCTGTTATTCGGTTTGTATTTTTGCTCTGCTGCTTGAGTAGTATCGAGCTTATAGTCGATTTAAATGCAGTGTGTGTGTTGTTGAGTGGTTACGGTACTGTGCTATTCGCTAGGTGTCGTGCGCTACGCGCGTCTATACTGCTCCCGGTCTAGCAGAGAGGTGGATGCATGCCAGCGATAGCAATAGCTTCTATCTCGGCATCAAATACTGGACGGTACGATGGCGCTCACTCTCCGTATTTAACTTCATTTTCTACTTCCTAAAAAATAGAAAGGTAAAGGTAAAGGCCAGCACTTGCTACAGCACTTCTTACCGTTGCTCAGGAGTGCTTTACGATGTCGGAAGTGGCAGCTGATCGGCATGAGCTAATGATACCGCAGCGCAGTAAGCGGCCGTCCATTGCCCGCGTTAACGAACAATTGGACTCGCGGTTTGCAGCTAGCAGACATACCACCGCCTCAATCAGCCACACTAGTACTTCACCCCATAGCCCGTAAGCCACTACTCATTTTCCGTCCCACGAAGAGTAGGAGGCTGAGTTGGCCTGAACACACAGTAGGTTAGCAACTTGCTGAAGGTTGCTTGCAAATATAACAAACCGCAACCTGAAAGTTACGAGTCGACACCAACCACTAGACACTTGCACCTACACAGGCAGGTGGGCATGAGCAACTTGCCCAAGGTTGTTACTTGGCAGTGCATCGGCTGGGCATTGAACCGTGAATCTTTCGGTCTCGTATCCAACGCCCTAACCACTGAGCCACCAAGCCACCATAGGTTTCTTTCAATACTTGCCTCACACACAATCCAGATCTATGGTTACTGGATTTAGATCACGATCCATGCCCAGACATTTCTGTGCAGCATTTTTGCTACCCGCGGCAGCGATGGCAGTATTGTTTCAGCATTATTATGGTCGCTAAGTTTTCTTTGCTAACACAATAACCGCTGCACTGATAAAATTTTTCGCGAACATGTACCTTGACAATCTAAATATCAAAAACATAAGTCCAAGGTCAAGGTCACATGTTTTTTGTGTGTTTTGTGTGCGTGGCTACTCGCGGGCAAGTCTTGACAGTCTTGTTGCTGTGAGAATAAAACACATGCAGTCCTTCCCAGCGTTGACTATGAAGCATTCTAGTTCCGTTATTTATGCTAATCTCAAATTGTTATTTAATTATTTTTGGGTCATTGCAGGCTGGAAAAAATAAGGTTTTGGCAAAAGTTTTTAGGTTAAGTTTTTAGTTAAGTTTTAAATTTATGTTTTTAGTTTCTTTAATTGTTGTCTTCAAAAGTTCAGATGTACTAAATACCAGAACAAAATTACGAAAAAACAGCCCATACCCCTGTTCTTCTTATGACATTGTTTAGTATAAGTTATGGTAAAGTTCAGAAATGACTCTGTAACTGCGAAATTTTGTATGACTTGTAATTTAAATTGCACCAAAATGGGCAGTTTAGAAATTTAAAATTTGGACTTTCAGTTACGATTTTTAGGCTAAAAACGTTTAGGGCCAGTTATTCAAGCCTCGTCTGCTCGCCGCATGCATTGACTTGTTAGTAAAAGTTAATGTTATTTGTGTTTGTAGGGAGATGTTGAATATACTAATTACGACGGCTTTGCGATGGCCAATGACACGGTTTGTCGCTTGCTTATTCAATAAAATAATTTGTGTCTGAAAAAACGCCCCCGCCCGAACATATCAAAGATAAACATGCCATACAGATCTTTTTGGTCTGACAAACAGACTGCTTGCAATGTTTCCATAAAATTTCAGAACATAATTTTAGCCTGTTTGGTGCTAAGGTATTAATTTTGGGAAGAAATCGTCAAAAATTGCCATCGAAAACATTGTTAATATTCAAACTTTAAAACAATATCAATAAGGCAATTTAGTTCGTTGATATCTCACACTTAGTGAACGAAGGTAATATAAATAATTGTTGTGCACGTGTTATTGAGTTCTGGTTAATTTTGTGCACGTTAGTTTACAATATTCTATTCCGTGGGACCAGACCTGTTTGGACAGTGTTTGAAACTCAACCAGTAATGCTTTGTCTAAAACTTACTCTGTGCGGTTTAGCCTAGTTGGTAGCGTCGCTGATCGCATTCAACGAAGTTAATCGACGACAGGCCCGGTTAGTACGTGGATGGTGGATGCATTAGATGAGTGAAATAATTTCAGCAGCGGTATGAAACTATTCACCCCGGTCAATTCAGCCTTGCCGTCCATCTCTGAGTAGGCGCAATGAGTATCAACGAAAACTGGGACGTATAAACAGGCGCGATGCACTTGCCCTGTGTTTATTGTCTGGCAGTATAAACTGGTATCTGGCTTAGGGCTAAGGCAACAGAGATAAGCGCCGCTCTGTGGATTTTTTTGGCGCTTGAAGGACTTTACTATTGCTAATGGTGCTAAACTATTAGTATTATTATCATTGGTTATATTGTTATAATTGAACGCAATCGGTCCCTGCAGTGCAAGCGATTTCGCCTATAGCTATCCATTTCTTCGTAGCGTGGTTTGTCGTCTGTCACCTATCGTCTGTCTGTCTTTCTGTTCCATTCGTACATTCTGCTTCAATCGTTTGGCGAAATTACATGCTATTTGCCAGATATTCTTGCAGGGTCCAGTGACATATTGTGTTACACGGCGATCCGTGACCTCTAACAAAGGAGCGATTTAGGGGTTAAATCCCGCAGCCAGAACTTTTGCTTGCCTGGGTTTTAATTCAGCAGAGGGCAGCGCCGATCAACGATTACCGAATTACTTAATTCGGTTACATGTTACTCGGTAACTTGTTGCGTTATTGTGTAAGCAGACGGCAGTCTATCAGATCGAGATGTTCGAAACGACGCCGGTCGTCAAAGTAGAGTTTGAGCCGACAATCAGGCTGCCGCAGTGCGACGAGTGTTACATAGAACTGGAGGTAGTCAGCCACGTCGGACTGACGCTGGACCGATGCTCGTTCAACTTCACCGCCAGGTTGTTTCTATTGATTCAATCAATAATATTCAAATACTGTTAAAATGGCAGTATTTAGCCGACTATTTAAAATACCGGTAGTTTCAGTTTCCGGGTATGTTAATGGTGTTTGCCATTATTAGTATTTACTGTTGCCGTCATGGAAGAATATGATGACGTTGACAAACTTGTTTGGACTTTGGACAACGAAGTTTCTTCAAAAGTGCCCACAGGTTATTTTGGTGCCAAACAGAAAGGCTTCTGTTTTAGTAGGATTGAGAAGCAGTCAGTTTTTTTAGAAAACAGGAAGCGACGTCTTCTACACACATCGACACTGACTCAAAAGACTCGTCGTTGCTTGGTCGAACGGCCATGACGTGTGCAGTTGTGTATCGTCAGCATATTGATGATAACGCAGACTATAGGCTGCGACCACGTTGGCGTCTGGTGAGAGGTACATGGCGAACAGCAGTGGACCGAGCACGCTGCCCAGTGGTACGCCAGACATGCAGTTGACTAACGAAGACTGTTCAGCACCTACAAGATATGAAGAACTGTAACCAGATGATGGTAAAACTGTGAAGGTCAAAATCTTGATCGATTGATAAGTTTATGCCAAAATATTTGACTTCTGTTGAGTATTTACTATTAAAACACTATTTTAGATAGCGAAAATTTTCCACAGTTTGCATTGATGTATTTAAATGGTGAGTTTAACTAACTGCAGGTCGACTAGACAGACGTTGATGTGGAAGGCTGTATTCACGGCAGGCAGCAACTCGCGTATACTCACCCTCAGGTTCCGTACCACTGTCAAAGGCCCCGCGGACTCGCCATGGATAGGCTACAAGCAGCGCGACATCCGGGTAACGCAGCTGCTTTTATATATTGCCACTGCTTTGAAATTTTCTTGCATTCGGCAGTGGCTTCCTGGGTTAAATAAGTCGACGGGCTAAGAAGTCGCAATTTCGCGATAGACGCCGCAAATTCCCATCAGAATTTCGACATACAGTTGCAAATGTTCGACAGAGAAGATTGTCGATGCTCAGAATTTTATTTTTGCCCTTAAATTTTCCCAAAATGGGATTTGTTAGCCACAAAATTCGTTTTTTTAGACAATAATTTTCCGACAGAAAAAAGATTTTTCAACTATGTTCATATAGCCAAAATTTCAGAGGAACAGTTGTCGTCTCCTATCTGTTATCAACGATGCCACTGGCGTGCTATGTAGGCTAGGTATATCATTTGGTTAATTAATTTATCTGCAAAAACTTTATTCAAATGACCAAAGTAGTTTTAGTTGTTGTTTAACTTACGTGTGAAATAATATTTTTTAAATTATTATTAGTACCTGTTAAACCCAGTACCACAAAAGGCCACAGCAGCGTTTTTTCTTGTTGACTTATTTGACTTATGTCGTTGCGACAATGACGATGTCACCATGCTTTGGCAGTCTATATGACAAACAATGTTCCTTTATCATGTTTATTTGACAAAATATGCCAATAATTTTACCAACGAACATTACGTTAAACAGCACAACTGTTACCTTGAAACAAAATACTTAATGCGCTGTCTAAGTCAGTCTGTGGAGATTGGGTAGGCATAGATTGAAGAAAAATTTAGGCCTACAAGTGTGTATCTGTGTACGTCGGTTTGTCTGATGCACTCAAGTTCTTGCGATGTTGCCTAAGGTGCTGGTGAAAGATCCAAAGCCAAGTAAGAAGTGCTCGAGTGTTGGAGACGCTCATCAGCTCACGCTGGACAACTGGTAAGTCACCGCTTATATCTGGCCAGGCATCACTGCATATGAAGGCATTAATTGTTGTCCATTGTACTTGTGGTTAAATCTAATAGAGTTAACCTAAAAACGTTCTGTCTTGTGTTTTTTTATATTATGAAAAAGAGATCAAATCTTCGAAAGGCTTGGTGAATACAGTCTGCAGGCCAGTGCAGGTAATGTTAGTCCCATGGTCCTTTCGTTCGAAGGTTGGCTTAATTAGCTAATTAACTAAGTAACCTATTAATTCTGTTTATGTAACGTTGCTAGTGATGTTAGTACTTTAGTGTCATAAAATTAAACGCACAAATAAAATTGTGCACGTACTTAAGTGCGTTTGCAAAACGGGAGTTCATTACTTTGGCTTTGGTCTTACTTTTTTATTGTGGAGTGACCTAAGCCTTGATCAGTTGGCCTTATCTTTCCCTGTTTTGGCGATTTTTTTCTGGAGTACTGCACACGAAAAAACTTGACGTTGACAGCGGTCAGAAATATCAGAAAGTAGCTCAAAAGTTAATAAATTTTGGACTATTGTCGCAAAAAAAATGTTGCCAATGTAAGAGATTTAGCTCTTGGGGCAAAGTTAGGTAGCTCAAATGTAGCCTAATACTTCGGATGATGGATTGTTTGCTGTTCATGAATCATTGCATTTACTGTTTTTACACCAGTGATTAACTGAGAATGTAATAATGAAGTATATCTGTACATTACCGACATATTTCATTATTATACTTTTAGTTAATCATCGGCGTGTTGTTCAATGTTGTTCTGTTAAGGAATTACGACCTTTATTACATTGGAGACTTCGTTCTGTACAAGACATCCAGTTACACAGGCACAGAGGTTAGTAGTGTGTTGGCGCTGTTGTTGTCCATCGATATGGTTTGTTTTTAATGCTGGTCATAAGGCCAAAAAGTTCAGTATACGAGCGTATATAGGGGAATCAGCAAAGTTTTCGTAAAACATGTGCTTTATTCCGATACAGTGAAGTTCGCGGTGTACCTGCTTACGCCGCAGCTTTTGATGATACTCATTGCACTTATCCACGAAGGGTTGGGCAGGCTGAGTTGAACTGGGCGGCTGGTTGCACACAGAGATGGTTTGATTTGCCCACCACTCATCCAAATACTAAAAGGTCCCAAGATGAGTAATTTTGCTGACCAAACACAACGCGTTATAACCACCACACCGTACCACCTCACTTGATTGTATAACGTCTTTGGTGATATTACGTCACTTCGTGTACGAACACCTTGGGTGGTTCGTTGGGTGACGGTTTTTCGTAGTATCCGGAGACATTTGCCGAACCCGTATATCAGGTGACTATAGACTTTTAAGCCATTTTTTCAGAACTATTGGCTCGCTAAGTGAAATGTTGTCTTGGAGCGCAAGCGATGCCGTCTATTCCTGCACGTTTCTCAGTCACGTGGTCTGTCTGGTCGTCTGTCGTCTGTCACATTCGTCCACTCAGCTAAAACCGTACGACGGGTTTAGATATCTGTCAGACCACACAGTTGACACATTTGTTAGATTTGGAGGTCCAACTCACAGCCAAAACGTGCAATATACCGTCAGGGGGGTTTGGCCATGTGTGACAGTTTGTGACAGAGGGGGAGGAAGATCAAATTTGGTCAAAAAAGCGTGACATAATTTTGAATGGCCCCTTGGGTGGATTTGGCACAGCGATTCCGCTTTTGCCGAATTACTTCTGTCCGTGTTCGTGTGTTGACTGAAATGTGCCGGTGTGGTTGGCTTTGCAGTGTCACGTGCGGACAAAGCCTTGTCTGAGGGAGGGCGTGTCGTGTAACTGTGCGCTGGTGTGTCGTGAGGGAAATAGCATCGTGGGCATTAACGCGTGTAACCCCGGCAAGCCACCGCTCGTCATCCGATACCTCGCTGATCCATGGGCACCGGCCGAAATCACCGCCAGTCCTACTGCCGACGAGTACACGGTAAACAGTAGTTGTAACACGGTCTAGAGTGTATTATGCGACTGTAACGAAGAAGTCTAGACCGTGATGAAACGTGCGTATTTCATGACAATCTACGGTTCTGTCCATAGAATTACACCACTGCCACGCCCACTCCTCTTTGTCTAAAGCATGCTGTTTTTTTGCGATTGCACCGTCTCCGAGCTGGTCGTTGTTTGTGTAGCCTAGCAAGAGAGTCACGCGTGACTGTGACAATGCAAGTTTATCTTTCTGACCTGCACTGACTTTTTCAGCCAACCGTGACTGCACTGCTAGCCTACACAAACAACGACCAGCTGGGACACGATGCGACCGCAAGAAAAACAGTCAAAAAGCGATTAAAATTGAAACAGAACAGCTTACCGGTTGTGTCCGTGGCACTGGTATAAGTTTGATACAGCACTACGGACAGTGCAGTTTCGACGCACTGCCACACAAAGTCTGTCAGCTTCTTAGCGTTGACAGCGCTCTGTACAGTATTTTTAATCTGTAGTCAGTCACGTAACTGTTATTCCGTGCCTGCAATTCGTTTTTAACTGACGTGACGCGTTATTCTCGGATTGATTGAATGATTAAGTGGTATAAGAAATGAGTAAGATTTTACGGATTGCGGGGTGAAGGCCTAGTGTGGCCGATTGGGGCGTTGGTATGTCTGCTAACTGCAAACGCGGGCAATGGATAACCGTATAGTGCGCTGCGGTATCATTATTTCAAGCCGTTCATTTTCGATATTGTATAAAGCGCTTCTGGTCACGAGCCTGATTCGTGTAAGAAGCGCTGTGCTAATTACCGGATGTTCCATTTTTTTTGTTCACGTATGAACACGTCGTGTTCTGTTGCGCTGCAGATAACAATGCCATTAGGCTTGTCGGTGACGGCACTGTATTCGTGCTACAGCTCCGATGACTGTTTTCTCGACATTACGGTCTTCCCACCGGGCGAGGATCACGGACGCACCGAGGGCCTGTGCGGCAACTCTAACGATGACGACAGTGACGATACGACGCCCAAAGGATCCAGAACAGTTGACAGTCGCATAGAACCAGTCACCTTCACAAACAGCTACATGTAACGAATTCATTCTAATGCCCGTTAAGCCGTGTTCAAAGCGACAAACTCAACTCAACTCAACTCAACTGGTTGAGTTGAGTTTGTCGCTATGAACACGCAAAAAAAACTCAACTCAATTGAACTCAACTGATACGCACAGTCAGTGTGATGCAGGCAATATCACCTTTTGTGATTTTTGCTGTTTTCGATGTGCGAGTTCTTTAATATTGCCGTTAACAAGTGTATAAACTGATGTTTTGTGCATTTATTTATGATAAATGTACAAAACATCAGTTTATACACTTGTTAACGGCAACATTTAAGGACTTGCACATTGAAAACAGCAAAAATTACAAAAGGTGATATTGCCCGCATCACACTGACTGTGTGTCAATGTGCTGCTGAATAATATCACCTTTTGTAATTTTTGCTGTTTTCGATGTGCAAGTCCTTAAATGTTGCTG
>Ga0209367_1007368_pt1 | contig 15171 bp, 10 predicted proteins | sample WorMetLIZISLAND2_FD_187412 | JGI IMG/M metagenome (GOLD analysis project Ga0209367, IMG submission 187412) | Marine gutless worms symbiont microbial communities from Max Planck institute for Marine Microbiology, Germany - Olavius geniculatus... ... | reverse complement strand
GTATAATATAATATATTATATTATTCATAAACCTCCAAAACCCGTTGGTCCAACATACCCCTCAAAACGCAATAAAACGTCCCCCAAATCCACTAAGTTGGGATTTTTAAAAAGTCCAGGTCTTTTTGAAAAAACCCGGGTTTTTTTTAAAAAAGCCCAGTGGGCTGGGCTTTTTTAAAAAAATGGGTTTTTTAAATCCTGGTTTCAAAAGTGCAACATTTGGGGATAAACCCCATTTTGAAATTTTGAGCAATTGCAACCTTTTGCTCTGCCTATTTTTTCAATGTGCGATGTTGCTGGGTGCAGCGTTGTACAAGACTGTGAGATTTGTTATTGTGCAGACACGCTACCAAGAGCTTGTCAGTCAGCTGCTGTCAGCACACGCAAACAGCTGCTATCACGCGAGACTCGGCAGGGCTTTCACGCTGCTCACTGGACCCGTCGGTCAGCTCAACTACACAAGGACACAACGACTTCAGTTCATGCACAACTTGGAACAGTTTCTAGTCGATGTCCGAGGCTTCCTTTGTATTCGCTGACTGCTCTGTCGTCTTATGTGCAAGAAAGCAATCAGTGGTCAAACAAAGAGGGGGGATGTGGGCATTGCATACCCAAACCTGCTGTTTTTAGTCTGTAATTTACGTGAATTTAAATGTATGTTATGCTTTAAGGCTGAAATGCACGCCAAATTCGATTTTCGCTTAGGCTCCACCCTAGACCCAGTAGCTGTATTTTAAGGGTGTACTCTTAAGGGGAAGGGAGGAGGAAGGGGGAACAGAAAGGAAAGGGGAGAAGGAAAGGGAATGGAAGGGAAAGGATGAGAAAGGGATGGAGGAAAAGAGAGGGGAGGAAAAGGAAGGGAAAGTGAAGTTCTGCTCTCTCCATCTTTTTAATCTTGCTTTGACCACTGAAAGCACTGCTGTATCAGGATTTGAAAAGACCAACCACTTGATGGTACAGCGATTAATGTAATTGATAGACAAATTACATCATGTGAGCCTTTTACCATTGGAATCTACAATTACCATCATTCAATTTGAAATTTGTTTTTATTGTCAGTGGCATCGTAGCGAGGGGCAAAGAAGAAGCAATTGCTCCCACTAAATTTTGGGCCGTTAGAAGTATTGCACAACATGTTGTTGTTGGAAAAATTTTTTCTAGAAATGCAAAATGTCTTACTGAACAAATACCGTTTAGTGGCAGAATTTAAATTTGGGCACCCATAATATCGTTTGAAGGAAATTCGCAGTTGTTCCAGAATTCTGTCAGAAATTTGCAATATCTGTCAAAAAATTGCAACTTGTTGCTTTTCCTGCTTTTTAATGCACGACGCTATTGTCTGGAAATAAGCAGAGTTGTTTTGAAAATCTTGCCAAAAAATTATGCACTTAACGACCGATGTAACATTCTGTTTTTTTTTCAGTAGATTTGTCATGTTTTTAGACCGTGTGAGCCTTCATGTTGTCATTGTCTCCGGTTAAGTAGATTTCAACTGCATCAGTTTTTAACATTCAATTTTGGACACTTTTTATGAGCTAATTGTTGAACGTTGTGAGAGCTTTCTGAATTTTTTGTAGAAGGGAAGACCCCCCTTTTGCATGATACCAACTGCTGGCAATGCCACAACTTGTGGAACAATATACATAGCTATTTTAAATCCACTCTATTAGATTTTAATTTGATTTACAACTGATTTATTTTTTAGAGTTAGATTATAGTGTTTTTTGTTTTTTTAAAGAATGATGCTAATATATGAATATGTTGCACCGTTGTCATCAGATCATCTCTTATCAAGTTATCAGCATTAGAAAAGTTTTTGAAAATTGAACTGGTATCTATAAAATAACAATCTGGCGACGCAACCAGTATCTTTGAAAGGATTACAGATACTGTCAAAATTTGAGTTGAGAGAAAATGCCGTACATGAAATTGACGGACGTAAAAACGACGGACCAAATGTCCAGGCATGAAATTGACGGACGTGAAATTGGCGGACAAGATATATATCGTTTGGAAATAAAGAATAAAGAATATAATAAATTTCATCGTTCTGTTGGGCTGTTTGCACACAAAAGGAATATGAAACAATGTGGCAAGTTATTTATACTTCATTTTACGTGTGCGTGTTTACGATCTGTTCCCAGAAGTCATCGTCCCTATAATAAGTGAACAGAGCCTAGGCCTAATTGGCGTGGAATTTGTGTCGCACAACGAACTTGATTAAAAATATTCTTACTAAACAGTACTGTACTCATCTACATACTCTGCGTGCGTTTTTCTTCTGACTTCGGCAACGATGAAAGACGGCGATCGTCGTTATAGAGTCGAATAGTTTTGACTTTACACAAGCCGGTTAATTACGTCAATTGACCGTTGATCTTGAGCATTTTTACATTCGAGAAGAAAACGGCTGCGCCCTCCGCCCTCTTAAAAAATCAAGCGGCAAAAATAAGGCCAGGCAGTTACAATGACTGACAACCGCGATCACAATCAGTATCTGATACTTGGGCTCATTTTGGTTTTATTGGTAAAAAACATTTGCCGTGAAACTTCAGTGCTAGGCCCTGTTTTCTTTTTACAACCGCCAGATAACATTTCCGCGTGATCGTTCAGGCTTACTACAACTACAGCAGGTCCCGTTCAGATTTTGAGCTCGCCATCTTTGATTTTCCTGTATTTGCACACACTTTGCAGCCGAAAAACATAAAAATGACAGTCGTGTCGTACTTAAGTAACGGTCGAGCTTATGGCACGTTGTCGTCTGTCCGTCGTCTTCGACCGTCTCTCACGGATGTATTGTGACTAAACGGTGCGAGATAGGGCCTGGGTTACTATTGATCACTAATAGGTAGTCGCATATTGGCTTTCAAATAACATTAAAATCGTTGACCTTGGATGACGAAGTGTCATAACACACTGTGGCATGCCAATAGTGTGGTAATGTGGCTAAACGTTAAGTCGAGGGGGTCGTCGATGGTACCATGGGATAAGGCGCTGGCGACTTCCTTTAGGCTGTCAGTAGTAACCATGTCTTCATCTGCAGCGGTTTGGCCCCAGTTTTCAATGAAAAGTTTCAAGCTATAAGTGGCCCTATCTCGGAAACGGTGAGAGATAGGGCCAAGGTGATTTAATCACTAATAAGAAGTGGCATAGACCTACGAGGATTGATCAATAAGTAATGAGAATCAATTTGTTAGACTCAATTTTTTACAATCTATATACCTGTAAAAAGTACATTTTCTTCAAACACATGGGTTTGGTGCAGATGTGACGTCATTGTAATTTATGACGTCACACCGAGTTAAACAAACGATTTGGAGTGTTAACGCGAACAGCGTAGAATTAGGCTCGTTGTTGCACGACAATTCTCCAGTCTGCAGCCGAATTTAACAATGTGGTGCCCTGAAGCATCTGATTTTCTGAAAGCCCTAACAAATACGTTTACGAATTTCTCATTCGCACTTTCGAATATACGATAGCCTTAATCTGCGTTGGCCGTAAATAAGAGCGCTATAGCTAATTGTGACGTCGCGTCAAAATTTAATTAACGTTACCAGTTAAATTTTATCGAAAAGTTAACAATTAGGCCTATAACATTGTTGTGTTGACGAAGAGATTAGCAACATTCTTAACTTGTTGCCCGAAGGCACTCAATGTGCGGGGGCCGGAGAGCAAGCCCCACGCGCCTTGTCATAAAACCAGTACTGCTGCAGTCCAAACCACAAGTCGATGATTGCCCAACAAAATGTTGGCAACTCTGCCTAATTCGTACAAGTATTTAGATCCAGGGGCGTCCATCCCCCGTCAGCGCCAGGAGGCAACCTTCCCCCAACTCTGGTGCCCTCCCCTTAATTTTTTCGTCCTTTCCGTTCTTTCTCTTTTCGTTGCCCTTCCCCCTTTTTGTTTCTCAGTGGCGTAGCCAGAAACGTGTATTGGGGACCTCGTCTCATTTTTCTCCCTTTTAATTCCTCTATCTTTTCCTTTTTTGTTTTTTGTCTTCTTTTTCCTCCCATGTTTTCTTCTCCCCCCTTTTTTCCTTAGAAGTAAGACCCCTGAAATACAGCTAATGTGTCTGGGGGTCTGAAGCGTAGCCCCAGGCGAAATCGAATCTGGTGCATTTTAACTTTAAAAGACGAGATCTGGTGGCAATAATTTTTATTATTTTCCAGAGAATAAACTGACCGATTTGGCAAATTTAGTGCAGTTTAAAGCATAAATGAAAAAACGTGTTTTCATCTTTTTTATTTGTTATTTAAGTGTTATTTATTTGTTATAGATGTAGGCCAATTGACTTAGTCGGGACGAGATATCGCATATCAAGCCTTCGTTCTCGTCCGTATGTGCCGCGAAACTGTGTAAGTTACCTCGAACCTGTGAATTTGAAGCTGCACACAGAAGGCGCTGCAGTATTGGCTGTCCATTGGCCAGAGTGGTAAACGCTGCGTTTGGCTGGACGCTGGACCGCTTTCCTAATATTAGACGAAGCCAATTGAGCGGTGATAGTTGATAGTGAAGGCCGTGTTCGTATAGATGATCTATGAAGGCGCTGTTCAAGTCGACTTTCTTTAATATATAGTGGTAAATTACAAAGGAGAAACTGGCGAAAGTTTGTCACATAAGCCGGAATCGTGACATCATTATCGCATTCTGAGACACACGAACACTGTACATCAGTACTGTATTTGCGTTATTATTTAGTCGTCAAGCGTCGCGTGATCGTAGCTGATGGAGCGTTTGAACATTTTTCGACAGGTACAGCTATAGACAAAAGTGACAGAGATAGGCCTATAGAGACATTCACATTATGTCGTCGACTTAGTTTGCCAGCTACGGTGCGCCGGTGTAATTCTTGCCAGAAGCGGTTGTCAGACGGCGAACTAAAATGGATTTAGATAGGAAGAAACAGCAAACTCTAAGACGAAAGAAGAAGAGAATTAAAAAGGTGAGGTAATTCAGTGTTTTGCTGTGGCCCATATCAGTCGTGTTCAATTAAATTGTACATGATTATTGTTCGCTAGGCCAGGGCTTGTAGGCCTAATACTTAAATTCAAATGATAATAGAACTTAAGGCATGTATATACAGAACAATATCTAGCATGCAACTGACGATAGAAATTAATTATTCTGCACACAGTAAGATGAGTAACATTTAGGCAACAAAAATAAACGAAACTTAGAGCGAGGTGGCCAAAACTAAGGACACATGCGTCAAGTTTCTTTTTAATATTGCTTGCCAAAATTTATTAAAATCGGCCAATGTTTCACGGAGCTATTCAAAAAATAAAACTGGCATGTTTTTATGGACTGCAATGTCGAGGGTAATACTTTTTTGCACAGTTCAATTTCCAGCGGCAATAACAAAGAATATTTAACTGCTGTATTCAAATATTGACTTTAGTCACGTAAGAAATTTCTTTCGGAACATTTTGCTGAAAAACCACGTGACTCTATGACGTACGGTTGCAAAATTATGGTGTCATTAACTTTGTGCGGTTTTTTTTGGACCACCCTGTATATAGTTACCAAGAATACCAACAGTGCCCTTTCGCCTATTGGGCACCGATAACGCCTGTATATGTTATATTAATGTCCGTATTATTATAATATTCCTGGACAATGTCAACAGCACTATTTAACGACGACTTTGCCTTGCTGAATCAAAGGTAAACAAGATATTGCACTGCACATTACTTATATTATCGCTCACTACTATTGTATCAGACTAACTCGTTAAACACAAAGTAGATAACGATGGATTTTAAACCCAATAATCTACACTGCAAGTCATTTGCAACAAAAATTGCTTTGTTCCAAATTTTCTCTACTTATTGCACAACAAATATTTTACACTATCATACTAATTGGGACGTCGCCAATCCCAGGATTCAGGATTGACGAAAGCTCAGTGCTATAGTCAGTTCGGCGAACTAAGAGATTAGTGACCAAAATCACTATCGTCAGTTCGCCGAACTGAGTTGAAAGAATCAGAATTTACTAAAAGCAGTTCAACAATCTGAAGTGCAGCTAATTGGGCTACAAAAATCAGTTCGGCCATGTTGCTGTTTATTTCACACCGCCACTAGAGCTGCATTAGAAGAAAAGTGTACTTTGCGGAATGCGGAATTTCGAAAAAAAATGTATTTTGCAGAATTTCACCTGTGGAAAATCTTTGCGGAATAAGATGTATTTTGTGGAATTAAAATTGCGGAAAATGTTCATTGTTATGTCAACTGAATGAGTGTACAATTCTACAGAGCACTCAACCACCATGCTCACAAGCCTCATTGTCTCTTGCAGGAAGGAGGAGATGGTACAGGCTAATTTTTATCATTGTTTTGGAAGGCATAGAAGGCCTATAAACCATGCCAGGACACTATCACGTGTTAAAATCAGGCTTATTCAGTGTTATATCAAAGTGCAACTCAAGCCAAAGTTGTTTTTGTTGTAAAACACGTGTCTCTAAATAAATTTCATTTAATGTATGGTAATTGATAACAAAAGTGCCTGATTTCAGTCATAATCACATTACTGACAAAGCAGTGAAGAAATGTGGCTGCATTCTTACATTAATAACACGATAAATGTAATGAAATAAAGTGGCAATCTACCGCTAGTAATTTTCTGTTCACTTAGTGCAAGATCGCTGATCTACCACTAGCACTGACCTTCTGAAGTACCTCAGCAGATGTCTCGGCTGTCGCTGCAGCGGCAACCATTTTGTGAGTAGATCTATTTGAATTTTGCGGAATGTGGAATGCGGAAATTCCGCCACTCCAGCAAATGGACGACACTTAGTGCGGCAGATTTTCCGCCACTGTAGCATCGTGCTTTCAAAATACTGAGATGTTACTGTTATGAGTGTACTGTCAGCTGCACAATGGCAGAATTGGACCATGGCCTGCTCGTGAACTTACAGCATAGACCTAAAATCTTACTGCGCAACTGAAATTTATTTATTTCAGTTTTATTAGGTAGTTAATTAACTTTTTCTTACATTTTAGTCTCGCCAGGCCGTCGACTTCCAATGAAGTATCAGTGGCTGCAGTGACATCAGACTAGTTCAGCGCCTAACATTGACGGCGACAGAACCTCAGGGGCCCGGTGGCGTTGGACGTTATCCGCTTTCTTAGCCTTGTTATACACGGCTCAGATTTCAGATATTATGAATGCAGCTTATAACTAGGCTACCGTTTTCCACGAACCGAAAGTAACAAATTTTGCGTTGCTTCTATCAGTTTGCCGAACTGATAATAGAATTAAAGGTTGACGAAAACGGCAGTGTCGTAGCATTTCGCCTAATCGCATTTCGCCTAATCTCTTTTCGACTACTCGCTCCCCCAGTTGGGTCTACTGCAGAGCCCCAACCAAAATCGAACTAGAGTTAGGGTTAGGGTAAGTATACGACGCGAAATGAGATTAGGCGAAATGAGACGACACCCATCGTATACTTACTTACGGTCGGCCAAAACAAACAACAGTACAGAAAAAAATGATGAACGACAAAACAAAGCTTGTCAAAGAAGCAAAAAACGACAAAGCAAGTCGTTGTTGTTGGTCCGCCTATCAAAAAAAGATTAGGCAAAATGGGATTAGGTGAAATGCGTAGGCGAAATGCTACCCAACCAAAACGGCCGGGATCCCGGAATTGCAATCCCTAATCCTCACCTTCTTGCTAAGATACACATACATGGCGTCAAGTTACGCGATACAACAAATATGTGAATGAATAGTAATCGCACCAAAAAAATACAAACATCATGCCATATTGCTAAGCAGCAGTAGACGCCAACGCTAGATGTCGCTATCGGCTGCACCATAAACTGTAACGTAACGTAACAGCTTTGGTAATATCTTTAACGCCACGTTACGTTAACATTTATATTCTATGGAAATGAGATAAACAAATAAACAATCGTATGAAATAGTTAATTTCATATAGATACACCGTTTTGCGTAATGTAATCACGTGAATTTTGTTGTATCTAAGTTTTGCTCCGTATAGATTAACCTAAATTTAAGGGCACGAAAGTTAGATAGCAGGAACTTTCTGTCAAAGGAACTCCATATGTGGCACAAGAGTGTAGGGGCTATATACTAAACTATGCAGGCGAGGCTGGCGAGGTTATACAGCTATTTTGTGGCAGCAATGGTAGCCGATATGGTGAGAGCCGTTATGTTGGTAGCATAGTCTTACTGCAGTGCTGAACATTAATCCAAAGCAGAATTTGGTTAAATCCGGTGATGGTTAGGGACAGTAGAAAACACAGCAAAAATGGCAAAAACATGGCAGACTTTTGTGAAAATTACAAAAATCATGGCACAGACACGGCTTCAAATCACGGGCCCAAAGACCATTATGCAGTCTATAAAACTCAGCACCTAGCATTAACGACCATCACTATATCAAAGGCAAGGTTTTCATCTGTAAAATTTTGTCACTGTGCAGTATTAAAATACATATTTTTACGGTGACGTTACACTCACATATTGAGCCAGAAAATAACAAAGCACGTGGACTTTGGTAGCAGAGGCAAAGGTAAATATTTTTGTGTCAAAATCACACAATAAACTTCAGCTTATGCTGATTAGAAACAAAAAAATTATGGTAAAAAATGCAAATTGTGGCATTTTGGCTAAAATCATGCTAAAACACAGCATTTTGGCAAAATCACAGCATTTGAAGAAAATCACGGTTTCTGTGATTTCTGTGTTGCCATGATATTTTACTGTCCCTAGTGATGGTCAAAGAGACTAATAAGGTGGCTTACAGACCCAGGCAAAGAAGATGTTCATATTTAGTGTTAACTGCTCTGACCTGCGATTGCCTAACTGCTCGTCATTTTGGTTATTGCAACCATCGTAAAGGCAGCTCTATAGCCATCGTCAGCCTGGAATGCATTGTTTAGCATTGCCGTGCATAGGTCTTATCTAGTGCCTAGCAGTTTTTAAAAATTTCATACTAATTACAAGTTATATTTTCTGCCTAGACATTACATTGTAATGGCGTTGATTAGCAATTGCTTTTGTTCTTTGTGGTAGTGTAGTGAAATTACTGTTCATGTATGTTTTCATTTGCGTTGTCAGTGTAACATTTTCAAAATTGTGAATAAAGAAAATTGATGCAGCTAAATTTTTAACAGTTACCAAAATATCTTTGTATGAAGAAACATGTTTTGCTGTCACCTACACTCTACAAGCGATTATTGCATGATTAATGATCTGATAACACCATTAAAAATATCGCGATAGTGCCGATTTTTCACTAATGATGGTACTGAATGTATGATGAAGTGCATACTTTTTGTTACGTGAAATGTTTGATAATGAATGTCTGTTTCAGACTGATAACACAGAAATCCTGTTGTCTGTATGAGCCAGCACTAGCAGACATTATCTCAAGTCTTGTTCTGTGTTTGTTGACTTGGCATGAAGCAGCTGAAGGGCAAGGTGAAAGAATCACACAAGCAGAAGCATGAACGTCGTGAAGACTTCTCCAAACAAAGGGAACGCTTATTCACAATTGTCTTGCCAACGTTGCTAGCCATTTGGGCAATTATTGCAGCATACATATACTTCAATAGCCGACCGAAAAATCCTGTCATGTAGTACCCTTTCTGGCTTAGCATTTATGAAGTGATTGTGTAAAAGTTCTATATAATACTGATATTATTAAGATCAGCTGACAGCTATTTTACAAAAATGCAGTATCATATCCTATCATAACATCCACAGCGTATGCTGCATACATCATGCATGTTATTAATATCTGCTACTTGTTACTTGGTGCTGCACTGCTGCTGCAATTGTTTGAAGTGGTTCCACACTTATATAAGAATGGAGCTGTATGAAGACAGTGCCAAATCTAAAAATAACCTGTATATTGCATCTGTTTTAGTAACTGACTAGTCAGTGTGAAAAATAATGCATTATGTTGGCCAGCATTTTCTGTGCCTTGTAAAGTGACAAACTAACAAACATGCATGTTTTGCTGACATTCATTTTGCTAAGTGCGGTACTTATAGCATATATTATGTGACATGCGGTAACGTTGACTTATTAATGGGTAACATTCCCAACAATCCATCACTTGGTGCAGTATATTTCATATATTATTAGAATGTATAGAGAGATGGTTTATTGTGAGACAATACATGCTGCACATACAGGGTGGGCCAAAAATGGCACCATTTTTTGTACACTTTATAATTTTGCCAAATATTAACCGATTTTCATAACTTTTCACTGTCAGAATCAGGAGACGATACAGCAACTTATTGTCTCAAAGTTGCCAAATTTTTGTACAACCCTCTCGTTTATTGCCCTCACTCATGGTGACCCCTTTCGAATTCTGGGGAAAACTTTGCGAATCCTAAAACTAGAATCTTCATGGGAGTTCACAGTGAAGATTTTGTGATGCTAGCTTGCACCATTTTAATACAATCACAGAGTGTGACATATGGACAGACACACACAGACACCCATGCCATAACTAAGACGTGCAAAGCATTCTGCTGTTACGCATAAAAATTCTGCTGTCAAAAGAACAATTTTTAGTGATAAACTTGATATTCAATAACATTCATTTATACCAAACCAAGTACAGCCATTATCAGTCATATTCTGAATACAACTAACAATTTGGCAACAGCAATATTTGCATCAGCTAGTTATACTACGTCTTTTGTGACACGGCATATTTCTGTCATAACCTGTGATAGTGGCAGATCCTTTGGTGACAAACAAGAGACCTTGGACACCCATTGCACTGGTTGGTACATAAGCAATACACATGACAGCTTTAATGACCACATTCAGATGATTCTGGGTAAGCCTGTTGTCCCTTGATTTTTTCTTCCTTTTGGTCATAAACTGTGCACAATCTCAGAACTGGCCAAAACCTTTCATATTCTTAGTACACTACCCACTATGTCTTTCATGGACCTTCTGTCCATGTAGTCTCGTGGTCACACACTGCTTCACCCAATGAGCATCTGTGCGTTCAATGCATTCAAATCACCTTGATCTACCCTGCATAGTCGCCAACTAATTGGTTCAGTCTCAATTACATTTGTGGATCTGCCAGACTGCCACTAAGCCTGACAGGCGAATTTCACCATATGAGTAACATGAAAATGCCAAACGTGAATGATAACTCAAACCAGTGCACACTCGAGTCATAGAAAACACCCATACAGTTTTAAGAATTAAACAAATACTGTAAAGTTGGACCTGCAGTTATGTATAATCTAGTGCATGCAAAGACTGCCACTGTATTATACGACATTCCATATTTTGTCAAGCCATGTCAATGACATTGCTGTATAAATACTTTCCATGTGCATAGTACATAACACAGTTCTACACTCTGCATCACAGTGTAATTTGCTTATATCTGAGGATATTGCACACAAGCAGCTTATTCATGCACTTATTTTGCAGCTTATTCTGCACTTTGTGACCGTCACGGATACCAACAACAAAAACCTGCTAACACTGTTTTTTCAACAAATGTTGACAAAGTTCTAACATACAGTTGTCATCTGCTACATACCAAGTTACCATATGTCAAAAGAACACAGACACTGATCTAAAAGCTGTTGATCTTACTCATTCACAGCACATTACGTAGACTTGCACTCATGCACATGCAGCTGTCACAACTGTTTGTGAAAAATAAGATGCATAAGATCAACATCTTGACCAGACACGTTGCCTTGAGCCAACCAGGTGCCTATCAGTTGCTGAAACACACACAAACAACACAGATGTACACACAAGCTGCTTTATAAAACTTTGTAAAATGCTATGATAACAAACAAAGTAGTTATATGTTACAAAGTTAAGCAGGCAAAGAAGAGAAGACAACAGACAGAATGCTACTTACTTGACTGCTTTTTTTACTTTATACTGTTTTATTTAACACCACTACTGCAGTTCGTGCACTTTGGAAGGTTACAACTTGGTACAGAAATAGCAGTTATGCTCAAAAAGCATATATCAGGGTAGAGACTGCTTAGTCTACCACTGGAAGGAAAAAAATAATGAATATACTGGTAAGAACTCAAATCAAAGCCAATGCTGAGCTCAGACAATGAAACAGTTCAGTATGATAATCTGTAAAGGTAGTCAACTGAGTCAAGATGGTGTCAAAAGTCATTGATGGTATACTGAGCTGCATATTACACGGCAGAGATCATTAAGTGCAAGTACATTTAAGCTAATCACCTGGAATTTGCTGCCAGCTGGAATGTCGTGGTAGACGACTGAAGGCAACGGTTGCATCGTACTTCTTAACTGCAAACACTCTCGAAAAGTTCACTCATACATAAGATCACTTAACGTACAATTTCAGCCTGAGGCCAACATAGACAGCAATTCAGCTTCAACATAACACAAAGCAAAATGACTGAAACAGAAATATGCGGGACATAAAAGTTAATTTTTTGAAGACCAGCTTGATATCTGTTCTCCAAATAATTATCTTTTATATTCATACCTAACAGGTGAAGTACGAGTAAAACTGCATGAAGAATGGTCAAACAGTGACTACTAGTGTTTCAATATGATCAGTGCTGTTCAGTGGTACAGTGCCTTTAAAATAACAATAAAATGCAGCCTCAGCCTACAGATGAACAGAAGAAGAAATGTGGCTCAGAATGCTTGTCGGTGCATTCCTGGACTTGCAGACAACTGCTGATATGAACATGTAGTCTTTTAGAAGTGTTTTAACAGATGTTTTCTGAGACACTGCCTTGTGAAATGTCAGACATCTTTAACATACCTATCAGTACAAATTTACCCACTGCATTGATTTTAACTATGTGCATTGTCAGTCATTTAGTTTTCATAATGTAAGGCACTGAACACTGAACAGCACTGTGCAATAGAGTTAAACTCAAATCACAATTACAGAAAAACAGCAACAGGCACATTATTACAGAGAAAACACAAATTATCAACCACATTATTTTGATCACTATTTAGCTTAAAACAATAAGTAGTGAATCTCGTACCTTCTGCAAGAGCCAGTAATGTTTGTCCAGAAATTTTATACATAAAAATCACAATCTTTTATACTGATAACAACTTAACTAATGAATGGTGCTTTTTGCACGATAAGAAGACAACTTTTTGGTGAAAAACTAGTTTTGCACAGTTTTGTGAGCATGATCTGATGGCTGCAAACATAACTGGATCCACAGAACAGATACATGACTTCACACCAACATACACAGAGCACAAGACAATACAGCTAACACCAGATAACAGTCTGCCTCACAAAGAAACATTTTTGCTGAAGAAGTACAACACCCAGCCAGCAGTTAGTGGCTAGACTTGCCAGAAGCACTGCTGCACTTGGCCAGATTCAACACTGCTGTATGACACAGGCTCCTGAACACATCCCACACAACAGCTTCGTTGTAGTTACCATGCAGGGTGGGCCAAAAAAATGGCACAATTTTTTTATATGCCAATAACTTCATCAAATATTAACCGATTTTTAAAATTCTTTCACTGTCAGAATCAGCAGAAAATTTGTAATAACATTAACACTAAAGATCCCACCACACCTTATAGGTGTCGTTACACTGCCTTGCGAAATGTCAGACATTGCACTCAAACCGGCAACGACAATGACCAATTGCATGATCAACGTTGATTGAGACTGACGTGTGGCTTCCAAACAGACCGGACTTAAATCTCGTTGATTACGCTGTTTGGTAGGCCCTTCAGCAGATAATTTATGAACACTGACAATTCATGACAATTAACCAGCTGAAGCACAGTGGGACAAACTATCGCAGCGTTTGGTTGATCGCGCCATTGGTCATTGGCGTCGCCAGCTTGATTGTGTCGTCCAGCAGCAAGGTGGACACACTGAATGTGAAAACTGCGAGATGTGACAGTTACTTTGAACAATAACTGAGGCAATCAACAGACTGTTTTCTGTTGTTATTTTTTTAGAATGTTATTACAGATATTGCCTTGGTTTCAATTGTTGCTTTTAAGACACTGATATTTCACTAAATAGCGTAGCGACACACTTGAGGTGTGGTGGGATTTTTAGTGATAGTGCTACTACAAACTTTCTCGTGATTCCGAAAGTGAAAAAATTTTTAAAATCAGTTAATATTTGATAAAGTTATTAGTGTATAAAAATTTTGTGCCATTTTTTGGCCCACCCTGTATATGACCAACTTACCATAATGCAGGCTGTAGTGTACATGTATTGCAAGGTTCTTAACAGTCACAATTACATGTACATGTAACCAACAGATTATGACCGAATCTGTGAGTTAAGTAAGTAAGTAGCAACTTATATAGCACCAAAATTTCACGAGAATCAGGGCACATTAGAAGAGCAGCACTAGGGGACAGGATAAGCAGACTGAAAATAATAAGTCTCAAGATGATGTCTGAAAGAGGTGAGTGTTTGAGCTTGACAGATATAAAGAGGAACAGAATTATATACTTGTGTTGTGGAAACTCGAAATGCATGGGAACCAAAAGACAAGTTATGGCATGGAATGTCAAGTAGATGGCTGGAAAATGAGCATGTGAACCTTGTAGATTTGTGATGATGTAGAAGATGATGAGATCAGTGAGATAACTTGACAGGTTACCGGTAGGCCTATATATAGACTTACATGTACACTGTGTCTCAAAAATCATCCCCAACACTTTCGATTGTAGATTTTTCCAGAATCTAATAATTTCTGGTGTGAATATTCCTAACACAACTTGCCATCTAATGACCATTCAGTTTCCCACCTCGCCCAATGTTTGCTTCTGCACTACCAAGGGAATGCAGACCAAGTGAAATATGCGTTGAAATGCGCAAAAACGTTAAAAAACATCCCCAACATTATCTATTATAACTTGATGAAACATTATCAGATTTTAATAATTTTTGGCCAAAATATTTCTGACACCACTGCCTATTGAATTATTGTTAAGTTTCCCAGCTTACCTAACGTCTGCTCTTGCACTGCCTGGGGAAAACAGACGATCACTGACAAGCTGCAACGAGTGCTCAACGCCGCCGCTCGAGTAGTCAGCGACACAAAGAAATTTGATCGTGGTCTGTCGAGACTCCTTCATGACAAACTGCACTGGCTGGATGTGCCTGAGAGAGTCACCTTCAAGCTCGGCCTCATGACGTACCGTTGT